>Ga0115012_10000049_pt1 | contig 72792 bp, 52 predicted proteins | sample TroAtlMetagenome_FD_88706 | JGI IMG/M metagenome (GOLD analysis project Ga0115012, IMG submission 88706) | Marine eukaryotic phytoplankton communities from Atlantic Ocean - Tropical Atlantic ANT10 Metagenome | ecosystem: Environmental > Aquatic > Marine > Oceanic | place: Tropical Atlantic... | reverse complement strand
CGCCCCGGTTGCGGTGGACGATGCCGTGGTGACCGCAGAGGACAACGCGGTCAACGTCGCGGTGCTGTCCAATGACAGCGACGTGGATGGCGACACGCTCAGCGTGGCCTCGGCCACCAATGGCAGCAACGGCACCACAACCGTCGAGGCCGATGGCACCATCACCTACACCCCCGACGCCAATTTCAACGGCACCGACAGCTTCACCTATACGATCAGCGACGGCAATGGCGGCACCGACACCGCCGCGGTCGCTGTGACCGTGACCTCGGTCGATGATGCGCCGGTGGCGGTCGATGACAGCTACTCCACCGGTTTCGAGACCGTGCTCAACGTTCCCGCGGCAGGTGTGCTCGACAACGACTTCGACATCGACGGCGATCCGCTGATCCTCGCGACCTTCGCGCAGGCGACGAACGGCTTCGCGTTGCTGTTCGCCGACGGCAGCTTCACCTACACGCCCGACGCCGGGTTCTCCGGCCTCGACAGTTTCGAGTATGATCTCGCTGACGGCCAAGGCGGGATCGTCACCGCGACGGTCGAAATCACCGTGGCGGGCCCGGTCTCGAGCTTCTCGATCGGCGACATCACCGTCGACGAGGGCGCGGGCACTGCGACCTTCACCGTCACACGCAGCGGCAATACCAGCGTGGAGAGCGATGTCCTGACCGTGGGCTTCGCCGATGGCAGCGCGACGGACCCGGCGGATTACACTGCTGGCCTGTTCCTGCCCTTCACCTTCGCCGCGGGCCAGACCACCACGACGGTCTCGACCGGCATCGTCGACGACGCCATCGTCGAGGGTGACGAGAGCTTCTTCCTGCAGCTGCGTGACGCCAACACGACGGCGCTGCTGGCCTCGGGCCAGGCGACGATCACCGATAACGATGTGGCCAATTCCCCGCCCGACGCGGTCGATGATGCTGCCGGTGTCTTCGAGGACACCACGCTTACCGGATCGGTGGCCGGCAACGACAGCGACCCGGACGGCGACAGCCTGACCTACGCGCTGGTCAGCGACGTCTCGAACGGCAGCCTGACGCTGCAGTCCGACGGCACGATCTCCTATACCCCGGATGCCGACTACAACGGGCCGGATAGCTTTACCTACGAGGCGTCGGACGGCAATGGCGGTACCGATCAGGCGACGGTCAGCCTTAATGTCATCGCCGTGAACGATGCGCCGGTCGCGGTCGACGATACAGGCTCGGTCTCCGAGGACGGCCCGGCGGCCAATCTCGGCTCGCCGCTGCTGAACGATACCGACGTGGATCTCGATACGATCTCCATCGTTGCGTTTGCCGGGGTCGCCAGCACCGACGCGGGCTTCTTCGACACGCCGGTGCTGCTGCCCTCAGGGGCCACGGTGACGCTGAACAGCGCGACGGGCGAGTTCAGCTATGACCCGAACGGCGCCTTCGAAGATCTCGCGGTGGGGGCGTCCACCACGGACAGCTTCACCTACACGATCAGCGACGGCAACGGCGGCACCGACACGGCCACTGTCACCGTCACCATCGACGGGGCAAATGACGCCCCGGTCTATGGCGACTTCGGCGTCACCACGAACGAGGATACCGGCGTGGTAGTGCCCTTCGAGACCGCTACCGACGTGGATGGCGACAGCCTGACCTACAGCGTGCAGACCGGCCCGACGAACGGGACGGCGACGTTCAACGCCCTGGGCGAGCTGATCTACACCCCTGCTCCCGACTTTTTCGGCAGCGACAGCTTCACGCTGCTCGTAGATGACGGAAATGGCGGGACGGACACAGCGGTGGTCAATGTCACGGTCGATCCGGTCAACGACGCCCCGATCGCCGTGGACGACAGCGAGTTCACGGTGGCCGGCGCGCCGATGGGCATCGACGTCCTCGACAACGACAGCGATCCGGATGGCGATACGCTCTACATCGACAGTGTCACCCAAGGCAGCAACGGCACCGTGACCACCGATGACAACCTGACGCCGGGCGATCCCAGCGACGATACGGTCGTCTACACCCCCGATGCCGGCTTCACCGGAACCGACAGCTTCACCTACACCATTCGCGACGGCAACGGCGCCACCGCCACCGCGACCGTGACGATGGACGTCAATGCAACGGCAACGGGCGGCGTCGATGTCTCTGGCGGCAGCGGCAGCGACGGTCTGACCGGCAGCGACGGCGACGACACAATCAACGGCTTCGGCGGAGACGACATCATCTTCGGCGGCGACGGAGACGACGAGGTCAAGGGCGGCTCCGGAGAGGACTCGGTCAAGGGCAACGATGGCGACGACCGCATCCTCGCCGGCGCGGGCGACGACACCGTGATCGGCGGTGCTGGCGACGACACCCTCGCTGGTGGCGGCGGCAACGACCTGCTCAATGGCAATGTCGGCAACGACAAGCTGCTCGGCGGCACCGGCGATGACAGCCTCTTCGGCGGCGCTGGCGACGATACCGCGTCCGGTGGAACCGGGGCCGATGTCGTGAGAGGCAACGCCGGCAACGACCTGCTGCGCGGCAATGGCGGCAACGACACCATCTTCGGTGGCGATGACGACGACATCGTCCTGGGCGGTTCCGGCGACGACCTCATCAAGGGTCAATCCGGCGAAGACCGCCTGTTCGGCAATGCCGGGAACGACACCATCATCGGCGGGGACGGCAACGACACGATCTTTGGCGGCGCTGGCGACGACTTGCTGGTCGGCGGGTTCGGAAGCGATGAGTTCCGCTTCAAGTCGGGAAGCACCGGAGCCTCGCGGATCTCCGACTTCGATATGGCTCAGGACCAGATCAACGCGGGCGGCGTCGCGCTCGCCAGCGTCGTCGCGGTCGGCTCGGATGCGCTGGCCACGCTCGACAATGGCGGCACCATCCTGTTCTCGGGGCTCACGGTGCTCGAGGTCGAGTCGCTGTTCTGATCATCGAGGCGGGCCCCGGAAAACCGGGGCCCGCCTTCTCTGCACCCTCGCCGACCGGCCAGAGGCGCAGCCCTATCTCCTTACAGGCAAAACTCCCTGATCCCGAGCCGCGTTGCGCAGCAGGGCCAGATGTCCGCTACCGTAAATTCGGCCTGCGCAAACACAACCCTGCCGAGCACATAACATCAAAGTGATATGCCATCGCGTGCACCCTCCGCAGTGCCGTCACATGTGCCCGCTTCGCCTAGGAATGCGTCGAACATCGGCAACACATGGCCGCGAACCGGTCGCGTTCATTGTGGTTCGAGCCAAATCGCTCAAGGTTGTGTTAGGGAGGTTCAGCCATACAAAATGCGGGGCAGGCGCGCATGACGGTCAATTTCGAAAACTACAAGCTCATCGTCGATGAAGAGTTTGACGGGGCGAAAGAGGATCTGAACCTTCACGACGGGATCAGCGGCCTCTGGTCCACGGATATGGAAAAGGGCAACCGGGTCCACAACAGCAAGTTCTCGCTGTTTGGTGATCCCGACCTCACCGATGCCGAGGGCAACAACCTCGGGCTCGATCCCTTCACCGTCGAGGACGGCGTCCTCAGCATCAACGTCTCGCGCATCGATCCGGCCAAGCAGGACGACATCCAGGCGGCGCTCGACGCGAGCCCATATGTCATGGCCGGCGCGCAGAATGCCTCGGACATAGAGTATCTCACCGGGATGCTGAGCCTGCACCAAAGCTGGGCCGAGAGCTATGGATATTACGAGGTGCGCGTGAAGATGCCTGCCGGCACCGGGCATCTCTCGGCGCCCTGGCTCACCAGCGCCCACGAAGGCTGGCCGCCAGAAATCAACATGGAAGCGCTGGGGCGCTACGACGGCACCAATGGCCGGGGCATCGACGATGCGATCTGGACCAACGTGCTCTTCAACGACTACGGCATCGGGGAAGAGGCTGATCAGGCGGTGCATGACAGTACCACCGATATCACCAACGTCTACGGCGAGCAGTGGGAAAGCGCCAATCAGGCGATGCTTGAGAAGTTCGGCTGGGACGAGACCCGCTCCTCGCCCGGAGAGGCGCTCCACGATCCTGACAACAACGAGAAATACGTCTACAAGCGCCTGGTGGAGCTCGACGAGGTCACCGGCGAGGATGTCGACATCCACGAAGAGTTCTACACCTACGGCATAGAGTGGACGCCAGACCACATCTCGTTCCTGTTCGGCACCGACTCCTCGAACATGCACGAGATCTTCCGGACCCAGACCCCTGATGATGTCACCACCGACATGTATTTCGTGCTCTGGAACCAGTTCGGCGGCAGCTTCGCCTGGAACCCGGATGACGACGACAACGCCCCCTTCGAAAGCAGCCTCGACGTCGACTACATCAAGGTCTATGCGCTGAAACCGGATGACGAGACGGTCCCGGATGCCGCGGATGTCTACATCTATGGTCAAGACGAGGCGCAGACACGCACCCTGACCGACGCGGGCAGCCATCAGAGCCGCGACCTGACCGGTGACGACGTGCTGACAGGAAACGCGCTCGATAACGTCATCTACGGCGGCAGCGGGTTTGACCAGTTCACCGGCGGCGCGGGCGCCGATACCTTCCGGGTGATCCACGGCGAGGGCAACAAGATCATCACCGACTTCGATCCGGGCGAAGGCGACACCCTCGTGCTCGAAGGCTTCAACTTCGCCGACAGCGCCGCCGCGCTGGCGACGCTGACCCAAGTCGGCACCGACGCGTGGCTGATCAACGGCGCCTACCCCTTTGCGCCGCAGACCATCATCTTCGAGAACACCGATATCGCCAGCATCACCGAAGCATCGGTGCGCGTGGTCGCGCCGCAGAGCAAGGGCCATGATTATGCCTCGCGCATCCGCCAACTCACCGCGGAATCCTACCTCGGAACCGACGGAGAGGACTATCTCAGCGCGCAGATCCAGCATGCCGGCGCCCTCGCGGTCCTGCGCGCCCAAGAGCTGGCAGGCGGGCTTGGAGACGACACCTACGAACTGAACGGCGCGACCTATATCCGCGAGCAAGCCGATGAGGGCGTGGACACGGTCCTCGTTCGCGACAGGGTGCTCAACAAGACCTACAGGACCGAGGATGCGAACGGCAATCTGGTCTACAGCCTGTTCGACATCGACGCCTACACGCTGGGTGCCAATCTCGAGAATGCCAAGCTCTATGACGATACCGTGGACGTGGCGCTCTACGGCAATGCGCTTGGCAACCGGCTGACCGGCAACGCGCTCGGCACAACCTTCTACGGCGGACTGGGGGATGACCATCTCGAGCTAGGCGGCGGCGCGGACCTTGTGGGCTACCGCGCCGGCGACGGGCACGACACCATCCTCTCCTTCGGCAGCGATGACACGCTCTCGCTTCTCGGCACCGGCTTTGCCTCCGCGACCGAGGCGCTTGCCGCGTTCGAACAGCAGGGCCGAGATGCCGTTCTTGACTTCGACGCGGACAACAGCATCACGCTGCGGGACGTGACCGTGTCGGAGCTCTTGGCAAGTAATATCGCGTTGCCCGTCGAAGACCCCTTCGACGTCGCCGCGGGAGAGCTGGAGCCGGCCGACGACTACGAGGAGGTGTCCGCGCCAAAGGCGAACGGCAACCTCGTGGCCGGAGACGCGCCCTCGCGGATCACCGGCGGCGCCGATGGCGATGGCATCTACGGCAACCGCCACGGCGACATTCTCAGCGGACTCGGCGGGGATGACGTGATCGAGGGCCGCAACGGCGACGACTGGATGTTCGGCGGAACCGGCGATGACAAGCTGCGCGGCGGCAAGGGCGACGATCTGATCTTTGCCGAGAACGGCAACGACCGTCTCGAGGGAGGCGCGGGGCATGACATCCTGCTGGCCGGCGCCGGGCGGGACTACGCCGTCGGCGGCGGCGGCAATGACCTGGTGTATGGCGGGGCCGGAAACGATTACCTGAACGGCAATTCCGGCGACGATGTCCTCGACGGCGGCCGCGACAATGACAAGCTCTACGGCTCGTCGGGCAAGGACACGCTCGATGGCGGTCACGGCATGGACAAGCTGAAAGGCGGCCTTGATGCCGACGTGTTCGTCTTTCAGACGAGCATCTATGCCCGCGACTGGGAGGTCGTGGCCCGCAACCGCGCGAGCCAGAGAGACCATGACGCCGCGGTGACCGCAGCCGAGGAGAGTGGCGAGGATGCGCCCGACGCCGCGTCCTGGGAGTACGAGTTTCTCGGCGCCGACACGGTGATCGATTTCCTGCCGGGCGAGGACAGAATCGACCTTTCGGGGCTGGTCGCGGCGCTCGAGGTGGAGGGGGCGAGCCAGAGCGAGCTGGCCGAGATTTTCGTCCGCGACCACCTCATCCTTAGCGAGAAGAACAACGACCTGCTCTTGTCGGTCGACCGTGACGGCCCCATGACCGACGACCCAAAGCTGATCGTGAACTTCGCGCGGCTGCGAAATGTCGACATCGCCGACTTCGATCTCGATCGGGACCTCATCCTGACCGCCGATCACGCGTTGCTCTCGGTCTGAGCGGGCCCCTGCCCCGTGCGCCCCTCGGCGCCGGTGGCCGGGGCCACGAGGGCTTGACCCCCGGACGCGCTAGTCGGACAGCCAGTTCCGCTCGGCCGCGAGGGCGCCGAAATGCCGGGCGCCCTCGAGCGTCCAGTGGCTGTAGTCATAGAGCGCCTTGCGCCCGTCCGGCGTCATCAGAGCACAGCTTTCCTCGGCATCGCTGCACAACAGGTCGCGGCGTGAAAGATAGGGCACGCCCTTTTCCTCTGCGACAGCGCGCACCGACGCGTTGATCTCTTCGCCGCGGGCAAGTTCATAGTTGTGGCCGAGGTGGTTGACCACCTCCGCGTCCGGCGTTGCCTGCTCGCGCCGCACGTACCAGTCGAACACCGGCAGCCCGTTCTCGAGCCGGTACTCGACGGTGTTTCCCACCAGCGCCACGCGCTTGCCCGCCCCGCCGATCGCGTCGATCAGCGCGCCAAGGCGCGACATGGTGATCTCGGTATAGCGCGGCGCGATCAGCACCAGGTCGCTGGCCTCGAAATTCGGCGACGCCAGCAGCGTCTCGATCTGGCTCTGCGGGAAGTCGTCGCCGAGGCCGAACCGGGCAAACTCGTGATCGGGGAACAGATCTCCGTTGAGGTAAAGCGCGTTGAACATGTCCTTGCTGTGCGAGTTGCCAAGGATCAGGACATGGGTCTTGTCGGCATCTCGGAACCACAGGTTCTCGGCCTCGGACCGGGATGGCCCATGCGCATTGTCGGCCGTCACGACCTCGTCCCCGGCGATGTCGTCGAGAACCGACCAGGATGCGTTCTTGAGCGCCTCGTTGTCGTAATCGTTGTCACCGTAGATCGCGGCGAGATCGCCCAGCCGGTTCGCAAAGCCGTTCTGAACCAGCGTCGTTGCCGAGAACACCAGAACCGCGGCAAGACACGCCGTCATGGTCGATACGAAGAGCCGTGGCGAGGCACGGAACCGCAGCGGTTTCTCGACCAGAAGATAGCCGAGCCACGACAACAGGATCGTCAGCGCGAGCCAGACCAGCATCTCGAGTCCCGGCGCCTCGCCCATGGAATTGAGCCGCCCGAAGGCGAAGATCGGGAAATGCCAGAGATACAGCGAATAGGACAGTTTGCCGACCATCACGAAGGGGCGCGTCGACAGCAGGCGCGTTACCGGCTCGCGCGGGTCCGCGAACCAGATCATCGCGCAGGTCGCGAGGATGACCGGGATGGTCATGTAGCCGGGATGCGAGATGTCGCTGAGCTTGAGGCTCCAGAGTGACGCGAGCAGCGTCAGCAGCGCGAGGGACGGAATCACCCGCGCGGCTTTCGAGCCGCGCAAAGCGTCTGGGTTTCGGAGCGACATGTAGGCCAGAAGCGAGCCGCCGAGCATTTCCCACGCCCGGCTGGCCGGCGAGAAGAACGAGAATTCGCGCACAAATGCGGTGCTCACTTGCGAGATCACGAAACTCAGGATCATGAACGCAACAATGATCACACCGATGCGGTGCCGACCGAGCCACCGGTAGAGCACCAGCAGCGCCACCGGGAACACGAGATAGAACTGCTCCTCGATGGCCAGGCTCCAGGTGTGCAGGAAGGGCTGCAGCAGACCCGACTGGGCGCCGTAATCGTTGAGTTCGAAGAACCAGAAGAAATTGCTGTAGAACCCGAGTGCCGCGAACAGCGACTTGGCAAAGCGCTCCATCTCGGTCGGCAACAGGATCGCCCACGCGACCGGGATCGTCGCCAGCATCACCAGAAGCAGCGGTGGCAGGATGCGCCGGGCACGGCGCCAGTAGAACTGCACCACGTCAAAACGGTCCGCCTCGTCAAACTCGATCAGGATGATCTTGGTGATGAGATAGCCGGATAGAACGAAGAACAGGTCCACCCCGAGATAGCCGCCGGCAAGAAGGCTTCCGTCGCCGAAAGGGATCTTGAGGTGATAGAGAATGACCGCGCTGACCGCGATCGCGCGCATGCCATCGATTTCCGGGCGATATCCGAGTTTCATCTGAGACCTATCTCTCGTCTTGTCTGGGGGCGGCGGGCGGCAAGCATGAGGGATCAGCGCGCGTTGAGCTTGGGAAACGGTCCGGGCTCGGTGCCGCTGATGCCGAGGAAGGCCAGCAGCCGTCCAGTGTCCGGCTCCGAGGTCGGGTCGATCACCAGAAGATCATCCGGGCGGCTGTCGAAGTACGAGATGATCTCGGCGTTGCGACGGGTATAGATCTCCTTCAGGAAGTCGCGATCAAAGGCGAGATCCCAGCGCGTGACGCTTTTGCCGTCTTCGTAGACGGTCAGCAGCCGGCGCAGCACGTCGTAGACGTAACCCTTTTCGAGATACAGGTTGCGATCCCGAAACATCGCCTCGCTCGGCGCCTCTTCGACCGGGACCTCGAACTCGTCGCGGTAGTAGCGGATGTAGCTCTCGACCCATTTCTCCGGGTCGCGCAGCGTCAGGATGAACTTGGAGCCGGGAAACATCGCATCGCAGGCGATATAGGTCCGGTTCTGCGAGAACGGCAGATCCTGGAACGCGTCGTATTCCTCGACAAAGCCCTTCAGCAGATCGAGCCGCTTGTAGTCGAGCACCGGGCGCAGCAGCACCTCCTGATCGACCTGCTTGGGCAGGCGGAACCCGTGTTCGCGCAGCACCGCCTCGACGGTCGTCGTCGCGGTCTTGTTGAAGCCGATGCAGAACAGCTTCGTGAACCCGGTCTCGGCGCGTGACGGGGTCGAAAGCTCCTCGTAGGGCTTGAGCCGCACGATCTTGTAGCCGATCGCCTTGAACGGGGTCTGCAGGACCTTCTTGATGAGGGAGTCGCCCTGATATGCCATGCTCATCCTGTCCTTCTTCCAAATCCGTCTCAAAAATCGTGTTCAGTCCGATCCGCAGTGTACGGATCACGGGCCGCGCAACCGCGCGGACGGGTAAATCAGCCTGCCTGCCCCCTGCCGAGCGCGGCGCGGGCGGTGCGCATGTCCTCGCGGGCGCTGACGACAAGCATCACGACCATGACCATCGCGAAGTCGTGGCCACGGTAAAGCGCCGGCCCGAGGAACGACGTCGCGACCAAGGTGAGCAGCAGCACGATTCCGATCGCCGCCGCCACCGATCCGGTGAGCGACAGAAGGGCGGCGAGCCGGTAAAGGCCGGCACCGATCAAGCCGGCGACCGCCAGCAGCCCCAGCGGCCCCGTCGAGACGAGGATCTCCAGCGCGAAATTGTGGAACGAGCTGCTGGTGATGGCCCCGGCATGCTGCGTCGCCAGGCGCAGGACCGAGAATTCGGAGGCCTTCCAGAACGCCCCGAACCCGACGCCAAGGACGGGATGCTCGCCGATCACCTCGCCGGCCACCTCCCAGATTTCCGTGCGGCCGGTCAGCGTCGCGTCCTTGCCGACGGCGTTGAGCACGAAGGTCACCGGATCGTAGCCAAGCACCGTCAGCACCAGCGGCGCGATGGCAAAGATCACCATCGCCCCCACGAACAGCAGGACGACCACCATCGGCGGTGTCCGGTCCCGGCACAGGAAGAAAAGCACATAGGCCATTGCGGGCAGCAGAAGCAACGCCGTCGCCGACTGCGACAGCGCCAGCGACATCAGCACCATCGCCATGGCGAGCAGCAGCCAGCGTTTCGAGACCCGCGAAATGGTCCGCGTCGGCATCAGCCACAGCGCGAGGATGGCCAGCGCGGCAATCAGCACCCGCAGGCCAAGCATGCTCTTGTGCGAGAAGATCCCCGCCAGACCGCCAGCGCGGGTGAAGGCCGGCCACGGGAAAATCCCGGTCGCCCAGTGCAGCAGCGACAGGGCCGCGGCCACCGAGAGGATGACAGCGACCGCGCGGATGATCAGCGTGAGCGAATAGCGCCAGCCGAGGAAGGTCGCGATGATGCATGTCATCAGCAGCTGGATGCCGCCCACGAGGCTCTCGGACGGGGCCGACGACCATAGCACCGAGGACAGGCAGATGAACGGGTAGACGAAGACGATCTTGTTGCCAGCGGCCAGCGCCAAGAATTGCGGAAAGATCATCCCGATACGCAGCAAGGTCAGCCCGTAGCACAGCAGCCAGCTCAGGGTCTGCACCGGCCCGAGCTTGACCAGCATATCGGAGCTGGCGGCAATGGTCAGAACCAGCAAGGTCGAATCGATCAGCGCCCAGAGCTGTTCTCCCGGGCGGGTGTCATCTGGTGCGCCGTAGGTGATCTGCTCGGTGGCCGCCATATCGGTCGCTCAGCGCAGACTGCGCGCGTGTTCAAAGATCTCGAGATCCGGGGCACAGAGCGCGCGCAGGGCCTCCATCTCGGCTTGGGGAATGTCGGGCTTGCGGTCAGGTGCCGAGTTCAGCTGCGACATCCGGAGCGACACCCCGAAGATCTCGCGGTAGCGCGAGAAGAAGCTGTCGATGTCGTCCAGGAAGCCAATCAGGGCGAATTTCTCCACGCGCGCCTTGGCGAGCTCGATCGCCGCCGGGAGGTCTGCGTCGGGAATATCGTTGCGGCTCGCGAGATAGCGCAGAAAGACCCTGGCATGCCGCTTCGCGACATCGCTGGCGAGATACTCCTCCATACCGCCGGCCACGACCCCGGTGCGCTGCGCCATGCGGAAGTTGGAGACCGTGCGCGCCACCGGGTCGCGCATCATGGTGACGTATTTGTAGGTGTCTCCGAAATGCCGTTCGGCCTTGTCGGACCAGAAGACATGGCCGTGGATCAGCATGGTGTCCCATGCCATGTGCTGCAGCATCATGGTTTCCCGCAGATCGAAGACCATCTGCCCGGTGTCGAGATCCTCGTGGCAGAGAAAGGCGTCATCCTTGTCGAAGGCCTCGATCGCAAGCGCCCGCCGGGTTGAGACCGCATCGATCACGCCGATGCGCTGGTTCACCGGCACCGTGGCGTACATCGCTTCCGACAGGGAGGTGCCGCCACATTTGGGAAGGTGCAGGTAGACGCTGCGATGTTTCGGCGCGGCGCCGGGAAAGGAACGTCGTCCGCGACCGGAGGCGATGGCCAACCGTCTGGTCATGCGTTCCCTGAAAGGAGCCTTGCGCGCCATATACCGCTCTCCTGTTCCTGTGATGCGTGCCCGCCAATTCGGGCCACAGGTTTTTCTATGCTCAAAATGTCCGCGCTGTCATGACGACCGTGCGCGGGCTCCTTCTACAGGATAACTGCGCGTAAATGATGTGCAAATTTCGCCCAATAAGGAAACAGTCCGTGCAACTGTAGCACCCGAGGCACGGATCGGCCGCGGTCTGGGCGCGAAGGGCGTATCACATGAAAAAACACCCCCGGAAAACCCGGGGGTGTCGAAATTTTGGCCTGACGATCTTCGAAATCAGAAGATGTCGTCGTAGTCAGCTCCGCTCACACCAATCATGTTAATGAAGCCGCCGTTGTCGAGCTCGACAAGGATACCGTTCGAGGTCTCGGTGTAGCCGGTCGCGGTAACACCGCCTTCGAGACGCACGGAGTCGCCTTCGGCCATGTCGAAATCCACGATCTTGGTGGTGCCGGTGGACACCGTGGTGAAGGCGAACGTGTCAGCGCCGTCGGCACCAACCATGATGTCGTCGCCCGGGCCGCCGTAGAGAACGTCGTCGCCCGTGCCGCCATTCAGCACGTCGTCGCCTTCGCCACCGCCGAGGGTGTCGTTGCCTGCACCGCCTGCAAGGGTGTCATTGCCCTCGCCGCCGGCCATGGCGTCGTCGCCCCAGCCACCTTTCAGACGGTCGTTACCGACGCCGCCCTTGATGTAGTCGTCGCCGCCTGCGCCGTTGATAAAGTCGTCGCCGCCTGCGCCATTGATGAAGGTATCGCCGTTCGAGTCGATGATCGACTCATTTCCGTTAGACAAAATGCTCATCGGAATCATCCTTTTTTGAACCAATTAACAATTTTGAGCATACATCCGCCCCAAATTTGCCGCAATCAAAAACCCGCGACGACTTACAATAACTTGATGGAACTAAATTAATACAACCTTATCAATATCTTGAAGTTCTCATGCCTATTTTGAAAGCATTCCAGATCAGACACAGTCCGCCCAGTTTTTGCCCCACTTTCCCTCAATAGGAGAAATTTCGATCGTCACGCCACCCAAGGTGAAATCGGCGTCGGATTCGACCTCTCGGGGATCACTGCTTCCCCACACATCAGGCTGCGAACGAGCCTGCAGCCGCCGTCAGCGCCAGCCGCTCAGAGACAATCCGGAAATCTCGCGAAAGCGCGCGCTGTCGTCGTCCAGATCACTCTGCATCCGGACCTTGAGATCTTCGGAAAAGCCGGGGGGCACACGCGCCTTCTGAAACGCGAGCCCGCCGCGGATTCGGTTGCGCAGATCCCGGCTCATCAGGCCCGCCAAGCGTCGGCCGAGCGCGCTGCTCGCGAACCGCAGCACGAAACCGGGCACACGAGACAGCTCGGCGCTGTCGTTCTGCTTACCGAGATCCTCGATCTGCATCCGCGACACGCCGACATGGTCGGTGACCTTGTTCATGACGGCCTGAGGGTCGCGCCGGAGTTCGTCGAAATCGAGAAACAGGAACGCCTCTTTCGGGAAGAACCGCAGATACTCCTCGACCTGACGCGCGTAGTGGCTCGAGTCGAGGATATGCGCATACTGGCGGCTGTCCTCGAAGCCCTGCAGGTCGCTCTCCAGCCCCTCCATGATGAAGCTGTGCCGGAACTGCGATTCCGCTCGGGAGACCGGTTCGCGCACGATGTAGATCAGCTTCACGTCCGGGCAGGTCTCGGAGATGCGTTGCGCGACGCCAGGAAAATCGCGGCATTTCGTGTAATTCGGACTCGCCTCGCCGCGTACGCGATCGGCATGGGTGAACTGGTTGGAATACCAGCCAAGGCCCTTGCCCCAGTTCTTCTCGGCGACGAAGAAGTCAGTCTCCTTGTCCCGCGACATGTCGATCTCGGGATGCAGGGCGAGATAGCGATAGAGCGTCGTCGTGCCACATTTCATGGCACCGATGATGATGAAGTCGGGAAGCAGTTTGGCGTCGGTCGACAAGAGGCTGTATCTCCCTTCGGTGCCCTCAGGCGGCTGCCTGACGGGGGGATCGGTTCTTGAAATATTTCATCAGCGGCTTTTCCGCAAAGACGTGCACGAGCGCTCCGGCGACCGTGACGATCACGGTGATCAGCGCAAGCATCGCCAGCGGCGGCAGCACAAGGTGCAGCCCGGCGGCGAGCAAACCGACGGCTGCGATGTTCATCACCGGCAGATGCACGAGATAGATGGCGTAGGATGCATCGCCGATGAACGTCAGCCAGCGTGGCGCCGGGAGCCCGCCCTGCGCCAACCCGATCACGATCAGCAACGCGCCAAGCCCGTAGCCCAGCGGCTGCAGGCTCTCGGGGCCCATCACCCCAAGGACGGTTTCCGAGAGGCCGATGCCGAGAAACAGGGCGCACCCGGTCCAGAATGCCAGCAGCGCCGATGACCGCGACAGATGCGTATAGGCGTAGGCCGCCACGATCCCGAAGAGGAACAGCAGGTTGTGCGGCTTGAGCAGGAAAGAGAGCGGGAAGCTCATGTCGTGAGACCAAGGCAGCGCCAGAACGCAGGCCAGCATCCAAGCACCGAACACGATGCGCCCGATGCGGAGGTTCAGGATGATCCCGGAAAAGATGATGTAGAACAGCATCTCGTGCTGCAGCGTCCAGGCAACCTGCATGATCGGACCGTCCTCGGACGGGATCAGGAGAAGCGACTGGAGGATGGCCAGCGGATCACGTGCATGATCCGGCCCCCGTCCGGGAGACACGAAGTAGATTGCCAGAAGAAAGGCCATCACAAGCCAGTAGATAGGATAGATCCGCACGACCCGCTTGCGCATGAAGACCAGCGCCTTGCTCGGCTGGCCAAAGTCGCGGCGATGGACCAGCACCATGATGAAGCCGGACAGCACGAAGAAAAACTCCACCCCGGCATAACCGAAGTTGAAGGCCGCGCCTGCGCCCTCGCCGGCATAGAACTTGCTCGGCAGAAGAAAAACGTTGGCATGAAAGATCGCGACCATCACTGCCGCTACCGCACGCCCGCACTGCAAACCAGCTAGCATCTCGTCAACTCCCCACTCGCGCTGTCATCAGCCCTGCACCCCGTAAAGGCTCTTCTCGGGCAGCTTCAGGCAGCCCGCGCAGATCCCGGCATGCATGGTTCCCCGCATCAGCCAGAACGTCCGGCGCTCGGGGTTCGCCAGTGCAAAACCGGCGCGAAGAAAGCAGTATCCAGCCTTCACCGAGCTAGAGCCGAACAGCCCCAAGCGCTGCCGGAGGCTGTCGGCGGAGGCTGAGTAGCTCTGCCCGATCCGGAAGCGTCGGCGCAGAAGCCATTTCACCGAAAGCCGCGCCGCGGGGACATCCTCGCGCACGATGGCGCTGTCGGCGATGGCATACTGTGCCCCGAACTGGCGCAGCCGGAAGAAGAACTCCGTGTCCTCGCCGCCGGATTTGCCACGCTCGAGCGCGAAGCGCTCGTCCCGCCACGGCGCGTCACCCCAGCGCAGCAAGGCGTTGCAGGTGTGCCCGGTCTCGATCACCCCGGCGCGCGGCGCCGCGACCTGCGAATGGAAATCGCCCCGAACGATCCAGTCGGGCGCGTCGTCGTCATAGCGCGCATAGCTCGGACCGAACACCGCGTCGGCCCCGGTCTCGCGCTGACGCTTGACCAGTTCGACCAGCCAGTCGGGCTCGACCACCTCGTCATCGTCGAGAAAGGCAACCCACTCGGTCGTCGCCGCGTCAAGGCCGGCATTGCGCGCGATCGAGATGTTGGCGCCCGGCTGGTGCACGTAACGCACCGGCAGGCTCATCGCGGCGGCGGTGCCGTCCACCCTCTCCTGTGCCGACGGCGTATCGTCGTTGTCGATGACGACGATGGAGACGGTGCACCCCTCGGGGCGCTGCATCGCCTCAAGCGACTGCAGCGTGGTGGCGATATGGCTGCGCCGGAAGGTACAGATGGTGATCGTGATGTTCACTTCGCCCCCCTCCCTCTGAGGATCAGCTGCGTCAGAAACCCGGCGCCAAAGCAATTGTGCATGAGAAATAGCGCCGGCGCAGCCCAGAGCGCGCAGGCACTGCGATGTTTCACCGCGAGGCTCACCGCGGTTGCCGCCAGCATGAGCAGGTAGATCACCGGCAGCAGCAGGATCGGCGGAAACACGACCGAGAGCAGCACCGACAGCAGGTTCACCGCGGTGACCGCCGGCGGGATCAACTGCCGCAGCCGCGGTTTCAGCCGGTGCTTGAGCACGTTCTGACCGCGCCCGAGCCCATACCGCCAGTATTGCCTTGCCAGCTTGCGCAGCGAGTCGCGGGCGAGATAGTCGAGGCGGATATCGGCATCGAGCCAGATCTTGCCCCCGGCCAGCCCGATGCGGTGATCTAGCTCGGCATCCTCGTTGGCGACGAAACCGGTGTCGTAGCCGCCCGTCCTGCGCCAGATGTCTAGCCTGAACCCGGCGTGATGGCCGTGATCGACATAGCCCGACACGGCCCCGCCGCGATGCCCCGAGCCGCCGGAGCCGAGCTTGGTGTCACTGGCCCAGGCCACGCCCTTCTGCACGCAGCTCAGCCCAATCGTGTCCATGACCGTCGCCAGGGCCGCCACGTCGCGGGCAAGAAGGCTGTCCGCCACGGCAAGCACATAGCCGTCGGGGTAGCGCGAGTGGGCGTCGACCCGCACGAGGATCTCGTGCTGCGGCTCTGCGCAGCGCTCGACCACGAGGTTCACCGCCGCCGATTGCAGCCGCGCGGGATTGTCGATGAGGACCACGTTGGGGCGGCGCTGCGCGTAGTCGGCGACGATCGCGCGGGTGGCGTCGGTGCTGCCGCCATCGGCGACCACGATCTTCACGCCAGCCATCTCCGGCCGATCGCGATGCAGCGCGTCGAGCGTAGCCTCGATATGCGTCGCCTCATTCAGCGTGGGGATCGCGACGAGGATGGTCGCCGGGTCGGCGCCTGTCCGTGTCGCTGTTGCGTCGAGCATGTCTTCCATCCCTGTCCCCTACCCCGCGCGCTCGCGGACGGTGTCGATCACCTCGGCGATGTCCGTCGGCGACTGCACGAAATCCACGGCCGGCCGGTCGAGCAGCTCCTGGCCGCGGGCCGCGATCTCCTCGCGCGTCAGCCCTGTCAGAAGCGCGATCAGATCGGCGGCCTCAGGCGCGTCGATCACCCAGCCCAGCCGGTCGTCGGCGACCCGCCGCGCGGTTTCAGTTCCGGCGACGGCGATGCTCGGGCAACCAGCCCAGCTTGCCTCGTAGATGCGGTTGGGCAGCAGCCAGTCGGAATTGTTGCCCCGTTGCCAGAGATCCTGCGACCAGACCACGTCGACGCCTTCGTAGATCTCGGGCAGGTCCTGCGGGTATTCGTAGGCGCCGTGGAAAACCATGTTGGGATGCGCCGCGATCACCTCGTCGAAATCCGGAAGAACGTGGCGGTGCACGACACCATGAATATGGATCTCGACGCCCGGCCCCAAGCGCGCGGCGACCTCGGAGAGCAGCGCCAGACTCGGCGCACAGCGTATGGTCCCGACCCAGCCGACGCGGAGCGGGCGGTCCGCGTCCGGCGCCCCGCGCGAAACCGGGCGCCCGGGCAGCGCAGATCCTGCGGCAAGCTTGTTCTCCCAGAGCGCCCAAGGCCCGTCATACCCCTGCACTGGCTCGAAGAAATTCCGCATGAAGCCCGGTGAGGAGACCACCAGCATCTGGATGCGCCGGAGCAGAAATTGCTCGGCGGCGCGCATCGCGTCTGCCTTGCGGCCCTCGCGGCAGAGCGCCCCATTGATGTCGAGGCACTCGTAGATCAGCGGCACGTCCGAGGCGCCCGCCATCGCGCGCGCCGCCCAGGCAATCGCCAGCATGTCGAGATTGCGCGCGATGATGACATCGGCCCCCTTCAGCATCTCGCGATGCCCGGTCATCTTGACGATGGATCGGGCCACGACCACCGCGCGCTTCGGCAGGTTCTCGTTGCTGGTCATGAACAGGTGGGTGTTCGGCCAGTCCGGCTCGAAATCCATGTTCATGTTGTCGCGGCGCATGGTGAAGCTGTGCACGTCGTGCCCGAGGGCGATGAGCGCCCGGATGCGGCGGATCTGCGAGATCTCGCCGACGTCGAAGCCGAACACCACGATCCGGGCCCCACGCTTGGCTGGCTGGATCTCAGCGGCTTGCAACCTGCTGCCTCCTGTTCCGGTTCAGTAAGAGATTGGACAGCCCGATCTGCAAGGGCCGCTCCATGTAGAGATACAGCACGTTGCCAAGCAGCGCCGACAGGCCAAGCACGACGACGACGAAAGCCATGGCCGTTCCAGGCCCGTGCAAGTCGGGCATGGCGACCCAGACAACCTGCATCGGCACCACAACAAAGAGATGAAACAGGTAAATCGCGTAGCTGGCATCGCCGAGACGCTCGAGCACGGGAAGCTGTGGCACCCGCCCCGCAAGCCCCGCCACGCCCGAGACCAGCAGGATGCCCGGACCGCCAAAGCCGATGGTGCGGCTCCAGTAGTCGGTCGGGTCCACCTGCGGACCGAGCACGAGGAACGCCACCGCCGCGATCGCGATCAGCAGGCCGTTGCGCAGAACACCTCCCGGCGCGCTTTGCCAGATACGGGCCACCACGACGCCCCCGAGGAACTCGAGCAGAAGCGGACTGGTGTAGGTGATCGTGATGGCATCCGCAGGCTTCGCCGCGTACCCAACGGCCACCAGCGCAAACAGCAAACCCGTCAGGACGAAGAACCGGGCACTCTTGGCCACGAGCAGCGTGGCCGCGAAGAGAATGTAGAAGAACATCTCGTAGTTGAGAGTCCAACCCGGCACGAGCACCGGCCAGATGCGCGCGGGCTGGGTCGCGTTGAAATGCGGCACGAAGGCCAGCGACTTGAGGATATGCGGCGTGCTCAGCTCGACCCAAGCCGAGCCGATCACGAGGCTGACGAGCACGAAGCAGATCGTGGCGATCCAGTAAGGCGGCGCGACCCGGATCAAGCGCCGGACGAGGAAGCCGCCCGGCTCGGTCTCTTTCTTCTGGCTGATGCTCCACATGATGAAGCCACTGATCACGAAGAACAGATCGACGCCGCCATGTCCAAGCAACAGCACATGATAGAGCGGCTCCGGCAGGTCGGCCTCGACACGCTTGCCCGCGTGCAGAGCGACCACCGAAAGCGCCGCAAAGGCGCGCAGGTACTGGATGCCGTAGATCTTGTTCATAAACTCTCTACGCTATGCGGGGCGGGGCCGGTCCGGGGCGTCGGACCGCGCCCCCGATCAATAGTATTCGTAGGATCCGTCGCGGTTGTAGGACTTGTAGCGCCGCAGGTTGGCACGGGTGAAAAGCAGACCCATCAGGTTCTTCCGGCGCAGGCCGGAGTGCTCGAGCGCTGAACTCACCTGCTTGCGGGCCGTCCAGCCCCAGCGCACGACATAAATGATCTTGTCGCAGTTCGATGCCAGCATGGGCGTCAGGCTCGCACCGCTCACCGGAGGAAGGTCGACCACCACGTAGTCGAAATACCGGCGCAGGAACCGCAGCACGTTGGCGATCTCTTCAAGCTCTCTCGGTCCATATTGGATCGTCGAGCCTTCGCGGCTGTTGCCGAACACTGCCAGCCCAGGGAACTCGTCGATACCCTCGGCGTGAGATAGCCCTTCGGCCGGGTTCTCCATGAGTTTAGTCAAATTGTTGCTCTCGGGCAGCATCTTGCCGAGATAGGAGGTGATCTCGCCGGCGATCAGGTCGAGATCGACGATGGCCACCTTGTTGGTGTTCGCGGCGAGATAGGAGGCGAAGTTGAAGGCGGTCGTGGTCTTGCCCTCGTCCCGCACCGTCGAGGTGAAGCCGATGACCACGCCCTCTGCGCTGTCGCTCTTCCGTTCCATCGCCTCGCGCACCATGATCGCGCGCATCGTCGTCGCGGTGACGGAACGGGGATTGTCCATCGCAAAGCGCAACCGCTTGGCATTCGAGGGCAGCATCCGCCAGCGCGGGCTTCGATCGGGCGGCGTGAGCCAGCCACCGCCGCGTGCCTCCTTGCGCTCGGTCGTGAAGTTCGGGACCACACCGATGAACGGCAGGTTGAAGCGCTTCGAGAGGCTGCCCTGCGACCGAAAGCTGTTGTCCAGCGCCTCGATCGCGAGCACCACACCGATCGACAGCAGGAGACCCGCGAAGGCGGCAAGCACCACGATCCGCTTCGAGCGCGGTCCGGACTTCGTGTCCGGCGGCACCGCCCAGGCGATGACGCGCGCGGGGGTCGCGTCGAAGGTCAGAAGCTGCGAGGTGCTGTTGTACTGCTCGAGCATCCGCTCATAGAGCTCTCGCTTGGCCTCGGCCTCGCGCTCGAGGCTGCGCAGCGCAACGGTCTTTTCCATCACACTGCTGTAATCGGCATTCATCTCGCCGATCATCTCGCGCGTTGCCGAGAGTTGCCCGGCCAGCGCCCGCTCGCGCGCGCGCAGCTGTTCGAGGATCGAGCGGTATTCCTGGACGATCAGCGAGCGGGTCTGCTCCATCGCGCGGCGGGTGTTCACCACGACCGGCGCGGATTCGTCATAAGTGAGAAGCGCCTCCTGCTCGGCCTGCAAAAGCTCGGCATAGCGCGCCTCGAACTCGGTGACCGCTTCGGTGCGTTCTTCCGGCGCCAGTTGGATCGCTTCGATCTCGCCGCTCTCGATCTGGTCCTCGAGCTGGTCGGCCTGAACCTTCGCCGTCACCGCCTGCCCCTGCAGCTCGACAAGCTGTTCGTTCGCGGCGTTGAGTGCGATCTCGATCGGAAGGAACTCGCCCTCCGGCACCATGAGCTGGTTCTCGCGGCGATAGGACGCCACTGCACGCTCGGAGGCCTGAACGCCCGCTGCAAGTTCCTCGATCCGGGATGACAGCCAGACCTGCGTACGCTCGACATTGGCCGTCTGCTGACGGCTCGACAGCCGAAGATACTCACGCATCAGGGCATTCACCGCCCTGGGCGCCATCTCGATGCTCTGCGAGGTGTAGCGAACGTCGATGACGAAGCTCTCGCCCGAGCGTTCGACCGCAAGCCCCTGAACGAAATTCCGCCGCGCGATCTCGAGCAGGCGTTCCTGCTGCATGTCTTCGGGAAGCATCGCCACGGTCGCATCGCCATCGCCGTCGTCGCCAATGCGGAACACGCCCTTGATCCACCCCAGGAGCGCCGACGGCTCAGAGGCCCTTGGCTCCCCGAGGCCCAGCTCGCGCACCGTCGCGGCGGTGACCTCGCGCGAGCCCAGAACGCGCAGTTCGCTGTCCACGGTCAGGGCGTCCGACAGCAGCAGACCGGGCGCGATATCGCTATCGCCATCCGGTGACTGCCCGACGCGCGGATCGATCAGGATCGCGCCGTTCGCGGTGTAGGTCGGGCTGGCGTTCGAGACCATGATCAGGGCAAGGACGACCGCCGAAGCGACACCGACCACCAGGACAGCCCAGTGGCGGCGAAAGCGCATCATCAGATCGCGCAGTGTCTCCCCGACATCGACGGACGGGAACAGCTGATCACGGTCTGTCTTGTGCGACATCAGGTCCGTGTCACGGTCCATATTCATTCGGCTTGCCCTGTCGCATTCACAATAACTCTTCCAAAAGTTGCGGCACCGAAGAGCACCCTCACCAAAAGAGGGCAGCTTTTTTACCGCACCGCAGCATTCTTGATAACCGACGCCAGTAACAAGCCCAAGGCCTTGGCCGTCAATCGTTAAATACAGATCAGTGTGTCGCCATTTTGCCGACGGTCTGTCAAATGGGCCTTATTGCCCTCTCAAGCGCTGAAAAATCGCGATTATGGAGGTTTCGGTCCCGGCCGAAGACTTCGCCACCGACCGCAGGATCAGCTGTTGGACGGCATAGCTGAGCGAGGCCCCGAGCGCCGCGCCACTGGCGCCGCCAAGCACCCCGCCAAGAGCCGTCGCCCCGACCATGATCCCGGTGCTGAGCCCGGCCACCCAGAAGATCACGTCCTGACGCCCGGTGACGTTCAGCACGATCTGCGCCGGCCCGAACACCGCATCCGAGGCCGGGATGATCAGCAGGATCAACAACGGCGCAAGCGAGGCGCGGTATTCCGGCCCGAAGAGCTCGAGCGCCATGCCGCCGAACACGGCAATCACCGCCGCACCGGCGACCAGTCCGGCGATCTTGAGGCGCGCCGCGTTATCCAGAAGCTCGGCCACGCGATCCGCATCCTTGGCATGCAGCGCACGGGACAGCTGCGGGCTCGTCGAGATGTCGACCGCCTTCATGGCGAAATAGACGAAGGCCATGATCGACAGCGCAAGCGCGAGGTAGCCGACCTGCGCCGGCGCCAGGACGAGCCCTGCGGCCGCCACGACCACGTGCTTGAGATTGTCGCGCAGCATCAGAAGCGGTGCCATCATGGCGCCGGTGGCAAACCACTTGCGGGCCTCGTCATACTGCTTTGGCACGCCCGCGGCGAAACCGAAGGTCTTGCGCAGGAGCAACGCCTGTACCAGCGCGGTGACGGCAAAGGCCGCAAGAAACAGCAGCATGTAGACGGTCAATCCCGGCCGCGCACCGCTGAGCCAGATCAGTGCCACCAGGAGGAAGATCACCGCCGGCCGCACCAGCATGATCGGAACCCCGCCGCGCAGCACCTGCCCGAGCGCCGTGGCATGGCGCCCGTAGACCCGCGTCATCGCCACCACCGGCGCCGCGACAACGGTCACGGCAACGACACCGAGCATGGCTTCGTCGCTCCCGAAGGCCCCGGCCCACCACGCCAGCGCGGCGACAATGGCCGATGCCAGCGTCAGCCCGAGGATGGTCATCCGGTTGAGGCGGATGAAGCCCGCCGCACGCCCCGACTGGCCGGTCTCGCGATACTGCACCAGATACTTGATCGAACCGGATTCGAGGTTCAGCGCCAGGAACACCGACAGCAGCATGATCCAGGCGAAGGCGGACATGATTAGACCGAACTCGGTCGGCGTGGTGATACGGGCGAGGATCAGCGTGTAACCAAGGGTGAGCACATTGCCCAGCACGCGGGCACCAACCAGCGAAAGTGCCTTTTGCAGCGTCCCGCCGCGCCCCGACCGCCCACCTGCCGCCGCGGCCTCCGGGTTCCCCACGGGAGCGTGTCTTGACCCGTTGCGCCGAATCCTGAACAACAAATCCAATCCTCCAAAAAGAGCGTGATCGAAAATTCGCAAGATCCCGCACGGGATTAACCCGCTCCGTGCGCTATACCAATTCGACCATTCTGCAAACGCAGAAATCATTCGGCCCTCTGCTTTTTACAGCCCTGTCTTCAGGAGCCCACCACATGCGTATTCACTGTGCAGCCCTCGCACTTCTTCTCGCCCCCGGTACATTGCTTGCCGGCCCGGATCTGTCCGGCACGATTTCCATACTAGACGAAACCTTCGACGGCCCTCTGAACCGCTATGACGGGCGGTCGGGCCTCTGGTCGACACTGCCGCGACGGGGAAACCTGATGACCAACGCAGCGGAAACCGTGTTCATCGACCACGGCGTGCTCGGCGAGGAGGCGGACGCGCTGCTTCCGAAGGTGCACGAGATCACCCCGGAGGGCCTGGCCCTGCGCACGGTGGCAATCCCGGATGACGTGCTACCGGCGCTGCGCGATTACATGAAGGCGACCCGGCAGGGCAATCAGGCCGACAAGATCCGTTTCGGCACCGGGGAGATCACCACCGCGCACACCTGGTCCCAGACCTATGGCTATTTCGAGATCGAGGCCCGCATCCCGCGCGGGCGCGGCCGTTGGCCGGCCTTCTGGCTGACCTATGCGGGGCTTGGCTGGCCCCCGGAAATCGACTTCTTCGAAGCTTACGGAGAAGGCATCGGCAGGCCGACCAAGAAAGACGGGCGTTTCAACACCTCGGTCCATTTCGACGCCCGCGGCGAAGGCCGCGAAGAGATCTACAGCACCGATATCGAAAACCCCTATGCGGACCCCGGCACCGATCCGAAACCGAACGAGCGCCCGCGCGGCGACCGATCGGTCTACACCTTCAACAAGTACCAGGACTCGGCCGAGTACGGGGCCGATATCTACAGCGATTTCAATATCTTCGCTGGCACCTGGACGCCCGAGAAAGTGACGTTCTACTTCGGCAAGGACCGCGACTCGCTGCGCGAGATCTACACCGCTCCGACCGCGGAAGACGTACACTCGCCGATGTTCCTGATCGCCAATGACCAGTTCACCGCAAGGGGTGGGTGGTGGCCGGCTCCGGAGGAAACGCTCGAGCAGGTGCTGGCGCCCGAGAACGCCTACATGATCCGGCGAATCCGCGTTCGGGCCTTCGAACCCGAGCTCCAACTCGACATGGCGGCGGGCACGTCGGCCTATGACGACCGCGACAGCGTCATTCTCGATACGCCGGGCGACGACACCATCGCACCGGCAGCAGGATTCGACGTGATCACCCTGACCGGCGGCGCCGACCTCATCCACCTGCAGCGCGGCAAATCCAACAAGATCATCCGCGGCTTCGACGCCGACGACCGCATCATTTTCGACAGCTACCCGTTCGTCGATGCCGAGGATGTCATGACCCGTCTGACGCAGGTCGGAGCGGATGTCTGGCTTCCGAGCGGTGCTGATCCGGGCTGGCCGTCGACGGTGATCTTCCGGGATCGCGACGTGGCCGATTTCAGCGCCGATCAGTTCGAGAGCCGCTGGCCGGTGTCGCTCGACCTCTGGCGCGCCGAGGCCAAGCGCAGCCGGCGCCCGGAGTTCGATATTGACGGCGACGGCCGCCTCACCGGAGGCCCCGACGGCAGCTGGCTCAACGACCAGGGCCGCGCCATCGAGATAACCGGCGGGCCGGGGCATGACCGTTTCGTGATCGCCAGCCGCGAGAGCAACGTGGTCGAGCCGTCCGCGGGAAGCATCGACCGTATCGACACCATGATCCCGCTCGATCTGCCAGCCAATGTCGAGCACGGCGTCGCCCGCCGCCCCGACGCGCTGCTCAGGGGTGGTTCCGGCAACGATCGGCTCGAGGCCGCCTCTCCCCGCGCCCTTCTGCAGGGCGATGAAGGCGACGATCTCTTTGTCATCGCACCGAATGCCACCAACGTGACCATCCGCCTCCGTGCCGGCGACGGGCACGACCGGATCCGGGGCGCCGCCTCGCAGGCGCTTCTTGCGATGGGCCCTGACCTGCTCGCGCGGCGCTCCGAGTGGCGTCTGACCGAGGTGCCCGAAGGGACGCTCCTCACCCTGGGTGAAGATCAGAGCCTCCTGATCGAAGGCCTGGACGAGACAGCGGTGCAGGCAATTCTCCCCGCAACGGACTGACGACACGATCCGACCGCGCCCGGGCACGTTGCCCCCGACTCCCCGATGCGGCCGGCGGAAGGCGCGCGAACAGCGCGACGCAAACAGAAAGGCCCCGGACTGCGCCGGGGCCTTTCCTTTCGGGATAGGGCCTTGGATCAGGAGAGAAGGAAGCCCGAGCCGCTGCCGAAATCCTGCTCTTCGATGGTCAGACCGGTGACATCGTCACCAAGGATCTTGGCGATCCGGTAGACCTGGTCACCGGTTTCGGCCTGAAGGAAGAAGGTGCCTTTCTTCTCGAACAGCGACAGCTCGACGCTGCCCGCGCCCTGCAGCCCCTCCACCACGATCCTGTCGCCTTCCTCGGCATTGAAATCGCGGATCACGTCCATCGAGGCATTGTCGGCCAGATCGAACACGAACGTATCCGCCCCGTCGCCGCCAAGCATCACGTCGCGCCCTGCTCCGCCGACCAACAGATCGTTGCCATCGTCGCCACGCAGAACGTCGTTGCCCTCGCCTCCGTAGAGGGAGTCGTCGCCGACGCTGCCGATGAGCCGGTCACGATCGGCACCGCCGAAGATCCGGTCGTTTCCGTCGCCGCCGTTGATGATGTCTTCGCCGCCACCACCGTAGACGATATCGTCGCCGCCACCGGCAACCAGCTTGTCGTCGCCGGCCCCACCGTGAATGCGGTCAGCACCGCCGCGGCCAAAGATCGTGTCGTTGCCGCCCAGACCCGACATGTCGTCACTTCCGTAATGTCCGCGCATCTGGTCGTCTCCGGCTGTCCCGGTCTCAGTGCGGTCATATTCCGTACCGGTCTCCGGCGTGTCGTCCACCGGGGCCTCGGGCGTGTCCTCGACGGGCTCTTCCGGCGTTTCCTCGGTCGGCACCTCGGGTTCGGGCGCGGTGACGGGATCCGGCTCGGGCACCGCCTCTACCGGCGCCTCGACCACGACCTCGTCCGGTGTCTCGACGACCACCGGCACGTCGCTCTCGCCATAGATGACGATCAACTGGGACACCGAGTAGGTGACGTCTTGGAAGGCGAAGAACTCGACATTCTTGACATGGCTCAGCGCGTTCTCATCGCCCTGCCGCATCAAGAAGGTGTAAGGATCGGCGAAGGCGCCCTCGATCTCGGTCGACAAGGCCGCGATCCGCAGGGTGTCGACGCCAGCGCCACCGTCGATCGTGTCGTTACCCGAGGAGTAGTGCAGCGAGTCGTCGCCGCGGCCGCCGGACAGGAGATTGTCCCCATCGGTCCCGACAAGCGTATCGTCGCCGTCCCCGCCGAAGGCGTTCTCGATTGAGTCTGGCACGCCGATCTTGAGCTTCACGCCAGCAATCTCGCTCGCGCTGGCCCCGCTCAGATCGATCAGGCTGTCACTTGTGACCGCCGCGGCGTTGATCGCATCGATGCCGCCATCCTTGTCCCAGAGCACCTGCCGATCCGACAGATCGGCGCCTTCATAGAGCGTCCCGAACTCATCGTTATAGACGTAGACATCGTCGGCCAGGCCGTCGGTCTCGCCGTGCAACGTCAACGTGACGTTGTTCAGGCTCCCGGTCATGGCGCTGCCATCGATATCGACGGAGTCGGGATCGCGGTTGTAGATATCGACGGTCCAGGTGCCCTTGCCCATCTCGCCCATGCTGGCGACCGACGAGAACTCGAAGTTCCGCAGCGTGCCGATGAAGTCGCGATCCTCGATCGAATAGACCAGTTGCACGGTCGTGCCGTCGGGGCTGGTCAGATAAACATCGAGATCACCGGTAAAGCGCCAGGTCAGCCCCATCGCGAGCTCGACATGCTCGACCTCGATGTCTTCGGTCACCTCGATATCGTAAGAGATATGATCGTTGCTCCCGGCCTTCAGCACGGCATCGCTCTTGCCCTTCACCTCGACGGTATCGAGGCCCTCGAGCGTCTTCTGCGTGGTCCACGTCTCGGCAAGGCGCACGGCATCATGCACGTTGAGAAAACCGAAGCCCGTGGAGTCGCTGAAGTGCTGGCCACCGCCGTTGAAATCATCGGCGCCGTTGGTGATCCAGCCGTTGCCGACCGACAGCTCGTCGGTCAAGCCGTCGCGCCGCGCCGAAAGCGACAGGATCTTCTGGATGTCGCGATAGCCGAGGTCCGGGTTCGCCTCGAGCATCAGCGCGATGGTGGCTGACACCGCCGGAGCGGCAAACGAGGTGCCCGACACGTAGGAATAGCCGTTCGGCGCCGTGCTGAGGACATTCTCGGCCGGAGCCGAGATCAGCACATTCGCGCCAAGGCTGGTCTTGTCCCAGGCATCGCCCTCTGCAGTCACACCGCCGACCGCGATGGTGTAGGGCGAGTTCTGGAAGTTGTGATAGTTCGACGATCCGTAGGTTCCACCGTTGCCGGCCGAGAACACAATGCTCGTGCCCAGCCCGTCGCGTCCGGTTTCGACCACATGCCTGAGCGTCGCTTCCATCTCGGCCCCGTCTTCGCCGAGCCAGAACCGGTCCGAGAAATTGCTCGCGAAGCTCCAGCTGTTGTTGACGACGTCGAGCGCGACCGATGCGCGAAGCGCCTGCAGCACGTTCTCGACGGCGTTGCTGCTGCCGTAATCGATGCCGAACCCGACCAGCGTCACACCAGGCGCAATCCCCACGGAGCCGGTGCCATTGCCGCCCTCGGCCGCGATGACACCCGCCACCGTTGTCCCGTGCCGGTCGGTGATATCCCGCGACCGCAGGGACAGGTCGCCGCTTTCAAGCGCGAAATTGTAGTCGAGGCTGGTGTCGTAGGCTCCCAGATCCTCGTGCGTGTAATCGATCTGCGAGTCGATCACGCCGACCTTCACACCCTCACCAGTATAGTCTTCCCAGACAGACGCGACGTCCACTTTGACGTCGGATTTGCCCGATCCTTCAAGATACCAGGTCTCTCCAACCCGTTCGTCAGAGAGAAACTCATCCGCAATTCCCGCCCCCAGAATCTTGGCCTGCAGTGTCTGCATGTTCAACTTTCCTTTGGTCGTAGCTTGTGCCGCGAGTGCCGCGGGTTTTCGTTCCCAGGGGCCAAAATCATGGGGAATGCGGACGAATTTCGGGCACGGTCGGGCGTTTTGCGGGACATTTCTGAGTGGCATTGAGACAAAGTTTAGTCTCGCCGGACGTGAGTTTGCCTGAAACTAGATCGCCGCCATTCACCCAAGGGTTGATCACCTGTCACCTCAAAGGAGACCAGCGTGAACAAGGGCTTAGCGCGATGGCTGATCTGCGACGTTGCGCCGCGATGCGGCTGCAGAGTGGCGTGCTGCATGGCGGCATGAGGGCGATATTGCGGCGGCGCTCCTTGCAGCGTCCAGATCCGGCGCCGCGCACGAAAAGATCGTGCCGGAGCCAATCGTGGCCGCCGAACGGCGCGGGTTCGCGTCACAGGCGCGGTGCGAATCTCATGATCATGCTGAAAGCAGCGCGACAGGCTGGCGAGAGTTGCAGCCGCTCACGATCCCGTGAGGGTTGATCCGTGCAGCGGGGAATCTCTAAAGCAATAGAAATCTTAAGAAATGGTAATCACGTTTCACCTTCAGAAACTTTTATGCGACAAAAACGCCTATTTCCCGCGATTTCGGCAAATATTGTTCTCCGATCAGAAACGCTTGCGGTATTGTTCTTGGACCGCCCATTGGAATTGGGAGAGCAGAATGGACGCGGACAATCAATACAATGCGCCGGCAGGCGAATATGAGAGCTGTCGCAGCATGCGCGCCTCGGAGCTTCCGGCTCGCAGCGGCGAGGCGATCTTGGCGGCGATGTGCGCCATACCGGTCGCCTTCCTAGTGGCCGCCCTCAGCAGTCTTCACTTCAAGCTCGAGCTTGCCCCCGCGCTGGCGCTCTACACCCTGGTCGGCAGTGTGGTCATGTTCGGTCTTCTCGCCTACAGGCTGTGGCGCGCAGGCCCCCGGCGCTGATGCGAGCGTCGCAGCGCTCAGACCCGCGGGCCACCCGTCCGAATACGAAAAACGCCGAGGCAAGCCTCGGCGTTTTCATCAGATCCAATCAGTAATGACCGTTGCGGTCCGAACTGCGTTTTACATTCCGGTCTTGCCGAGCACTGCACCCACTGTGAGGAACAGGATGCGGACATCGCCCATGAGCGAAACACCGTTGTGGTAGGCCACATCGAGTTGAACGCGTTCCTCGTAGGAGACGTCGTTCCGGCCGGAGACCTGCCACAGGCCGGTGATGCCCGGACGCATGGCAAGGTAGGCCCATGCGGCACCGCCATAGCGCTGGAGTTCGGGTTCGGTCACCGGGCGCGGGCCGATCAGGCTCATCTCGCCGCGCAGCACGTTCCAGATCTGCGGCAGCTCATCCAGCGAACTGCGGCGCAGGAACGCACCAAGCCGCGTGACGCGGGGATCGTTGCGCAGCTTGCGGTCGCGCTCCCACTCGGCGCGGGCGGCGGGATCGTTGCGGAGCAGCTCCTCGAGACGCTCCTGTGCGTCCGGCACCATGGTGCGGATCTTCCAGCAACGGAACTGGGTTCCATCGCGACCGACGCGCTTGTGACCGAAGAAGCCTGGACCACCTTCGGCCCGAACGGCAACGTAAAGAACCGCGATGACCGGCAGCAGAATGGGCAGCATCAGAATGGAGAGGACGATGTCGAAAGCGCGCTTGGTAAAGCTTCCGTTGCGGGCCGACCGAAGATCGTTCGACCTGTCCGACCCTGCGGTGACGATGTCGTTCACATTGGTAGAAGTGTTAGACATTGAGACATCCTTAAAAGAAGAGCGCGGCGCCTAGAAAGCAGAGGGGCACCGATCGAAAACTATGGCCTGACGACGTCGAGCGCCGACCTTAAACATGATTTAGAACTACGCCATTCTGCAGCTGCAAACAAATCTGCATCCTTGCAGACGTCAGCAGCGCGAACGTGCGCCATTCGAAAAAAATCCTTCATATTCAACCCGTTACAAACGCGTCAGCAAACTCTTGTGCGATCAGAAGAAGAAAAAACTTTCTGCACCGCAGTAAAACGCGCCCCAAAAACGTCTCATCTGCACAATCATTAGTCAAGCAGGCTCACGCCATTATGTCCAAATTATGTCTACAGCGGCCCCATTTCGGGCCGCTGTTTCCGAACTGTCATGTCACCGCTCAAGCGAGCAGAGAATTCGATTCGATCCGACTCAGCCTGAGGTAGATAGATCCGCGTTTTTCCCCGACTCACCCGTCGGACCGCGCCCCGTCGAGGCGCCGTGCAGCCCTAGGTCGTTTCGCTCCACCGCGGTGGCGCCCCGTCATACGCGAAGCGCCGCCAGATGGCGGCGCCCGTTGCGTCGAAAAGACGGTCGCTCAGAGCAACGACAGAAGCGCCGCGCCCGCGTCACGGCCGTTCTGTTGCATGCCGTGTGCAGTGTAGTGCGGGTCATCCGCGCCGCTGAGCTCGTTTCCGGTCTCCGGCACCACCACTCGAAAGCGGTCGATCGCCCACGCCGCATCGCCGCTATCCTGATCGAGACGCAGCTGCGCCGCCCGCATCGCCGCCCCGCGTCCGTCATAGGGGGCAGGCTCGTAGTGCTGACCAACGCTCCACATCACCATCGGCACATCGGCGACATCGGACCGCAGATCGCTGACGAACTGGCGCATCTGGTCCATCCACTGACCCGAGACGCTGTAATCGCCACCAAACAGGTCGTTCGCCCCCTGGCTCCACACCATGCCGACAATCTCATGCGCCGGCCCCAATGCATCGAGCGCGGCCTTCATGGCGAGGAGCTCGGACCACATCCGGCTGCCGGTGGTGGCCACGGCCGAGGATTTGCGCCAGTCCTCGGTGTTCATGAAACCCGACCCCGGGTCGCCGAGCGCCATCACGAGAAGCGGCCGCCCGCGCGCCGCCGACCAGCCGACCAGCGCACCGGCCACCGCATGGACGGGCGACATCCGCCGCGCCTCGACCGCCGCCACCGGCTCGATGCAGGGTTGCGGCACGTGGCGAACGCTGTCGGTAGTCGGATAATTGCCGGTCGCGCGCAGGCAGGGCATGTACCAGATGCGCGGATCGAAGGCGGTCTCGCGCGCCGAGGTCGGGATCTCGTCACCGAAGCGCTCGGACGTAGCATTGGCGCTGTTGCTGTCTCCGCCGACGATGATCACGTCGCAGGCCACGAGATTGGGATCGACGGTGGACAGGTCGTAGGCGGCGATCGCCCCAACCGAGCCGTCGTAATCGGTGCTTGGTTGCAGATCGAGGCGCGTTGCCGCACTCGCCATGTCTGCGGCCGGGATGACCTCGTGATCCATGTAGGATGCGGTCAGCTGGCGGCTCGGCGTCAGCCCCGGCGCAGCGAACCGCGCCCTCAGGCTGCCGGAGGCAACATCGTGATCGAACCGGATGAAATGCGCGTGCCCCGGTGTCAGCGCCGCCGCCAGGGACAATCGCGCGGCCTGCCCTGCCGCGCCACCTGCCACCGGGCTGCGCAGGCGCCCGTTCGCGACCTCCCAATTGCCCTGCAAATCGATATGCGCCGCGTCGACGAGGCTCGACTGAGCCGCGGTGAAAAGGTTCGGCGGTGCCACCAGCCCCACCGGCCCTGCCCCTGCCGACACCGAGATCGCAAACGCCGCGAGGCTCACGCTCGCGCCCGCCGCATCGGTGACCCCGACGACCAGACCCGAGCGGGTCTCGACCTCGGTCGGCGTGCCAGCGATCGCGCCGCTCGATGGGTCAAACAGCAGACCCGCCGGCAATTGCCCGGAGACCAGCGCGAAACTGTAAGGCGCGGTGCCGCCGCTCACCGCAGGAGAGAAGCTGTAGGCAACGCCGACCGTTGCCGCGTTCGCAGGTATCCCGGTCAGTGCCAGCGGATCCGAAGGATCCTGCGGGTCCGCTGGCTCCGGCGCGATCACGGGCTGCACGCTGCGCCGGGCCACCATCTCGCCATGCATCAGCACCGAGATATTGTCGGCCACGCCAGCCCAGACATTGTAGACATAGCTGCGCCCTTCCTCGAGCACCTCGAGCGTCTCGGGGTCGAGGTCGACATCACCTTCGGCAGTCCGCTGGATCAGCGGGGCCTGCACGTAGTCCTCTGCCACGGTGACCGTGACGAACTGCCCCGGTGCGAGGCCGCTGACCCGGACCCGAAGCGTTTCTCCACAAAAATAGGCCAGCCGCCTGCTCAGCCCGCGCTGCGCCGCCTGTGCATCGATCATCTGTATCACGCAAAACCTCCACGGTGGATTCCGCATGAGGCTAGGGCACACAGGATTAACCGGGCCCGACGGCTCCGAACGTTGCCGCGACCATGCTCATGGCGCGGCGCGGGGCATGTCTCAGTTCGCGACCTCGTCCTCGAGGGGGCGGATCGCGACCAACAGCGTGTCACCGGGCAGGATCGGCGTGGACATGGAGATTTCTCCCTCGGTGCCGGTGTCACTTCGGCGGCTCTGGATCTCGAAATCCAGCCCGACGATCTGCGACGCCACCACGGCGGCAGCACTGCCGCTGCTGAGGATACTCACCTGTTCCACGGCCTCGCTGTAGGAGATCGTCTGCAATGCAATCTGCTCGCGGGCGTCATTCACCCCGTCGAGCGCATCCTGCCGCTGCGTGGCGAGATACTGCACCCGTTCGCGCTGCGCCGAAGCGATGGCACGGGTCGCGTTGATCTTCGCGGCCTCGAGTTCGAGAACCTTGCTGCGCGCATCGGCCTCGCGCTGCTCCGCCGCCGAGAGGTTCGACGCGGTCTGCAGGCCGCGTTCGGAAAGCTGGCGCGCCGCCGCGAGCGCATCCGCGGTGCTGGCGACGATCTCGTCCTGAACGGAGATCCGCGCGTCGAAGTTCTCGCGCTGGTTCTCGATCGTGGCGATCTCGCTCTCCCAGAATTCCAGAAGCGTGCGCGTGCGCTCGCGCAGCGCGTCGAGCTGAGCCTGACGCTCCGAGACCATACCCTCGAAGTTCACAAGCCCCGGCGCCGGAACCCCCTGCATCAGGGCGGAGTCGACCGACACCGGCGCATCGCCTTCGGCCAGACGGGCCTGATGATAGGCCAGATCCGCAACCGCTCGGGCGAGATTGAGGTTCGCGACTTTCATGTCGTTCTCGACCATCGAACGCAGACGCAGAATCTCGGTTCGGGTCAGCCCCTGCACCTGACTGCCGCCGGCCATGGCGAGGGCGGAAGAGACGGTCATCCCGGGAAAGAACTCGACCATGCCGGGGTTGAGCACGTCACCAGCGACGATCACCGGGGCATAGGAGACGAGCATCAGGCTCACGTCGGGATCGACGAAAAACCCCTGAGCGACAAGCTCCGCCTCGACCATGGACTCGGCCTCATCAAGGGTCAGGTCGGCGACGGTGATCCCGCCGACATCTACGAGCCGGATCTGACCGTTGGCATCGACGACCGCGCTGACTTCCTCTTCCTCGCCGGACCGGCGCACCTCGACCACGTCGCCCGGCGCCAGCCGGTATTCCTGTGCCCCCGCGACAGAGGCAAACGCCACGATACCGAGAAAGCTGAGCAGTCGGAGCCCGATACACATGGTTTCAATTCCTTCCGTTACAATCGGCCGAAGTGTTGCCGCACATGGCGTCAGAAACAACTCAATTATTGCCTCGCTGCCGCGGAAGTCGCGCCTTTGTGGCGCGCCGGCCCGACCGGTGACGAGCCCACCGCGGCCATACGTGGCGACGGCAAGTCTGCCGAGCAGATCAGCCGAGAACCGCCCGGTGCAGCGCAGCAAGTCCCTCGGTCATCAGCGCCTCTGCCCCGGCCTTGTCCGATGCCTCGACGTAGAGCCGCAGCTCCGGTGCGTTTCCGGAGGGGCGCACATGCAGGATGCGGCCATCGGTCAGCGTCATCCGGACACCGTCGGTCAGGTCCGTGCCGGCCTCATCACCTCCAAGCTGTGCCAAAAACGCCGTGCGCGCCTCGGCGCTGTCTGCGAGGCTTTTCACGAAGGGTTGCGAGCGCTCCTGTGGCACCTCCTGCAAACGATCGGCCATGGTCACCACCGGCGGCTCCTGCGCCACCCGCTCCGAGAGCGTGCCGTCTCCGGCTGCGATCAGCGTCATGATCAGCGGCAACATGCAGTCGCGCGTGACGAGCGGCGCCAGCGAACCCGCCGGGCCCTGTGCCTCGAAGCCGAGCAGGAAGCCCCCGTTCGCCTCGTAGCCCACCACCTTGCCGCCGGCCTCTTCCATGCCGGCGATCACGAAGGGCGAGCCGATCCGGGTCAGCCTTACCGCCCCGAAGCCCTTCTTCTGCACGCCAGAGTTGGACGAGATCGGTGTCACCACCGTCTCGGCCCCCAGCATCTCCGCGGTGATCTGGCCCATGACATCGCCGGGCACGATGGTGCCGGTCTCGTCCGCCAGGAGCGGCCGGTCGCTGTCGCCATCGGTTGAAACCAGCGCGTCGAGCCCGTCGGCCTTGACCCACGCCGCGATCTGCGCACGCGTGTCTGGATCGACCGCCTCGGTATCGACGGGAATGAAGGTCTCCGAGCGACCATACTCGACCACCTCGGCACCAAGCCCGTGCAGGATGGCGGCAAGATCGTCACGCCCCACGGCGGAATGGGCGTAGAGCCCGATCTTGCGCCCCTTGAGCGCGCGCGCGCCACAGGCCTCGATATAGCGTTCGACGAACCGTGCGGCGGCGTCCTCGTCCTGCGCCATTTCGCTCTCGGCCGTGCCTGCCGCGCGCCCGAGCGCTCCGTTGATCGCCGCCTCGTCGGTCTTGGTGATCTCGCCGGTCCGCGAATAGAACTTGAGACCGTTGCGATCCGCCGGGATGTGGCTGCCGGTCACCATGATCGCCCCGGCGCCGACCTCCTGTGCCGCCAGCGCCAACGCCGGCGTCGGAAGCGCCCCGCAATCGATGATCCGGATGCCCTCGGCCCGCGCCGCCGCCGTGATATCCGCCGCGATGCGCGGGGAGGACGGGCGCAGATCGCGCCCGAGGCACAGCCCGTTGCCGATGTCGCAGGCCGCGATGAAGGCCCGCACGTGGTCTGCGACCAGCTCGGGCGTCAGCTCTGTCACCAGGCCGCGCAGGCCGCTGGTGCCGAATTTCGGTGCCATGATCTCTGGTCCCTCAGTCCGTTGCACGGGGGAGAATGGGCGCTCAGCCCTTCGCCCCCTGGCCACGGGAATAGGCATCCTCGTAGCGCACGATGTCGTCTTCGCCCACGTAAGAGCCGGTCTGCACCTCGATCAGAACCATCGGCACCTTGCCGGGGTTCTCCATCCGGTGCTTTGCGCCCAGCGGGATGTAGATCGACTCGTTCTCGGTCACCAGTTTGACGGTGTCGTCGCAGGTCACCTTGGCGGTGCCCTCGACCACGATCCAGTGCTCGGAACGGTGGAAATGGCTCTGCAGAGACAGCGAGGCGCCGGGATGCACGACGATGCGCTTCACCTGGAAGCGCGAGCCGACCACGAGGCTCTCGAACCAGCCCCAGGGACGGCGATCCTTGGGGAATTCCACCGCCTGCCTGGCGCCCTTCGCCTTCAGCGCGTTGACCGCGAGCTTGACGTCCTGCGCCCGATCCTTGGGCGCGACGAGCACCGCGTCGTTCATCGCCACCGCGACCATGTCCTTCAGGCCGATGCCGACCAGCTCCACCGTCTCGCTGTCAGACCGCAGCAGCGAGCCCGCGCAGTCGATCGCCGTGGCGGTGCCGTGGGTCACATTGCCGCTCTCGTCCGGCCCGGCCTCGCGCCAGATCGCGTCCCAGCCGCCCAGATCCGACCAGCCGGCATCGAAGGGCACCACCTCGAGGCCTGCGGCCTTTTCCATCACCGCGTAGTCGATCGAGATGTCCTCGGCCCGCGACCACGGCTCCGCCGCGAGCCGCAGGAAGCCCAGATCGACCTGTGCCTCGTTGACCGCCGCGGTCACCGGCGCCACGAGCTGGCTGGCATGGGTGTCGAAGGCCGCGAGGATATCCTTGACCCGGAACAGGAAGATGCCGGCATTCCAGAGGAACCCACCGCTGGCGAGCATCTCGGCCGCCGTCGCGGCATCCGGTTTCTCGACAAAGCGCTTGAGCGGCACGGTGTCACCGCCGGTGCCATCGAGCTCGAGATAGCCATAGCCGGTCTCGGGCCGGTCGGGGCGGATGCCAAACAGCACCAGCTTGCCCGCCTCGAGCGCTTTCAGCCCGGTCTCGACCGCGGCGCGGAAGGCGGCGGTATCAGCGACCTCGTGATCTGCCGGCGCCACCAGTATTGCCGCTTCGGGATCCTTGGCATGCAGGTACAGCGCCGTCGCAAGCACCGCCGGCGCGGTGTTGCGCCCCTCGGGCTCGATCAGGATCGCGCCCGGATCGATGCCGACGGCGGCGAGTTGTTCGGTCACGATGAAGCGGAAATCCGAGTTGGTCACGGCGATGGGTTTGTCGAAGCAGGCCGCCCCGCTCAGCCGCATCGCGGTCTTCTGAAACAGGCTCTCTTCCTCGAGAAGGCTGGCAAACTGCTTCGGAAAGCTCTTCCGTGACACCGGCCAAAGCCGCGTCCCGGAACCACCACACAGAATGACGGGGGTGATCTTTGTCATAGAGAACCAACTTCTCCTTCAAGTGCCGCGAACCGCTTCGCTTTTGCCCGGACGGTAACCCAGGGGACCTCGAGTTGCCAGAAGCAGTCATTGGGCGTTGCAATTTTGCCGGTCGGCTATGCCTCCACGCTCGCCTCGGCCTGCCCGGACCAAAAACGCCCCCGCGGCGTTCCGCGGGGGCGTCAGTCTCGGTCGGGTCAGCCGGCCTCAGCCAAGAGACCGGTAATCCGGTCTACTCGGCCGGGTTGACCTGACCTCCCGGAACGCCGTCCTCGCGCCCCCGGTCGCGCTCGACATAGGCATCGTGGATGTCGCCGGGCATGTTGTGCTCGGCCTCGCGGTCGCTGCGATAGCGCTGGCGATGGCGGTGCATCATCAGGTTGTCCCAGCGCAGCGCCCGTACCAGCGCCCAGGCGATCAGGAACAGCACCACGGCGAAGGGGAAGCCCGCCACCACCGCGGCCGCCTGCAACGCCTCGAGCCCGCCTGCCAGCAGCAGCACGGAGGCCACGGCGCCTTCGGCCACGGCCCAGAAAATGCGCTGGATCTTCGGCGGATTGGGGTCGCCGCCGGCTGTCAGCATGTCGATCACGAAGCTGCCCGAATCCGACGAGGTCACGAACCACATCACGATCAGCACGGTGGTGAACAGCGCCGTCAGGCTCGAGAGCGGGAAATACTCCAGCAGCACGAACATGGTGTTGGCATAGTTCTCCTGTGTCGCCTCGACCAGTGCCTGATCACCGCCAAGAGAGATCGAGATCGCGGTGCCACCGAAGGCGGTGAACCAGAAGAACATGATCGTGCAGGGCAGCAGCATCACGCCGAGCATGAACTCGCGCACCGTGCGGCCGCGGCTGATGCGGGCGATGAACACGCCGACGAACGGCGCCCAACTCACCCACCAGGCCCAGTAGAAGATCGTCCAGCTGTCCTGCCAGGTGCTGCCCTCGTTGCCGCCGACCCAGCCTTCGTTCCAGGTTCCAAGTTGGATGAGACGGCTCAGGTAGTAGCCGTAATTGTCGACGAACGTGTCGAAGATGAACAGCGTCGGGCCGACGATCAGCATGAAGGCCAGCAGGATGATGGTCAGAACGATGTTGATGTTCGACAGCCGCTTGATGCCGCCGTCGAGGCCGGCCACCACCGAGATCGTCGCCATCAGCGTGATCGCGGCGATAATCATGATCTGCACGCCGGCATTGTTCGGCACGCCGAAGACCTGCTCGAGCCCGGCATTCACCTGCGTTGCACCAAGGCCCAGCGAGGTGACGATGCCGAACATGGTGCCGAACACGGCAACGATGTCGACCACGTCACCCCAGAAGCCATAGACCTTGTCGCCGATCAGCGGGTAGAGCGTCGAGCGGATCGACAGCGGCAGGCCCTTGCGGAAATGGTAGTAGGCCAGCGCGAGGCCCACCACAGCGTAGATCGCCCAGGCGTGGAAGCCCCAGTGCATGAAGCTGAGCGCCATTGCCTCCTGCGCGGCGGCGACGCTCTGCGCCTCTTCCACTGGCGGAGCGAGAAAGTGGTACATGGGCTCGGCCACACCCCAGTAGATCAGCCCGATGCCGATCCCGGCGCTGAACAGCATCGCGGTCCAGGAAAAGATCGAATACTCCGGGTCTTCGTCCATGCTGCCGAGGCGCACGTCCCCGAACGGCCCGATGGCCATGATGACGACGAAGAGCAGGAGAGCGTTCACCAGCAGGATCATCGCCCAGCCGAGATAGCGGGCCAGAATGCTCTGAAGTCCAGTGAAGATGGTGTTGGCGAGGTCGTTGAACAGGACGCCAAAGAGAATGAAGCCGACGATCAGGCCGGCGGAAACGATGAAGACGGGCCGGTGAACCTTTGGAAAGATCCAGAAGGATTCTTGCGGTCTCATTTGCTTCATGCGGGGCTCCCTATCGGTGTTCTCGTTACCGACGGAACGCCCCGCACTCCGAAAGGTTCACAACGCAGTGAGCTTATTCTCCGAGATGGAACCGGCGGGCCCCTGCCGAGAGGGGTGATCCGCTGCGCTCGGTTCCCGCCGAAGCCGGCAGGCGCAGCGGTCAAAGGCAGATCAGGCGCCGCCGGAGAGATCCTTCAGGACCGCCACCGCCTGTGTCTCGACGGTGAACTGCGCCTCCATCGTCTCGGCGCAGGCCACCGGCTCGCGCGACGTGTCGAGGATGAGCTGCCAGTCGCCATCCTCGGGCAGCGTGAAGGTGCAGGCATCGCCGCCATTGATCAGCACGAGAAGGTCCGAACAGTCTTCCTGATGGTGGCGCATGCCGACCGCGAAGAGCCCGCCATCCTGCCAGTCGTCGCCCGACATGTCTCGGCCCTCGGGATGGATCCAGATCGTCTCGGTGGCCTCCGGGCGCGGCCAGAACCCGTAAGGCGCGAGATGCGCGCGCCAGTCCCGGCGCAGCGCGGTCAAAGCGGCAACCGCCTCGATCAGGCCGGGGCGCGCGCGCTCCCAGTCGATCCAGGTGGTCTCGTTGTCCTGGCAATAGGCGTTGTTGTTGCCGTTCTGGGTCTGGCCCAGCTCGTCGCCGGCAAGGATCATCGGCACGCCGTGCGACAGCAGCGTCGTTGCCAGCATGCCCTTCACCCGCGCCTCGCGGGCGGCGTTGATGCCGGCGTCCTCGGTGGCGCCTTCGTGGCCCATATTGTCCGACAGGTTATGCCCGTGGCCGTCGCGATTGCCCTCGCCATTGGCCTCGTTGTGCTTGTCGTTATACGACACCGTATCCCAGAGCGTGAAGCCGTCATGGGCGGCGACGAAGTTCACCGACGAGGTTGCGGGCCGCAGCGAATGGTCGAACTGCACCGGGCTGCCCATCAGCCGCTCCGACAGACCCGGGAGCAGCCCCGGATCGCGGCGCCAGAAGGCGCGCACGTCGTCGCGGAACTTGTCGTTCCACTCGCGGAAGGGCCACGGGAACCCGCCGACCTGGTAACCGCCATCGCCCACGTCCCACGGCTCGGCGATGAGCTTGACCTGGCTCAGCACCGGATCCTGCCGGATGGCGTTGAAGAAGGCGCCCTCGCGCTCGAAGCCGTCGGGCTCGCGCGCCAGAGTCGAGGCCAGGTCGAAGCGGAAGCCGTCCACGTGGAAAGCCTCGACCCAGTAGCGCAAGCTGTCCATCACCAGCCGCAGCACCATCGGGTGTGAGACGTTGAGCGTGTTGCCGGTCCCGGTGGTATCAAAGCCGTGGCGGCGATCCTCGGGCGAGAGCAGGTAATAGCTGGCGTTGTCGATGCCCTTGAAGGACAGCATCGGACCAAGCTCGTTGCCCTCGGCGGTGTGGTTGTAGACCACGTCGAGGATCACCTCGATGCCGGCGGCGTGGAAGCGCTTCACCGCCGCGCGCACCTCGCGCACGTCCTCGGAGGCGAGGTAATTGCGGTTCGGCGCGAAGAAGCCCAGCGTGTTGTAGCCCCAGTAGTTGCGCAGCCCCTGCTCGACGAGGTGGCGGTCCTGCACCATGGCGTGGATCGGCAGAAGCTCGATCGTGGTCACGCCGATCTTCTGCAGGTGCTCGATCACCGGCTCCGAGGCGAGGCCGCGAAAGGTGCCGCGATCGGCCTGCACCACGCCCGGATGGCGCATGCTGAGGCCCTTCACATGCGCCTCGTAGATCACCGTATCCTGCCAGCGCACGCGCGGCTGCTGGTCCGCCTCCCAGTCGAAAACCGGGTCTGCGACCACCGCCTTGGGCATGAAGGGGGCACTGTCACGGGTGTCGAGTTCGAGATCCGAGCCGCCCACCGGGTAGCCGTAGAGCGCATCGTCCCACTCGAGCGTGCCGCGCATCGCCATGGCATAGGGATCGAGCAGCAGCTTGTGCGGGTTGAAGCGATGGCCGTCCTTGGGCTTATGCGGTCCGTGCACGCGGTAGCCATAGGCCTGCCCCGGCGTCACGCCCGGGCAATAGCCAAAGAAGATCCCGCCCTCGGCGCGCGGCAGCTCAAGCCGCGCGAGCTCTTCGTTCCCCTCGGTGTCGAAGAGGCAGAGCTCCACCGCGTCGGCGTGCTGCGAGAACAGCGCAAAGTTGGTGCCCTCGCCGTCAAAACGGGCGCCGAGCTGATCGGGGCGGGAGCGGGCGGGATCGACGCTGGCTTCGCGCGGATCGATCGTCTCGTTGTGCGAGTGAAGCATGGCAGGTTCCGGGATCATGGGGAGGGGAGAGGCGGAGAGATATGCGACCGGGCGGCAGGCACGACGTACGAAAGGCGATGTGGCATTCGCGTGGGCATCCTCTCGGGGGCGCTCGGGTGTCTTTGGGGTAAGCGCGGTCGTGTTGTCCGGCGGCGACTGAAAGGGGGAGACTCGCAGGCCGGACATCCGCTGACCACCAGCCTAACCTCTCCGAGCTGTTCTGGTTCCCAACTTTCTTCGGACGCGTGTCGAATTCCGGCGGGCCGATATGTTTGGCGCCGCGCCAGAGCCCCGCATCGGTCGAAATCCGCCAGCGCCCGTCGCGTCTTCGAACGGCCCGCTTGCACCCGCTTTCGCCTGCGCCTAATTCCCGGCCATGGCTTCGAAAATCTTCGTCATGGACATGCGCGACGACGGCACCTGCCGTCTCTCCCTGAGCTTCCGGGGAGACCGCGGCACCGGCATCAGCCGCCTCTCCTGCGACCTGTCGCGGGACGACCTCCTGCAGCTCGCGGTCTTTGCCGAGGCCAGCGGATTGCGCGACGCGCTCGACGAGTCCGAGCCCTCCGAGCTCGAGCTCGAGGGGCTGACGGTGGCCGACGATCCCAAGCGCGGCGAACTGACGATGATCCGCCAGCAGGGCTACTCCGAGCAATCCGCCAAGGTCGGCCGGGCGGTGTTCCAGGCCGAAATGGCGGGCGTGGTGGAGGTCTGCCTGACCCGCGCCGAAGAGTCCAAGCACGGCGAGACGCTGCGCGTGCTGCTGTCCGAGCTCACCCCACCCGAGCCGCTGCTCGCCGGGCTGAGCCCGGATGTGGCGGAGATGACGCTCTATCGGCTGCGCGAGATCACCCTGATGCTGCTGGCAGCCAGGGCGGCAGAGCGCGGCTCGTCTCTGGGCCGGCTCCTGCGGGCCAAGAAGAGCCGCGAGCGCGCCGAGGCCGAGATCACCGCCTACCTCTCGGCGCTGGCAGGCAACCTGCTGCCCCGCCAGGTGCGCCGTGCCCGCGAGGCGCGATTGGGCCTGCGGGTGATCGACAATCCGGGGAAGATGTCGGAGCGAGAATAACAAAGCAGGAAATTTGAGGGTTCCATCACTCCTGGGGCAGCCCTCTCTAGACAAAGAACCACAGCTGATTAGAGTCCAACTGCTCTCTCGAACCCTGGAATATTCACAAAAACTGTAATACAATCACTCTTAAAATCTGTTCTTCTGCAACTCGACGAGGAAACTCTCAATGACCTCATTAAGAGAAGAGCTTAGTTCTGAATATGAAATTCTTCAATCTCACTACGAGAGATTCGATGATCGAGCTCTGACAATAAAATCTTGGAGTTCTCCGGTTTTGCTTGGCGGCATAGGTCTAGGCGCCACGGACGGCAGCACCATACTAATTATTTCCTCGATTCTGGTCGCTGCGATTTTGTGGGGCCTCGAAGCAATCTGGAAGAGCTTTCAATATTGTCACTCGAGACGCATTGAAGCTATCGAAAGATATTTCCGAGGTGAAGAGAGTGACGATTTTAAGCCTTTTCAAATCTTCGCATCTTGGGTGTCTGTCTACGATACACATTACCGGGATCCTCGCGCATTGATTACCCATCTATTCCAACCCTTTGTTTGCCTCCCCTATCTTCCTGTAATCTTAGCTGGCTTTTTAGCAATGTACTTCCTCTGAGCTTAGACTAATCAATCAGAAAATGAAAAATAATATGGCATAAGCCCGATCCTCGTTCACCTAGGAAACAGCGCTGGCTAGAAGGAAAAGGCGCACCTTTCGGCGCGCCTCTCGCGTCTCGTCAGTGTGATCACTCCACAGGCAGGCGGTAGACCGAGACCATGTCGCCCACCGAGGGCTTGAGGATCGAGTTCCCGCCCGACACGAAGGCGACGTATTGCGCGCCGTCATGTTCGTAGATCGCCGGGTTAGACACCGAGGGCGCCTCGGTGAGGTCTTCCCAGAGTTCCTCGCCGGTCTGCAGATCGTAGGCGCGGACCTTGGCATCCATGGTGGCACCGATGAAGATCAGCCCCGAGGCGGTCACCGCGGGTCCGCCGATGGTGGGCGACCCCCACATCTCCGGCATGTAGAAGCCATAGCGCTGCGACGAGCCGAACGGTTTGCGCCAGACGATCTCGCCGGTGCTCATGTCGATGGCCGCCAGCTCGCCAAAGGGCGGCTTCCAGCAGGGCATGCCCCAGCGGTTCAGCGCGGTCTTGAGCGACATGCCGTAGGGCGCGCCGGTCTGCGGGTGGAAGCCGCTTTCGCCCGGGCCGGCCTCGCCGTTGATGCGGTCGTATTCCTCGCGCTCGTAGAGCTGGATGTACTGCACCACGTGGCTGAGATTGACCACCGCGAGCTGGCGCTCCGGGTCGAAGCCCACGCCGCCCCACTGCACCACGCCGGCGGAATTCGGGTAGGCCCCGGCCCCGGCGCCCTCGGTGGTGGGCGGCTGGTACATGCCGGCATATTGCATCTCGTCCCAGAGCGCCGAGCACTCGCCGAAGGAGGCGATATCGGCGAGGGGCCAGACGTCGGGCAGCGTCGACTGGTCGATCAGCGGCGCTGGCATGGTCGGGAAGGGCTGGGTCGGGGGATAGCGCTCGCCCTCGATGTCGCCGGCAGGAACCGCGCGTTCCTCGATCGGCCAGATATCCTCGCCGGTCTCGCGATTGACCACGAAGAGGAAGCCCATCTTGGTGGCCTGCATCAGGGCCGGGATCTCCTCGCCGTCGACCGTGATATCCATCAGCGTGGGCGCCGAGTTGATGTCATAATCCCAGATGTCGTGATGCACCCATTGCCGCGACCAGATCACCTCGCCGGTCTCGATGTCGAGTGCCGTGGTCGAGGTGGCATAGGGAATGTCCTCGGTGCGGTTGCCGCCCCAGTAGTTGGGCGACGGCGAGGCCACGGGCAAGTAGACGATGCCGCGCTCCTCGTCGGCGCTCATCGCGGTCCAGACATTGGCGGTGCCGGTGCGTTCGCGGATCTCTTCGGGGATGGTGTCGAAGGTCCATTCCAGCTCGCCCGTCTGCGCGTTTACCGAGAACACCGAGCCCGGAGGCGCTTCGGCCCAGTCCCAGTCATTGCCGGCCCAGCCGATGATGACGTGATCGTCGACGATGGTGGGTGGCTGCAGCAGGGACAGCGGCCAGCGGTCGTTCACGGTGTTCCACTGGTTCACGTCGAGCACGCCGCCATCGGCAAAGTCCTCGCAAAGCGCGCCGTCATCGGCGTCGAGCGCGAAGAGCTGCGCGTCCATGGTGCCGAGATAGACGATGCGCTGGCAGGCCTCGCCCTCGACCGGCTCGGCGGCCTCCCAATAGGCCACGCCGCGGTTCTTCAGGGCGGGCTGGGTCAGGGCCTCGAGGGTCGACTGGCTGTCGAAGCTCCAGACCTCTTCGCCGGTGGCGGGATCGACCGCGAGCACCCGGTAGAACGGCGTCCCGATATAGAGCAGGTCGTTGGCGTAGATCGGCGTCGCCGACCAGACCGTCGCCGGCAGATCGCCGGAGCCGTCCGAGACGTCGCCGGTCTCGAGCCGCCAGGCAAGCTCCAGCTCGCCGACATTCTCGGGCGTGATTTGCTGGAGCGGCGAGTACTTGGCGCCCGAAACCTGACCGTGGAAGCTCGGCCAGCCGGGCCCGGAGGCCGGCACCTTCGCATCCGAAGAGGGCCGGGCCTGCGCGGTCTCGCTCTCGGGCTCGGCAGGGGTGTCCTCCGATGCGGCCTCCGCGCTGTCGGCTGAGGGCTCTTCCGACGCTGCCGCATCGTCTTCAGCCGTGCCCCGCTCGGCGGCGGGCGCATCGGCCGCAGGTGTCGCACCGCTGGTCTCGGCGGTGTCAGGCTCGGCCGCGTCGCGGGCTGGCGCGGCGTCACCCTCAGCACCCGCCTCCGCGGGTTCGGCGGGCGCATCGTCCGCGTCGGCGGCGGCCTCTGGCTCCGGCGCGGCCTCTTCGGGCGCCTGCACACCGGTCTCCGGCGCAGCGGCCTCGGGTTCACCGGTCGGACCAGGGGTATCTTCCTGCTGAGCGAAAACGGGTACGGCAAGCAGGGTCAGGATGGCGGTGGATCGCAACAGACGGTTCATGCGACATCTCCTTCCGGTCCGGAAACGGCGGCCAGCCAGCCCACGGCACAGAGCCCAAGCGCGGCCAGCATGATCCACTGGTGCAGCAACCATGCGGCGAAGGCGGTGAGAACGATGCCAAGCGCCAGCAGCAGCATCAGCACGAACCTGGCGCCGCGGCTGCGGGCACGCACCATCAGCGCGCCACCGAGAAGAATGCAAAGCGCTCCGAAGGCGGCCGCGAGCGGCCCCCAGACTCCGGTAACGCCGGTGAGCGGGGCGAAATAGCCGTAGAGACCGCAGCCAATTGCAACGATCGCAAAGACCATTATGACCGTGAGGCCATGGCGATATGACATGAGTGGCTCCTGTTCATGTGTCAGGGGCGATGCGCCGGGGAGCAGCACGCCGCCACACGCATGAGGAGTAGGGCGACACACGGCGCTGACAAATAATTGAGAGCTTTTCGTGAGAATTGCCCGTCACGGCAGATCGGCGGGAACTCGCTGGCGTGACGGCGGGTTGATCTCCGATAACCTTTGCCGACCGGAGCCAGTCATGCCCGCAGAGACCTCTTTCGCCTCCCGCCCCGCCGAACTCGGTCGGGCCAGCTGGAAGGCCGCCGCCCTGCGCGTGAAGGACGGGATCGGCGAGGACCGGCTCAGCCTGATCGCCGCCGGGGTCGCCTTCTTCGGGCTTCTGGCCATCTTCCCGGCGATCACGGCGCTGATGGCCGTGGCCGGGCTGTTCCTGACCCCGGCCGACGTGACCGAACAGATCCAGCAGATCTCGGCCATGCTGCCGGACCGCGCCGCCGAGATCGTCATCGATCAGGCCAAGAGCGTTGCCGGGTCGGACCAGGGCGGGCTCGGTCTCGCGGCCCTGCTGGGCCTCGGGCTGGCGCTCTACTCGGCCTCCGCCGGGGTGGGCAACCTCGTGGCCGGGCTCAACGTCGCCTATGGCGAACGCGAGAGCCGGGGCTTCGTCAAGCTGAAGCTCACCACCATGGCGCTGACCTTCCTCTTGATCGTCGGCCTGGTGCTGGCCTTTGCCGGGGTGCTGATCCTGCCCGGCGTCCTCGCGGTGATCCCCCTGGGTGGCACGGCGGAATTGCTCGTCTCGGGTCTGCGCTGGGTTCTGCTGCTGGGCTTCACGGTGCTCGCCGTGGCGCTGATCTATCACTTCGGCCCCGACCGCCGCCCGGCGCGCTGGCGCTGGGTCACGCCTGGGGCCGCCATCGCCTGCCTCCTGTGGATCGTCACCTCGGTGGGCTTCTCAATCTACGCGGAGAATTTCGGCAGCTATCAGGAAACCTTCGGATCGCTCGCCGGGGTGGTCATCCTGCTGTTCTGGCTCTGGATTTCGGCCTTCGTGGTGCTGCTTGGCGGCAAGATCAACGCCGAGCTCGAGCATCAGACCCGCGCCGATACAACGCGCGGTCCGCGCCTTCCGATGGGCGAGCGCGGCGCCGTCGTCGCCGACACCACGCCCGAGGGCTGAGCCTCAGGGCGCCAGCTGCCCCGCCACACGCTCGGCAATCGCCAGCGACGCGGTCAGCCCCGGGCTTTCGATACCGAAGAGATTCACGAGCCCCGCCACGCCGTGAGCCTCCGGCCCGTCGATGCGGAAATCTGCCGCCGGCTCACCAGGGCCCGAGAGCTTGGGCCGGATGCCGCAATAGGTCGGCGCGAGCGCGCCTGCCGGCAGCGTCGGCCAGTACCTGCGGATCTCGGTCTCGAAGTGCCCGGCGCGCGCGCCATTGACCCGGTAGTCGACGCCGTCGATCCACTCCACATCCGGGCCAAACCGCATGCCGCCGCCCAGATCGAGCGTCAGGTGCACGCCGAGACCGCCGGGCTCGGGCACCGGGTAGATCAGCCGCGAAAACGCCGCCCGCCCGGGGAGCGCGAAATAATTGCCGCGTGCGTAGAGGGTCGTTGGGACGTGGGCCGCGCCAAGACCTTCGATGCGCGCCGCAAGCTCGGAGGCATGAAGCCCGGCGGCATTCACGAAATGCGCGCAGCCCATGGTGAAGCGCTCGCCGCTGGCAACATCCTCGCTGGTCACCTCGAACCCGTCAGCCGTCGCCCGCACCCCGGCAACCCGCGTCCCGAGGCTCAGGAGGGCGCCGGCCTGTTCCGCCTGCCCCAGCAGCGACAGCATCAGCGCGTGGCTGTCCACGATCCCTGTGGAGGGCGAGAGAAGCGCCGCCTTGCAGGCAAGCTCGGGCTCCATGGACAGCGCCTCGTCCGCCGGGATCAACCGCAGATCATGCACCCCCGCCGCCTTGGCCTTGGCGCGGATGCCCTCCAGCGCTGCCACCTGCGCGTCGCTGGTCGCCACGATCAACTTGCCGCAGCGCTTGTGCGGCACATCGAAGGCGCGCGCATAGTCGTAGAGCCGCGCCTTGCCCTCGACGCAGAGCTGCGCCTTCAGGCTGCCGGTGGGATAGTAGATGCCGGCGTGGATCACCTCGGAGTTCCGCGACGAGGTGCCGGTGCCGAAGGCGTCCTCTGGTTCCAGGATCAGAACCTCGACGCCTCGCTGCGCGAACGCCCGTGCGATGGCGAGCCCGACGACGCCCGCGCCGGCAATGATGCAATCGACCTTGTCCATGCAGCGCTCATGCCATCGCGGCCCGGTCCGGGCAAGATCAGAGCGTGACACGCGCTCAGATCCACGCCCCATGGCGCGCCCGCGCTTCGGATGCTTTCCCCGATCTTACCCGTCGTCCAAGGCGTTGCGCGAAGACAACCGCCGACTAGGCGGGCTCGGCGCGCCGCTGGGCCATGACCCGACCAAACAGCATCAACAGCAGAAGAACCGGCGCCGGTTGCAGGTTCCAGGCAAAGGCCGCGAGATAGCAGAGGTAGGGCAGGAACCACGCCACGTACCAGGCGATCTGCGCCACCGCTTCCGAACGCGTCGGGAATAGCCCCTTCGGATCCCCGACCCAGAGCACCAGCATGACCTGCACGATCACGAGGTCATAGTAGAAGCTGTAGGGCAGCAACAGGAACGTGCCGAGGCTGAACCACGTGATCCAGTCCCGCAACGTGCCCCCCTGCCCCGGCCAGCTGCGCCAGAGCAGCAGCAGCGTCAGCACCGCAACGCCCCCGTGCAGCAGGTAGGCCGCACCGGTCTCGAGCCCTGCAAGGCGCCCGGCGATGAAGGCGGTCGGCATCAGCTTGAGCAAGAGCCCGCGCCACTCTTCCACCACCACCCGCTGCTGCGCGGTGGTCTCGGTGAGGAACAGGCGCCAAGGCTCGGCCCCGTAGAGCGCCAGTGTCAGCGCGACGATCACCGACAGGCAGACCGCCCCCGCCGCCACGATGCGCCATTGCCGGCGCAGCAGCACCATCGGCAGCGCCAGCAGCCCAAGATGCGGCTTGACCGTGAGCAGCGCCCAGCACAGCCCTGCCCCCAGCCAGCGCCGCCGTTCGGCCAGCGTCAGCGCCAGCAGCAGCAGCCCGGCGGTATAGGTGCCGTTCTGCCCGGCCAGAAGGTTGACCGTCACCGCCGGGGACAGCACGATCGGCAGAAGCCACGCCAGCGGCACCCCGGCAAGCCGTGCCCCGACGCAGGTCAGCGCCACACCGATCAGCGTCCAGAGCCCCAGCGCGACGAAATAGGGCAGGCTCGCGGCGAGCTGCGCCACCGGGAACATGTGCGGCGGGTATGACCAGTTGTGGATCGTGTAGTCGCGCCCGAGATGCGCCCGCATCGCCTCGGCATAGGCCTGCTGGTCGAACAGCGTGGTCATCTCGCCCTGCCCCAGCAGGGTGCCGGCGAAATGCAGGTTGAGGAAATCCCGGCCAAGCAGCAGACCGGCGGCGTCGAAGCCGCCCGCCTGCAGGCCGGAAAGATACAGCAGGTAAAGCGCCCCGGTGGCGACAAGGGTCAGCAGCAGCGTCGCGAAATATGCAAGCGACCGCGGATGTCCCGACGACACATTTCCTGATGACACGACGGCTCTCCGAGTTCGATCTTTCGGACGAAACCTGTCGAAGGGCCGGGAGCATCGCAAGCGCTGCCTCAGCGCCGCGCAGTCGTGCTTGGCAAGGTGTCGCGTTTTTGCCCGCGACCGGGCGTGAGCCCCCTGCCCTTGCGTGCAAGGACAGGGGAAGATCAGAAGCGGATCAGCCGATGATGCCGTTCAGCGTGCCCGACGGGCGCATCACGGATGCGGTCTTGACCGCGTCGCCGTGGTAGTAGCCGCCGAGATCCACAGCCTTGCCCTGTGCCGCCGAAAGCTCGCCGACGATGGCTGCTTCGCTGGCGACCAGCGCCGTGGCGATGGGCTCGAAATGCGCCTTCAGCTCGGCATCGGTCGACTGCTCGGCCAGCGCCTGCGCCCAGTAGCGGGCGAACCAGTAGTGGCTGTCGCGGTTGTCGGGCTCACCGACCTTGCGCGAGGGCGAGCGGTTCTCGTCGAGGATGCCTTGCGTGGCGATGTCGACCGCCTCGCCCAGCACCCGCGCCTTCTCGTTGCCGGTCTGGTCGGCGTAGAACTTGAAGCTTTCGCCAAGCGCGCAGAATTCGCCAAGCGAGTCCCAGCGCAGGTGGTTCTGCTCCATGAGCTGCTGCACGTGCTTGGGTGCCGAGCCGCCGGCGCCGGTCTCGAACAGGCCGCCGCCGTTCATCAGCTTGACGATCGACAGCATCTTGGCCGAGGTCGCAAGCTCGAGGATCGGGAACAGGTCGGTGAGGTAGTCGCGCAGCACGTTGCCGGTGATCGCGATGGTGTTCTCGCCCTTGGTGATGGTCTCGAGCGAGGCGATGGTAGCTTCGCGCGGCGCCATGATCTCGAACTTGTCGGCCACGCCCTTGGCCTCGAGGATCGGCTTCACGTAGGCGATCAGCTCGGCATCGTGGGCGCGGTTGGCGTCAAGCCAGAAGATGGCGCGGTAGCCGGTGGCCTTCTGACGCTCGATGGCAAGGTTCACCCAGTCCTCGATCGGCGCCTTGCGGGCCGAGGCCGAGCGCCAGATGTCGCCCGCTTCGACCGCGTGGCTGTGCAGCACGGTGCCGTCGTCGAGGATCATCTTCACGGTGCCTGCCGAGGGGATCTCGAAGGTGGTCGGGTGCGAGCCGTACTCTTCCGCCTTCTGCGCCATCAGGCCGAGGTTCTGCACGGTGCCGGCGGTGGCCGGGTCGAGCTTGCCGTTGGCCTTGAAGAACTCGATCGCGGCGTCATAGACCGGCGCGTAAGAGTTGTCGGGGATCACGCAGTTGGTGTCGTGCTGCGCGTTGTCCGGGCCCCAGCCCTTGCCGCCGTCGCGGATCAGCGCCGGCATCGAGGCGTCGATGATCACGTCGGAGGGCACGTGCAGGTTGGTGATGCCCTTGTCCGAATTGACCATGTACATCGGCGGGCGCGTCTCGCGCACCTCCTCGATGGCCTTGAGGATCTCGGGCTCGTCCTTGACCCGCTCGAGCAGCGCACCGAGGCCGCCATTCGGGTTCACGCCGAGCTCTTCCATCTTGGCGCCGTACTTTTCGAACACCGGCTTGAGCCATTCCTTGACCGCGTGGCCGAAGATGATCGGGTCGGAGACCTTCATCATGGTGGCCTTCATGTGCAGCGAGAACAGCGTGCCCTCGGCCTTGGTCTTCTCGATCTCTTCCGCGAGGAAGGCGTCGAGCGCCTTGGCCGACATGTAGGTCGCGTCGACCACGGTGCCTTCGGGATAGGAGACGCCCTCTTTCAGGACGGTCTCGCCCTCGGCGGTCTTGAGCACGATCTTGGCGGTCGCGGCCTTGGGCAGGGTCGCCGACACTTCGTTCGAGAAGAAGTCGCCGCCCGACATCGAGGCCACGCGGGTCTTGCTGTCGGAAGTCCACTCGCCCATGCGGTGCGGGTTGGACTGGGCGTAGTTCTTCACGGCTGCCGCGGCGCGGCGGTCGGAGTTGCCCTCGCGCAGGACCGGGTTCACCGCCGAGCCCTTGATGGTGTCATACTTGGCGCGCACGGCCTTTTCCTCGTCGGTGGACGGGGAATAGGGGTAGTCCGGCAGTGCGTAGCCCTGCTCCTGCAGTTCCTTGACCGCGGCGACGAGCTGCGGCTCGGACGCCGAGATGTTGGGCAGCTTGATGACATTCGCTTCGGGCTTCTTCACCCACTCGCCGAGCCATGCGAGGTCGTCCGACTGCTTCTGTTCGTCGGTCAGCACCTCGGGGAAGGTCGAGATGATGCGGCCGGCGAGCGAAATGTCCTTGGTCCCGACGCTGATTCCCGCCGCGGACGCAAAGCTCTGGATGATCGGCAAAAGCGAGGCCGAGGCCAGCTCGGGCGCTTCGTCTACCTTTGTATACACAATGTCGGGAGTGTTCTGGTCGGCCATGGTACTTTCGCTCCTCCGATGGATCTGGGGGGATGCCGATAAGCGGCAGGGGTGGTTGGGCAAGGGCTTAACATCCCCTTAGCGGGGCAGAAAGCCCCTATTGGCGGTGTTAGCGCGCAGGGCGGAGGGGAGACGCGCATCGCCTGCCCGAGCGATGGCGATGCGCCTGCCGAACGTCCCGGTTTCTCCCGTCCACCTTCGAAAGATCTCGACAGGCGGCGCCAGCGTCACCAGATCGCCAGTCCCGGCGGCGTCACCTTGGCTCTGCGCGCAGAGGGTCAGCCCTTGCGGCGCCGGGTCATCCCGTAGGCCGGATCATAGCCCACCAGCGCCAGCCCGAAGAACACCGCGAAACTCAGACAGACCCAGAGCAGCGCCCAGCCGTTGAGCTCGAGATAGAGCGCAAAACGGATCAGCTCGACCGCGTGAGTGAACGGGTTCCAGGCGCAGATGTCGCGCAGCAGGGTCGAGCTCTCGGCCATCTTCCAGAGCGGGTAGAGCGCCGTCGACAGGAAGAACATCGGGAAGATCACGAAGTTCATCACCCCGGCGAAATTCTCGAGCTGGCGGATGGTCGAGGAGATCAACAGCCCCAGCGCCCCCAGCATCAGCCCCGAGACCAGCAGCGCCGGCAGCACCAGCGCATAGCCCGCCAGCGGCAGCACGATGCCGAACCCGGCCGCGATGGCGAGGAAGACATAGACCTGCAGGATCGACACCGCCACGCCCGCCAGCAGCTTGGAGAAGAGCAGCCACCAGCGCGGCAGCGGCGAGGTCAGCAGCAGCCGCATCGAGCCCATTTCCTGATCGTAGACCAGCGACAGCGAGGACTGCATCCCGTTGAACAGCTGGATCATGCCGCAGAGGCCGGGCACGATATAGACCTCGTAGGTGATATAGGTCTGATAGGGCGGGATGATCGACAGCCCCAGCGCCGCCCGGAAGCCCGCGGCAAACACCACCAGCCAGACCAGCGGCCGGACGAGTGCGGCGAGAAAGCGCGAGCGCTGGTGGATGAAGCGCAGCGCCTCGCGGCGGATGATGGCGAGCATGGCGGTCAGGTAGAGGCTCATGCGGTCTCCTCCCCGCCGGTCATCTCGATGAAGACCTCGGCCAGCGGCCGGCCCTCGCGCAGCTTGGCGGCGGCGCGGTGCGCCAGCACCCGGCCCCGGTGCAGCACCACCACGTCGTCGTAGTCGCGGATTTCGTCCACCAGGTGCGTGGCCCAGAACACCGTGAGCCCGCGCTCGGCCAGCCCGTGCACGTGGTCGACGATGGCCTGACGGCTCTTGAAATCGAGCCCCACCGTCGGCTCGTCGAGCAGCAGCACCTCGGGCTCGTGGATCAGCGCGCGGGCGATCTCCATGCGGCGGCGGTGGCCGCCGTTGAGGTCGCGCACCTTCTCTCCCGCCCGCTCGACCATGCCAAGCTGCGCCAGCGCTCGCTCGGAGCGCGCATTCGCCTCGCGCCCAGAGATGCCGTGCAGCGCCGCGAAATACCGCATGTTGCGCATCACCGACATGTCGAGATCCAGCGTCGGCTGCTGGAACACCACGCCAATCTTCGACAGCGCCGCGCGCGGCTCGCGCGCCAGATCGTGCCCGGCCACGCTGATCCGCCCCTCGCGACTGACGAAAAGCCGGGTGAGCAGCGAAAACAGCGTCGACTTGCCGGCACCGTTGGGGCCAAGCAGCGCGGTGAACTTGCCCGGCCGCAGGGCAAAGCTTACCCCGTCGAGTGCGCGCTTGGCACCAAAGCTGTAGCCGAGGTCATTGATTTCCAGAGCGGTCATGCGGGCCTTTTGCGTGTCATTGTTGTCGTGGGCGTCTCGCCGGGCATCACCCGCGCCATCGGCGTACCCGACGCTCCCAGGGTTGCAGCACCAGCCACTCCACCGCCAGCATCACCGCGATGAAGGAGAAGGCGTAGACCAGCACCATGGCCACGTCGAAGAGCTGGAAATACAGGTGGATCTGGAAACCGACGCCGTTCGAGCGGCCGAGGAACTCGACCACCAGCACGATCTTCCAGATCACCGCGACGCCCGAGCGCGCGGCGGCGGTGACAAAGGGCGCGAGCTGCGGCAGCACCACGTGGCGCATCCGCGTGGCCCAGGGCATCCGGTAGACCCCGGCCATGTCGTCGAGCCCCGGATCGAGCGCCCGGGCGCCCTCGCGGATCACCGTGGCGACGTTGGGGATCTTGTTGAGTGTGACGGCTGCGATGGCGGCGGTCTCGGTGAGACCGATCCAGAGATAGCACAGCACGATCAGCACCAGCGCCGGCAGGTTGAGGAAGATCACCAGCCACGGATCGAGCCAGCGATCCAACGCCGGAAGCCGCCCCATCGCCAGCCCCAGCGCGATGCCGAGGCTCATCGCCAGCACGAAGGCCCAGGCCACCCGACCCAGCGTGCGGCCCAGGTGAAAGAGCAGCTCGCCCGAGCTCAGGGCCTGCACGAAGGGCTCGATCAGGTCCCATGGCTGCGGCAGCACCTGTGCGTCATCGGTCAGCGTGGCGGCCAGGACCCACAGCAGCACCAGCCCGCAGAGCGAGATCGCGGTCACCGCGACGCCCCCGGGCGCCCGGCCCGTGGCGCGCCCCGTGCGCTGCCAGCGCTCGGCCGTATCTTGTCCCTGCACGGGTCTCCTCCCCCTGCCTCCGGCGGGAAGCGTGGCCGCTTGTCCGGGCGGCGTCAATTGCTCCTAAGGGAGGAGGCGCATTTTCGTCGGGATCACCGCAGGATGGGCGAAATTGCCCAGGCTGCGATGCGCCCTCGCAATCGCGGGTGAAACAGGCGTTACGCTCGCAAAGTCACAAACTCCGGGGACCGGAAAGGATCAAAGAAGGAGTCACGCGGCCGGCCCTCCCGACAGGGCCGCGTGACGGGATCAGACCTCTTTCTCGTTCGGGTTGACCATCTGGCATTTCCAGCCGGTCACCCGAAAGGCCGGATGCGTCTCGGTCCATTTCGCAAGCTCGGGCTGCGCGCCCATCATGCAGGTCATGGGAGAAATGTCGGTGAACAGCAGGCTGCGTTCCTGGCACTGATCTGGCGCTGTGGACAGGCAGGCCACAAAGAGAAGCTCAATCATGTTTGCCTCGTGGGTTGGGACGTGATGCAGTGTCAGAGTCACGCAGGCAGGATGAAAATGGGTTCAAAGCATTTGTGTCATCCATGCTGCATTGCAGCATTAGACGGATTTTTCGGCAGTGAATGTCCCAAAATGCCACATTTTGGGCGTTAAATAAAGGTAAACAAAGCTGACCAAATGTTAACGCGCCGCTTGCCGCCCCTGTCGCTCAAGGCCCGCCTCGGGCTTGCCGCGGGCCTTCTGACCCTGACCACCCTGCTCACCGCGGCCATGGTGGTGCTCGGCATGGCGCAGGTCTCCGACCGGCTCGACAGCGCGCTCGCTGCCGAACGCCGGCTCGAGGAATACGCCGCGCTCTCCACCCAGGTCTCCACCTTTATCGTGGTCGCCGCCGAGGTCATCCAGCGTGGCCAGCCGCCCGAGGTGCGCGCCGAGCGCACCGACACCATCGCCGCCAACATGCGCCGGACCTTTACCCGGCTGCGTGCCGGGCTCGATGCCGAGGTCACCAGCGCCGAGAGCCTCGGGCTCGACGCCCAGACCCGCCGCGCCACGCTGTCTCTGTCGATCGCCCGTATGGAGGCACGCTTTGCGCAGGCCCATGACGGTCTGATCTCGGCGACAGATGACCGCGACCGCCTGCGTGCCTATCTCGACACCTTCGCCTCCGGCTTCGAGCCGCTTCTCGCGGAGGCGGTCAACGAGGAGAAACGCCTGAGGCGCGAGATCCTGACCGGCATCGACAGCCTGCGCCAGCGGCTGACCAGCGTTGCGCTCGCGATGGGACTGGCGGCGCTGCTGCTCTGCGCCGCGGTCTATCTCGGCCTCGTGCGGCCGCAGTTCAGGCGGCTCGACGCGCTGCGCGCCGCTGCGCAGCGCATCCGTGGCGAGGATTTCGCCATTCGCCTGCCCGACGACCGCCAAGACGAGATCGGCCAGCTCTACGCCGAGACCAACCGCATGGCCGAGGCGCTCGCCACCCGCGCCGAGACCGTGGCCCAGGATCGCGCGCGCCTGAACCAGATCATCGACGAGCGCACTGAGGCGCTGCGCGCCGCCAACACGCGGCTCGAGCGCACTGACGAGGACCGCCGCCGCTTCTTCGCCGACATCTCGCACGAACTGCGCACACCGCTGACCGTCATCCTGATGGAGGCACAGCTCGGCCGGCAGGGCGCGCCCGACCCGCAGGCCGCCTTCGCCACCATCGAAACCCGCGCCACCCGCCTCAATCGCCGCATCGACGACCTGCTGCGCATCGCGCGGTCCGAGACCGGCCAGCTCGGGCTCGACACAGCGCCGGTGGAACTCGGCGCTCTGGTGCAGGACGCCATTGCCGAGACCGCCGCCGAACTGTCGAACGCCGGCATGACCCTCGCCGCACCTGACGCTCTTCCCGAGGTCACCGTCGAGGGAGACCGCAACTGGCTGCGGCAGGTGATCGTGGGCCTCATCCGCAACGCCATCCGCCACGCCCGCAGCGGCGGTGCGCTGCGCCTCGAGGTCACGCCCGATGGCACGGTCGCAGTCACCGACAACGGCCCCGGCATCGCGCCCGGGGATCAGGCGCGGATCTTCGACCGCTTCGCGCAAGGATCGGGCGGCACCGCGCAGGGCTTCGGTCTCGGCCTCGCGCTGGCGCGCTGGGTGGTTGAGCAACAGGGCGGCACGATCGCGGTGACGAGCCCCCTGCCCCGCGAAATCGCCCTCGGCGACGCACTCGGGACAAAAATCTCGGTTCGTCTTCCGCACGGTAGAGCCTAAGCTCTCGCCATGAAGGATGCCGCCCCCCTCCTGGTGGTCGATGACGACCCCGAGATCTGCTCGGCGCTGGCGCGCGGGCTGGGGTTGCACGGCTACGCGGTCGAGACCCGCAACCGCGCCGACACCGCCCTGCCCGAGCTGACCAGCCAGCGCTATGTCGCTGCGGTGGTCGATGTCATGCTCGGCGCCGACAGCGGCATCGAGCTGGTGCGCGCCGCGCGCGCCGGGGGCGCGCAGCTGCCCATCGTCATGCTCTCGGCGCTCTCGGAGGTCGAACACCGCGCCGCCGGACTCGAGGCGGGGGCGGATGATTACGTGGTCAAACCGTTCTCCTTCGACGAGTTGGTGGCGCGGCTCAAGGTGCAGGAGCGCCGCGTCGCCGCTCTGCGCCCCTCACCGGCCCGGCTGCGGGCGCAGGACCAGAGCCTCGTCACCGAGACCCGCTCGGAGCACCTGACGGAACGCGAATTCGCGCTGCTGGCGCTGCTGGCAGACCATGCCGGCTCCCCCCTGCCCCGCGGCACCATTTTCGATGCGCTCTGGGCCGGCGAGTCGCGCTCGGAAAACGTGGTCGACGTGTACATTGGCTACCTGCGCAAGAAGCTGCATCCTGCCTCGGATTTCGGCTTCGAGATCACCACGATGCGCAATCGCGGCTTCTGTCTGGATGGTGTTGCCCCCACCCGCTGACCCGGCGGCAGTTTGGCCTTGCGCGCTCGCGCGTGTTTGGCGCAAACACCGGGGATGCAAGGACAGGAGCGACCAATGGACCCGAGGCAGCTTGAAATGACCGTTCTGATGACGCCGGACATGGCGAATTTCAGCGGCAAGGTGCATGGTGGCGCGCTTCTGAACCTGCTCGACCGTGTGGCGTTTTCCTGCGCCTCGCGGTTTTCCGGGCGCTACGCGGTGACGCTCTCGGTGGACCAGGTGACCTTCAAGCAGCCGATCAACGTCGGCGAGCTGGTGACCTTCCGCGCCGCGGTGAACCATGTCGGGCGCACCTCGATGGAAATCGGCATCCGGGTCGAGGCCGAGGACATCCGCAAGGGCACGCGGCGGCACACCAACTCGTGCTATTTCACCATGGTGGCGATGGGCGATGACGGCAAGCCGGCGCAGGTGCCGGAGCTGAAGATCCTCACCGAGACCGAGGAAAAGCGCAACCGCGCCGCCGATGTCCGCCGCCGCCTGCGCCGGCAGTTCTCCGAGGAGCTGCAAAAGGCGTCCGAGGGCTGAGGGGCCACCGAGCATTGCGGCGCCATGAGGGCTTGGGTCCGCGCTGGGGAACTGATCGCGCCCCGGCGTGACAGGACCCTACTCCCACTCGAGCTCGGTATAGGCGACCGTGGCGTTCCGCGCGTTGAACGCCTCGAAGAGCGCCCACGCCTCCGCCTCGCTGATCCCGATTTCCTGTACAGCGTCCCCCAGCCGCATCCCCGCGTCGATCGCCGCCCGCGCATCCCGCGCCAGCACATCGAGATAGCCCAGCACCGGAGCCCCGCCCTCAGGCCAGTCGAGCACCGGACCGCCATGCCCCGGCACCAGCCGCGCCACGTCGAGCCCCTGCATCTCGGTCAGCACCGCCTGCCAGCCCCGCAGGCTGCCGTCGAGCGCAGGCACGTGCCCGTCGAAGATCAGGTCTCCGGCAAAGAGCGTTCCCGTGGTCCGGTCCAGCACCGTCAGATCGCTGCTGCTATGCGCCGTCTGCCAGGCGCGCAGCTCCAGCACCCGGCCCCCTAGGTCGATCAGCGTGCCGCTCTCGACGCCGCGCGTCACCTCGGGCGCCTCGGTGCCGAGAAACAGTGGCAGGCCGATCTCGCGCTCGAAACTCTCGAGATAGTTGCCCTGCCGTTCTGCCAGCGCCCGCGCCAGCCCCGCGTGGCCCACGACCTCGGCGCCGGGGAAGACGCTGGCGCCCAGCACGTGATCGGGATGCACATGGGTGAGGATCACGTGCCGCACCGGCAGCGCCGTCTGTGCCCGGATCGCCCGCCACAGCGCCTCGCCGACCCACGCCGCCGAGCCGGTGTCGATCACCGCCACCGCCGCGTCGCCGATGACGAAACCGAGGTTCGACACATCGCCGCCGTTGCCGACATCCGGCTCCTCGATCCGGCCGACATGCACGAAGACCCCGGGCGCCACCTCCTCGACCGCAAACGCCCCGCCTGCGGCCTGGCAGACCGCGCCCTCCACCGCGCGCGCCGCAAGCGCCGCCTCGCAGGCCTCCAGGCTCTCCGCCTCGTAGCCCGGCACCAGCGCCGCGCGGCAGGGCTCCCCCGCCAGCGCCGCACAGATCATCACGACCGCCTCGAACATCGCGTGCCTCCTCGCCGCAACCTCGCGCCACACACAGGCGTGATCCACACCGACAAAGCGCTCGGTACCGTGAGTCGCAGATCTGTGGCATGATCCGACGATATCCCATGCGAGGAGGAGAAGCATGGACAGCCTCACCATTCCCGCCGCCCTTCTGGCGGCCGCCCTGGCGGTCCCGGCGCTCGCCGCCGACACCCAGACCCCTCTGACCGAGAGCCCGACATGGCAGAGCCTGCGCGCCGATGTGGTCGGCGACGCCGAGATCACCCCGGCCGACGGGCTCTTCACCATCGAGGCGCCCTACCGCGCCGAGGACGCCGCAACGGTGCCGATCCACATCGTGCAAACCGATCTCTCGGCCCGGATCGACCGCGCCACCGTGGTGATCGACGAGAACCCGGCGCCTGTCGCCGGCGCGTTCACCTTCTCGCCCGCCATGGCCCCGCTCGATTTCGAGATGCGGGTGCGGGTCAACCAATATTCCAACGTCCGCGTCATCGCCGAGACGCCCGAGGGGCTGCGCATGGGCGGGCGCTTCGTGAAGGCCTCCGGCGGCTGCTCCGCCCCCGCCACCCGTGACCCCGAGGTGGCGCTCGCCAACATGGGCCAGATGAAGCTGCGGCTCTTTGGCGAGGCCGAGGCCCCGGTCATCTCGATGCCCCGGCGCGAGGCGCAGATCCAGATCCGGCACCCGAACTATTCCGGCCTGCAGCGCGACCAGATCACTCAGCTCTTCATCCCGGCACATTTCATCGATCATCTCGAGGTCTGGCAGGGCGAGGAGAGGCTGTTCGAGATGGATGGCGGCATCTCGATCAGCGAAAATCCGGTGTTCCGCTTCAGCTATCTCGACAACGGCGCGCCAGCGCTGACGGTCAGGGCCAGCGACACCGACGGCAACACCTTCGAGACCGAGCTGCCAAAGCTCGAAAGCTAGGGCGGAGGCGGCGGCTCTGAGACGCGCGCCGCCGCAAGCGGCCGGTCAGCAAGCGTCACCATCTCAGGGGCTCGAGACTGAGGCCCGAGGCGACGGGACCGATGGCACCGACCAAGGGGGCAACGCCTCAGAAGAAACACACCACCTCGGCCTCGGCCTGCGCCCGGCGCAGGTCGACCACCAGGTTGTTGGCGGCGACGGCGCTGTTGAACACCGCCATGCGCTCGCCCCCGGTAAGCCGCATCGACAGCACCGTCTCGGCCTCGACATATTTTTCGTAAGGGAGGATCGACGCGATCTCGTCGATCGAGCAGGCGCATTGCCGCAGCACCTGCCGGCTCTGCCCGTTCGACGCCATGCAGCCAAAGACGTAATCCGCCCGCGCCTCGGTCGGGTAGTCGTTGAGCCGTTCGGCGACGCTCTGTGCCGCGGCCCAGCCCGGCGCGAGCATCGCCAGCCCCAGCACGACCGCGCGGATCATTGCTCCGTCACCTGCTCGAAGCGCAGCGCCGAGACGTAGCCCTCCTCGGTCCCCTGCGCTCCGGGCGCCTCGGCCACCAGGCTGAGATACCACCCCGGGACCGCATCCGACATGGTCACCCGCAGCTCGAGATCGCCAAACCCCATCATCCGGTCGCGGTTCGGATCGTCGAGGAACGGCCGCAGCGTGACCGTCCGGGTCGCCACGGTCTCGCCCCCGAACTCCGCCTCCCCGGTTTCGATCTCGGCGGGCTGCACCAGCGCCTCCTTGACCCGGTTGCGGATGTAAAAGGGCGATCCGCCGGCGGTCTCCGCCATGTCGCGGATCACGCTCTCGTAGAACACCATGATCATCGGATTGCCGACGCTGGCCGGAAAGCTGCCGAGATTGCGGTGCTTGCCATCCTGACGGAATTCCAACGTCGCCACCACCGCCTCGCCCTCCTCGAAGGACAGCGCGATGGCGCCGGTGTCGCGCTCCGCCGCCTCGGGCTTGGCGGCGTTGCGCACCTCACGGGTGTAGGTCAGCTCCGCGTCCCGGCTCACCGCGTCGAGCGTGCCGCCCTTGAAGAGCAGATCATAGGTCTGCTCCGCGTCCGTCGTCGCCGCCCCGCCAGAGACCGCGAAACAGCTCAGTGCCGCCACAAGGGCCAGTGTCTTGCGCATGATGTGAATCCTCCCGAGCCCCATGCTATTCCCCCTGCCCCCCCTGTCATTGCCGACTTTTGTCGGTGCCGCGCTCCCGCGCCCCCCGCGCCACTCCCTGCCCTTCTTCTGGCCGGAAATATCCCGGGGGGTCCGGGGGGCTGGCCCCCCGGCGGCACGACGTCGACACCAGCGCCTCACTGCGCCGCATCCACAGGCCCATCCTCCGGCGCCTGCCAGCGCACCTTCCACTCGATGAGCGGGCGCAGGCGCGACAGCTGCACCGGCTTGGTGAGCACCGAGAATCCCTCGCGCGCGCCGCGCTTCAAAAGATCGTTGCTGCGGTCGGCGGTGATCATGATCGCCGGCACCTGCACGCCGCACTCGGCCCGCACCGCTGCGATGGCCCGATCCCCGGTCTCGCCATCGTCGAGCTGGTAGTCGGCGAGCAGGATGTCCGGTGCCATGCCCATGTCGCGCACATGGGTCAGCGCCTCCGCCGCCGAGCGCGCCGCGAACACGCTCGCCCCCCATTGCTCCAGCTTTCGGGTGAAGGCATAGAGCACATCCGGGTCGTTCTCGATCACCAGGATGATGTAGTCCATCTCGGCCTCGACCACCGCCGGCGTCTGCTCGCAGCCCTGCTGCGGTGCCGCATGCCGGCCCGCCGCCGCCTCCATCTCGACCGAGAAGACCGAGCCGATGCCCGGCTTCGAGCGCACCCGCACCTTGTGGCCGAGATGGCGGCAGGTGCGGTCGACGATGGACAGGCCCAGCCCCACGCCCGAGCCGAGCGGCACGTTGTCTGCGCGGGCGAACTCCTCGAAGATCCGCTTCTGGTCCTTGCGGCTTATGCCGATGCCGGTGTCCCAGACCTGCAGCTCCACCGCCCCGCCCTTGCGGCGGCAGCCCACCAGCACGCGCCCACCCTCGGGGGTGTATTGCAGCGCGTTGACCACGAGGTTCTGGATCGAGCGCAGCAGGTAGACCGGATCCGAGCGCACGAAGACCATGCTCGGCACCACGTCGAGCTGCACCCCCTTGCGCTGCGCCACCGGGGTCTGATCCTCCCAGACGCTGCGCATCAGCGTGCCGAGGCACACATCCGAGGGTGTCAGCGAGCGGTCCGCCGATTCCAGCCGCGAGATGTCGAGCAGCGAATGCAGCAGTTGTTCGATCGAGGAGAACGAGCCGTCGAGCCGGTCGACCATCGGCGCGAAACGGGTCTCCGCGGCGCTGTCCTTCAGGGTCGCGATCAGCAGCTTGGCGGCGTTGATCGGCTGCAGCAGATCGTGGCTCGCGGCGGCGAGGAAGCGGGTCTTGGACGAGACCGCCGCCTCGGCGCGTTCCTTGGCCACGCGCAGCTCCTCCTCGACCCGGGCCATCTCGGCAAATTGCTGGCGCAGCTGTGCGTTGGCATGGGTCAGCTCGGTGGTGCGCTCGGCCACACGGTTCTCGAGCATCACCGTGGCGCGTGTCTCGAGAGTCACGTCCTTGAGCTCGAGCAGCACACCGCCGTCGGGCAGCCGGTGCGCGTGCAGGTCGAGCATCCGGCCCGTGGCATGGCGCACCCGGCGTCGCAGCCGCCCCTGCCGCTCGAGCCGGTCGAGCCAGTAGCCGATATCGAAATCCTCGGCCTCGGTGATCAGCGCATGCTGGGCCACGAAGTCGAGCATCCGGTGCAGGTCGGAGCCCTGCTGCAGCATGGTGTAGGGCAGCCCCAGAAGCTGGCGGAACTGCTGGTTGTACATCATCACCTCGCCCTCGGGCGAGAAGGTGCAGACCCCCGAGGTCATGTTTTCGAACACCGCCTGGAGATAGTCCGCCTGTCGGTCGATCAGGCTCTCCTTCTCCGAGCGGTTGCGGCGCACGATGGTGGTGATCTCGGTGAGCAGCAGCACCATGTTCTCGGCGCTCGTGCGCTGGAGGTTGATCTGGTACCAGCGGTCGCCCACCAGCTCGATCACCAGTGACACCACCGAGGCCCCCACCCTGCCCCGCCGCGCCTGAGCCAGAGCGGTGTCGAAATTGCCCTCCACGGTCACCAGGTAGAGGCTGTCCGACATGGCGGCGAAGCAGGCGTCGATCTCCAGCCCCGGCTGCAGCCGCTCCGAGATGTCGGGCAACAGCGCCTGGAAGATGTCGTTACAGACCTCGAGCCGCCCGGCGGTGAACAGCGCCACGCCCCCATCCATCGCGGCCATCGCGTCGGCGAGGTTCTTGCGCATGCGCTGGGTGTCGTCGCGGGCATGGCGCAGCTCGTCGGTGGTGCGCTCGAGATCGCGGGTCTTGGCCCAGATCTGCCCCTGCAGCGCAATTGCCGACTGGAAGGCGCCATAGGCCGAGCTGCCGACCTCGTGCTGCCGGTTGGCACGCCGCATCAGCGCATCGATGATCTTGGCCTGCCGGGCGAGCTGGATGTCGAGCGGTTCGTCCGGATCGATCATGCGAAGGCGTGCCTCCCCGGCTCGAAGAAGGCCACCCCCACGAAGGTCTGGTTCACGTGGACCCCGCAATGCTGTTCGCCGTAGGTGTTGAAGCCCAGCACCCGGCGACGACGGAAAATCTCGCTAACCTGCGTGGTGAGCTGCTTCTGCTCAATCTCGAGCTTGCGCAGCACGCAATCGAAGCCCAGGACGAAATCCGGCGCCGCCTCGCGCGGGCCCTTCACGTCGAGCTCGGCCTCCAGCGTCTCGAGGATCTCCTTGCCGCGGCCCAGCGTCAGGATCAGCCCGTCATCGATGGCGCCAAGGAACGACAGCGCATGCGCGCCCGGCGCGTCATGCACCGCGCGCACGTGGTAGTTCATGTTCTGGCGCACCAGCATCGGGTTCTCGGCAAACACCTCGGGCGAGAGCTGCTCCACCGGGCAGCCGACGATGCGCGCATATTCGAGCGCTGCCGGCGCGCCGTTGATCTCGAGCACCAGCCGCTCGTCGGGCAGCGCCTCGGTCACCACCATCTGCTCCTCGGTGGGCAGGAAATGATCGAAGCCCAGCCCCTGAAACGCGAGGTCGGTCTCGAGCAACAGCAGCAGCGCGGCATTGGTGTGAAAACGCCCCTCATGCAGCACGAAGGTTTCCCGGAAGGCCAGGTTGTCGCCCGCCGATCCGCCGAACACCGGCACCTCTCCGAGCGCCGCCTCGAGCGTTGCGACCAGCAGGTCCTCCTGCTTCGACAGCCCGTCGGCAAAGATCAGCGCCAGCCGGTTCCACCCCGCGGTGCGGCGGAAGCGGGCCGCATGGGTGCGCAGCTCGCTGGCGATGGATTTCATCGACAACGGCTTGAGCGGCGCGATCAGCATCGAGGCACAGCGGAAATGCGCTCGCGGGAAGGCGAGCAGCAGCAGCGCCTCGGTTTCGTAGCCTTCGGTGGTGATCGTGCCAGCCGTCGTGCAGCCAAAAACCGGCACCCCCCCTGCCCCGGCCTCGAGCGCGTTCGCCACCGCCTCGAGCGACAGCCCGTCAGGGACGAAGGCGAGCAGGAAGCAGGTCTCGGGCAGGTCGATCCCGGCCAGCGCCTCGCGCACCGCCGCCTGCGCGTTGGTGTCGCGCGACACGGCAACCTGTACGAAGCGTGGCGGCGTCTGCTCGTCGCGCATGGCTCAGCGGCTCAGAAAGGCCTGCGCGTCGGCCTCGCCGGCGCCGATGGCGGTGGCCGGGGCCGAGTTCTCGACCAGCACCGCCGCCTGGGTGCGGTTCTGCACCCCTAGCCGGCGCAGCAGCGCGGTGATATGCGCCTTCACCGTCGCCTCGGCCAGCGACAGCTCGTAGGCGATCTGCTTGTTGGGCTTGCCGGCGCAGATCAGCTTCATGATGCGCTGCTGCTGTGGCGTGAGCTCGGCAAGCTTCGGGTGCAGCGCCTCGAAGGGCACGTCCCCCGTGCTGGACGCGGCACTGCTCTGGTAGCCCGGGTGCACGTAGGTCGCGCCGCCGGCGATATCGCGCAGAGCCTGCCGGAGCATCGGCGCCGGGGCGTCCTTGGGCAGGAAGCCCGCCGCGCCCTCCGCCATCAGCGCCTGCACAACCTGCGCGGAGGTCAGCGACGAGATCACCAGCACGGGCACATCCGGCAGCGCCTCGCGCAGACGCTGAAACCCCGAGATCCCGCAGACATCCGGCAGCTTGAGGTCGAACATCACCAGATCGGGCGAGACGCCATTCTCGATCATGGTCAGCGCCGCGCCCAGCGTCTGGGCCTTCTCCATCCGGCAATCGGGAAAGACCAGCTGGATCGCAGCCGCCAGCGCATCGCTGTAGAGCGGGTGATCGTCCACGATCACGACCGATCGCACGGCACCCGGCGAGCGGGCCTCGGTAACGTCTTTCATTGAAATGTCCTCCCGGGTCGGAGGTTAGCGCAGGATTTTTCGTTCGCGCAATGGTGTTGTGGGCGCCCGGCCCTCGCGGCGGGTTTCCGCGGAGCCGGGGTCGATTGTCAGCCGTCTACTTCAGAGCGCCGCTCTGCTTGGCGACATGGGTTGCGATGGCATCCATCAGCGGCGGCGACAGGCAATCGTAGGGCTCGAGCCCGAGCTCGCGCAGCCGGCCGCGGATCTCATCCATTCGGTCCGGGTCGACCCCGGATTCGATGATCGAAGACACGAAGGCCGCGAACTCTGCCGGCGACCAGCCCGATTGCGGCGACAGCTCGGTATGGACGAAATCGAGCCCGTGGAACGGATGCCCGGTGTTCTCGATCCGGCCATACATGTGCACGCCGCACCCTTTGCAGGCATGGCGCTGGATCGCGGCCGAGGCATCGACGATCTCAAGCTTTTCCTCGTGCTCGGTGACCTTGAGCTTGTCGCGCCCGACCACCGCCACCTGGCTGAAGATCGCCCCCTTGGGCTTCCAGCATTTCGTGCAGCCGCAAACGTGGTTGTGCGCGGTCTGCGCCTCCACCGTCACCACCACCTGATCGCTGGGGCACTTGCACTTCAGCGTGCCACCCGAAAAGCCGGGGGTCGCTGGCTTCACCCCGTCGTCGACTGCGGGGTGTATCTTCACATGCGTGTATTTCGGCGGCACGCTGTCGGTGTCGCCGCCAAAGATCTTGTCGAGAATTCCCATCTGTTGATTTCTCCTCCCTGTAAGGCGCCGCCTCCATACGGCGCCCGGTCGCGAGGGTGCGCCCGGTCCGAGATTCGGGCAATGCAACCATTCGTATCGGCCCGAAGTCGGAAACGCCGACTTTCCAGGCCCTAACTGCGCATTTATCGAAGACAAATGCCAGTTCAGCGGGTCAATGGGGCGAGATTCTCGGATAAACGCGGGAGAATCGCAAAGTTCGGCGTTCCAAGCCCGCAACTTTCGCCCTCTTAGCCCTGCTGCGACCAGTCCGAGCGCAAAACCCGCGCCATCGCGTCGGGTGGCAGGCAGGCATCGAGCGAAATCGCGCTGGCCCCGGCCAGATCAGGGGCCGGGTGATCGTCCTGCATCTCTCCCGTGAAGGAGAGGTCGGTGATCCGGATCAGCCGCAGCACATGGGTGTGACCGAGCATCCCGAGCCGCCGGGACAGCGCCGCCCCGGGTGTCTCGAAGCCGGAGGCGATGACAAGCTCGCCATCGGTTGTCAGCCGGTCCAGCGAGACGAGGCTCCGATCAAGCGGCGGATCGTCGAGGCATCCGGCCATGGCATTCGCCGCCGCCAGATCATGCGCCCGCACCAACTCCGAGATCACCTCCGGCATTGCCCCTGCCCCGGCAGCCGGCGCGACAAGCACGGGCGCGCCCGACCCGATCGCCAGCAGTCCCACTTGCCCGCCAGCCTCGGCCACCCGCCAGCCGACCAGCACCAGCGCTTCGGCGGCGGCCACGGAACGAAACGCCCGGATCAGCCCGCGCAGCATCGACGGCCGGAAATCCGCCACCAGCATGGTTTGGCACGGCTCCCAGATCTGTCGCCCGCTCAGCGCGACCTCACGCAGCGCAAGCAGATCGCGGCAGTGAAGCGTCGCGCCGGGAACGTCGAGCGCCGCCGTCATGCGGCGGGTCCGTCAATCTGGGCAAGAGGCGTCGAAGTCGGGCTCATCATCGCTCTCAAGGTCGCTGCGGGCCGAGCCCGGGGAGCTTCAGTCTAGCCAAGCGGTCGATCTGCCGGAACACAGCCAAGGGTCGCAACGCATTGTCAGCCGTTTTGCTGGATTTGCCGGACTGGCAAAACACTAACCGATTGAAAAGACGCATTTTTCAGGATTGTCAGCTGACAATTACCGGATTTCTGCTGTTTTTCAGGTGATTTTGGAGGGTTTGGGCCAGACCGGCCGGCATTCTGGCCCGATTTTCCGCCTCGACGAAAGAGGCCAACCACTCGACGCTTCTTTGCGAAGAGGCCGTGCCTATCCTATGCCGGACCGGGGGCCCTGTCGCAAGCCCCACCTCGACATACGAGACCGGTTCGCAGAGGGGTTTGGCGTTTTGTCCCGGACCTGCGCCTCCCTGAGGCATCACGCGCTTTCGCTTCAGCTCGGCGCCGTGTCCCTGAGGCGCACAGCCGTACGGATTGCTGACTGAAGTTCCGGCAACCCACCACTAGGCAAAGGCCGGCGTTGGCGCGCGTCGGCTGGCAGCTGCAAGCATCGCACTGACCGAGAAGCTGCCCTTCCGCGCCACCTGTGTCAGCCGTCGCAGATACGCACCTGGCTTGCGGATTTCGCTGGCCCGTTCGAGCAGGCAGAGCACCGTCGCGGCAGCCCGCTCATGTCCCATGATCCGTTGCGCCTCCTGTAGCACCGGCGGGTCGATCCCCAGCATGGGCGCAAGCCTCTGCGAGATCGAGACGACATCGTGCCAGCCTCGCGGTTGATCTGGGAAGAAAGCCCGATATTCCTGACAGGCGTCGGTGATCATCGGAACGGTGATCGCATTCTGCGTCTCTGCAGATCCTGAGCTTTCCGTGGGCGCAGCGTCAGACGTAGGCGCGGACTCAGAGTCAGAAATAGATTTATCTGTTTCTTGTATGTGCCGCTCATTCCGGGCGGCGCTGGCGCTCATTTTGGTTGTTTCGGTGATGGGCTGAAGGGTCGGCTCGACGAGTTCCGGGGTAGGGAGTGCAGCTTCGAGCCGGCTCACAAGCTCGGCCAGATCCTGTTCGGAGGCCCGGCGGCGCAGCATCAGGCGCGCCGCGTCGATCAGAACGTCCGGAGCATCTTCCTCGGTCAGACGATGGCGCAGCATCCCGAGACGGGCGCGCAGCACCGCGATGCGCTCGCGCTGTGCGGTGACGGATGCCGCCGCAGTGGCCAGCGTCTCGGCATGGCGGGCGAGGGGGGAGAGATCGAACCCGAAAGCGATCCCGATCACTCCGGACTGGCCGCGGGCATAGCGCTTGCGGTTGGGGCTGTCGTGACGGCTGACAACGCCGGTCTCGACCAGCTTCGCCAGGTGACGGCGCAGCGTGCTCTCGGGCATTCCCGAAAGCCGCTCCGACAGGACGCGGTTCGACGGGAACACGATGGCTTCGTCGGGATCGGCGGGCAACTCTCGTTCCGGCCAGAAGGTCAGCAGCGCCTTCAGCACCGAAAGCGTGCGGTGGCCCAGGCCAAACGCCTCGGCGCCGGTGGTCAGGTCGCGCAACAGGGCCCATTTGTCGGACATAGGGGTAGCGGGCCGTTGCGAGGCTTCCGATGACGGCAGACAAGCCGCAACCGGTCGCCCGAACGGGGGTCGGGACGTGTTTTCCATGTGACATTTCACGAAAGACAACAATTCTCCGCCCCTGCACCGCGATGCATGGTTGACAGAGTCCGGGTCTGGCGGCTAACTCAAATTGCTACGTTCGAGAAGGGCCTTCCGGGATCAATCCTGGGGGGCTTTTCTTTTTGTCGCCTGTCCTCTCGTGCCTCCTTGTTATTCGTTCACTGCTCTCAGTCCTCCGACCGGGTGCTTTGCCAGCGGTCGTGAAGCTCTTTCATGATTTCGTCCGCCTGCCCGTCGAGCCAGCGGTCGAAGCCGTTCGCGGTTTTCGACGGCACGGTCAGGGTCAGGCCCCGTCCGGTGCTGCGGATTTCGGCCAGCGGCGCGCCATCCACCGTGCGCAGGGTGCGCGGACGCGGGGCAGGGGCCTTGGCCGGGGTCGTGGTCTTGCGCTGCGCGGCGCCGAACACTTCCTCGAAGCGGGCGTCTGAATCGAGCGCCTCGAAGCCGGGCGCGTCCATTGCCGTTTCGACGCGGGCCTGCGCGGCGTCCTCTTCCAGAAGCTTGGCGAGGCTCATCCAACGATCGCGCCCGATGCCGGGGGCCGAGCCGATGCGGCGCAGGAAGGGCAGCGAAAAGGCCGTGCCCACCTTGAGCATCCGGCTGACCATAGGCAGGTCGATCGACAGCGCCGCGGCGATTGTCTGCCGGTCATAGCCGCCGTCCTGCAGCTGCGCCGCGAAGCTCGCCTTTTCGACGAAGCTTAGGTCTTGCCGCGAGGTGTTTTCCTGGCCCTGCGCCATGACCAGCGCGTGGTCGTCGAGCTGGCGCACCATCGCCTTGACCTTGAGGCCAAGGTCGCGCAGCGCCCGCAGGCGTCGGCGGCCATAGACGATCTCGAAGCGTCCGGCGTTCTTGGGGTGGGGGCGCAAAAGCACGGGAACCTGCTGACCATAGGTCTGCAGGCTCTCTTTCAGCTGGTTTTGCGCCTCGTCGTTGATCCCGAGCCGGTCTTCGTAGCCGGCATCGTCGATCAGCGCCGGCTCCACCTCCTGCACGGCGTTTTCCTGCAGTTTGGTGAGCGAGGATTGCAAAGCGCCGACCGCGCCGCGGGGCATCATCCGCGCCTCGGCGGCGGATTTTCGATCGGTTGGCGCCGGTCCGCCGCCCAGCGGCGTGATGCGTGGTTCGAGAATTCCCTTGCGTGCCATCAGCGTCCCCATGCTTTCTGAATGAGAGACTCAATCTCGTCATTGACCTGATTCAGTGAATCCACCGCACGGTCATAGGTGTTGCGGTGAAACTGGCTGCGGTCGACCTCGTAAACGGTCTGCTGCGTGAGACCCGCATCCGAGATCGCCGTGGACTTGAGCATGGCGTTGACCATGACCTCCTCGCCGAAGAGCTGGCGCAGGAAAGCCACGACCTGCTGCTGCGGGCCGTCATTGGGCTCGTATCGGTTGATCATGAAACGCAGGAAGTCGAACTCCATGCTGGCGCCGGCATTCGACACCACGTCGAGCAGGTCGGCGCTCATCTGCAGGAATTGCGACATCGAGGCGATGTCCAGCATGTTCGGAACGATGGTGATCAGCACCCCGGTCGAGGCGCAGAGAGCCGACATGGTGAGATAGCCGAGCTGCGGCGGACAATCAAAGATGATCACGTCGTAATTCGCCTCGACCTCCTGCAGCGCCGCGGCCATGCGGGCAAAGAAGGCGGGTTGGACGTTGGTCATCAGGGCCTGCGGGGTTTCATGCTCGAATTCCTGCAGGATCAGTCCGCCGGGGGCCAGGTCGATGCCGGTGAAGAAGGTCGGCTGGATGATCTGGCTCAGCGGCATCGGATCATCGTAGCGGATGGCGTCGTAGATCGTGCCCGACTCGAGGAAATCATACTCGGGGCGGTAGCCGAACAGTGTGGTCAGCGAGGCCTGCGGGTCGATATCGACGCAGAGCACTCGGTAGCCCTTGAGCGCGAGGCGCTGCGCGGTGTGTATCGACGAGGTGGTCTTGCCCGAGCCGCCCTTGAAGTTGAGGAAGGACAGCACCTGCACCTTGTCGCCCTCGCGGCGGCCGCGCAGGTAGGTGCCCTTGGTCTTGGCAGTGCTGTCGAGCACCTTGCGAATCTCGAGCACATCGGCGGCGGAATAGTGTCGTCTTCCGCCCGGCGTGGTATGGACCTCGGGGATGCGGTTGTCGAAATGCAGCTTGCGCAGGAAGCTGGCGGAGATGCCGAGCAGCTCGGCCGCTTCTCCGGCGGAGAAGCGTCTGAGTTCCTTGCGCGCGTCGGGGGCGAAGACCTTCAGCATGTGGTCTTCCAGCGCCGAAGTCAGTGCCTCGGCGTTCTCCCGTACACGGGCGTTGATATGAATGGTATCCGCCACGTCTGCCCTCATTTTCGGTAACGCTGTTTTTCGTCAGCGCTTTTATTACCGTTTCTTTACGCAAGAGAAGGGCAGGTTGTCCACAGTTTCCTTCGGTTGCGTGGCAGGGCAGGGGGCCCGCCCCTCCTGAGGCAGTTCAGGTGCCAAGTGCAATACTGTGGGTAAATCTCTGAAAAATATCAAAGTTTTTTGAACTTCGTGCTGCAAGTCACGGAAAAGGCGGTCTTTTTCGAAGTTGCCCCCAAACAACGCACGTCCGGACGAATTTGTCAGCACACCGAGTCGTTTGGGCCTTTTTCGAATAGGGCAGGGCGCTCCGATTCTGAGCCGAAACAGAGCCTCTTTCGGGTCTTTGCAGCCCCGCATGGGGATGTTTGCCGAAACAGGCTGCTATTCGGCGGGCTCGGGGGCCTTACCGGGCGCGGAACGATAGATCAGAGCGGCGTCTTCCGCGGCCGCGTGGGCGTCGGCGCGCGCCTGCAGGTCGACATGGTGGGGCGACTTTATGCAGACCGGGTCGGTGGCGGCTGGATCGCCCGCCAGCGCCATCGCCTGACAGCGGCAGCCGCCGAAATCGACGGTCTTGCGCTCGCAGGAGGAACAGGGCTCGGGCATCCAGTCGGTGCCGCGATAGGCGTTGAAGGCGGCGCCCTCGTACCAGATCTCGGCCAGCGGCCTGTCGCGCACGTTGTCGAAGCGCAGATGCGGGATGGTCTGCGCCGCGTGGCAGGGCAGCACCTGTCCGTCGGGCGCAACGTTGAGCCCGGTCGAGCCCCAGCCCCCCATGCAGCGCTTGGGATAATCGGAATGGTAATCCGCCGGCACGTAATCGATCACCAGCGTGCCCTTCAGGCGCAGCCGCGCCTCCTGCACGATCCGGGTGGCCTCGGCGGCCTGTTCGCGCGTCGGCATCAGCGCATCGCGATTCTTCAGCGCCCAACCGTGGAACTGCACGGTGGCAACTTCGATGCGCCGCGCCCCCATCTCGACCGCCATCTCGAGCGCGCGCGGCAACTGGTGCAGGTTGCGCCGGTGCAGCACCGCGTTGAGCGTCAGCGGAAAGCCGATCGCGCCGATCCACTCGGCCACCTGCATCTTGCGCTTGAAGCCGCCCTTGTAGCCGCCGATCTCGTCGGCCATCTCCGGGGTCGTCCCCTGCAGGGAAAGCTGCACGTGGTCGAGCCCGGCCGCGTCCAGCGCCTTGAGGCGGCGTTCGGTCAGGCCGATGCCGGAGGTAATGAGGTTGGTATAGAGCCCCGCCTCGCGCGCCGCCTGCACCAGGTCCTCGAGATCGCGGCGCGTCGCCGGCTCACCGCCGGAAAGGTGCAGCTGCAGTACGCCGAGATCGGCGGCCTGGGCGAAGACGCTTTTCCACTCCTCGGTGGAGAGCTCGGCATCCTGCCGCGCCATCTCGACCGGGTTCGAGCAATAGGGGCAGGAGAGCGGGCAACGATGGGTGAGTTCCGCCAGCATGGCGATGGGGGGGCGGGCTTTGGTCATGGCTGGTCCCGAGAACTGAGGGCTAAGTCCGCCGCCAGTAGGGCGGTCGCGGCCTTGGAGTGTGAAGGAGGGGCGAGGTGCGCGCTGCGGAAAGCGCGGCGCGGGCCACCAGAGTGCCCGCCCGTGGAATGGGGCGGGTTCGGGCTGGCCTGCGACGGGGTGCTGCGGGGCGTCTGAGGCATCACGCCACCTCCAGGAATCGCCGCTCCCTCAGCGCGCCGAGAAAGCCGGCGCTGTCCTTGGCGATCTGCTCCTGCGGGGCGTTGTATTTCGCTGCAAGCCCGGCGGTGATCTCACCGAAGCTGCGGCTCCCGTCGACCTCCGACAGGATGGCGTGGCCGACCTGGTCGAGGGTGATGGCGCGTTCGGGCGCCAGCAATACCCATGTCTCGCGGACTCTGTCCCAGTGCAGACGCACGCCGCGGGGCAGGATGGGGATCTCGGCGGGCTGCATCATGCCGCCTGCGCGTTGGCGAGCCCCTCGCCGGGCTGCCACGCGCCGGGCGGGATGCGGGCCGGGTCGACATAGGCGCCCCACAGCGCATCGAGCTGCGACCAGAGCACATCGGTCTTGAAGATCAACGCCTTGGCGGCCGCGTCCTGCTTTTCCTGCGTATCGGCATGGTCGAGCACCCATTGCAGCCCGAAGGCCACGTCCTTGGGCGCTTCCTTCAGCCGGTTGCGGAAATAGGAGAGCGAGGAATCGTCGGCGAACTCATAGTTCATCAGAAGCCCCTCGATGCGGTTGGCGTGGATCTTGGGCGCAAACAGCTCGGTCAGCGAGGCCGCGACTGCCTCGAGCAGGGTCTTGTCGCGCACGAAGCGCACATAGGCGTCGACCGCGAATTTCGTCGCGGGCAGCACACCGTCGCAGGAGGCGACATAGTCGGGATCGAGCCCCACCGCCTCGGCCAGCCGCAGCCAGCGGCGGATGCCGCCCTCGTTGGTCTCGGTGCCGTCGTGATCCTCGATGCGGCTCCGCCAGGCGCGGCGCAGGTCTGGGTCCTCGACGCGGGACATGAAGGCCGCGTCCTTCATCGGGATCGAGTGCTGGTAGTAGTAGCGGTTGATGACCCAGGCGCGCACCTGATCGGG
>Ga0115012_10000046_pt1 | contig 75752 bp, 62 predicted proteins | sample TroAtlMetagenome_FD_88706 | JGI IMG/M metagenome (GOLD analysis project Ga0115012, IMG submission 88706) | Marine eukaryotic phytoplankton communities from Atlantic Ocean - Tropical Atlantic ANT10 Metagenome | ecosystem: Environmental > Aquatic > Marine > Oceanic | place: Tropical Atlantic... | reverse complement strand
TGCCCAAATCAATGCCCAGAACCTTGATGTCCATCAGATGCTCCTATCTCAACCTATGCCCGCCACGGTAGCAGCGGGTCGGTGGGAAGGCAGTTCATCCCATTAGGTCAATCGCGTTGCAGAGCAGGTCTGCAGTTTGCGGGCATTGGAGCAGGCGAGGTAGTCCTTGCCCACCGCGGCAAACCCGCCGCCGCAACAGCCGCAGGCAAGCTTGCCGGTGAGCAGGTGCCGGCTGCGCTTCTTCTCCCAGAACCGGCTCTTCCGAATGCCCTGAACCGCGGGCGTGGCGTCGATCTCCTGCTGTCGCCGCTTCACCGCGTCCCAGAGCGCATCGGTGACGATGCGCAGCTCGGGGACATCGTGGATCACCCAGTCCTGTTCCGGGTTGAGGCGCGACACGCGTTTGCCGGTCTCCGGGTCCTTCACGTAGCGGAGGCGGTTCCAGATGAGGCGCCCGATATAGAGCTCATTGTTGATGATCCCCGTGCCGCGCTGACGGTGGCCGCGGATCGCAGTGTCGCGCCAGTACGTGCCGCGCGGTCCGGGGATTCCGTCTGCGTTGAGCCTCTGCGCGATCTTCTTCGGGGCAACAGGCCTGAAAGGTCGAAACCCCTGGCGGGACGCAGCTCAGCCGTCATGTCCATTTTGTTCAAAGCGTCGCTCAGGAACGTTCAATACCCCGGCGCATGCCCGTCATTACCCTTGTTCTCCAGCACCGGTTCGGCGGCAGAGGAGACCGCCCCGGCTGCTAGGAAACCTGAAGGGAGAGAGACATGACGCGCAAGATTGACGCCCTCGTGATCGGCGCAGGCGTGGCGGGGCTGTACCAGCTTCACCAGCTTCGAGAGATGGGGATGGACGTGCACGGGGTCGAGGCGGGATCGGACCTCGGCGGCACGTGGTACTGGAACCGCTATCCCGGGGCCAAGTTCGACAGCGAGAGCTATATCTACCAGTACCTGTTCGACGAAAAGCTCTACAAGGACTGGACTTGGTCCGAACGCTTCCCGGCGCAGCCCGAGATCGAGCGCTGGATGCACTACGTTGCCGACCGGCTTGACCTGCGCAAGGATTTCACCTTCTCCGCGAGGGTGACGAAGGCGGATTTCAACGAGGACACCGGCCGCTGGAATGTCGCGACCGACACCGGCGAGACCTATGACACCCAGTTCCTGATCGGCTGCACCGGGATGCTCTCGGCACCGCTCACCGACCGTTTCAAGGGGCAGAACAGCTTCCGGGGCGAGATCGTTCATACCGGGCGATATCCGAAGGGCGGGCTTGATCTGGAAGGCAAGCGTGTCGGCGTCATCGGCATCGGCGCCACGGGGATCCAGGTGATCCAAACCATTGCGCCCATCGTCGGCGCGATGACGGTCTTCGTGCGCACCCCGCAATACGTGCTGCCGATGAAAAACCCGAAATACGGGCCTGACGAGGCCGCGGCCTACAAGGCGCGCTGGGACGAGCTGACGACCAACCTGCCGCACACCTTCACCGGCTTCGAATACGATTTCGAGCACAAATGGGCTGATTGCACGCCCGAGCAGCGCCGCGCGATCCTCGAGGAGATCCACGCTGACGGCTCGCTGAAGCTGTGGCTGGCGTCCTTCGCCGAGATGTTCTTCGACGAAGCGGTCTCGGAGGAGATCAGCCAGTTCGTCCGCGAGAAGATGGAGGCTCGGCTGAAGGATCCGAAGCTTATCGACATCCTCGTGCCAAAGCAGGGCGACTACGGGTTCGGCACCCACCGCGTGCCGCTGGAGACCAACTATCTCGAGGTCTACCTGCAGGACAACGTCACCGCCGTGCCGGTGAAAGAGAACCCCATCGCCGAAATCGTTCCCGAGGGCGTGAAGCTCGAGGACGGCACCGTGCACGCGCTTGACGTGATCATCATGGCGGTCGGCTTCGATGCGGGCTCCGGTGCTCTTAGCCGGATCGACATCACCGGGCGCGACGGTCTCAAGCTGAAGGACGAGTGGGGCAAGGAGATCCGCACCACGCTCGGACTGCAGAAATACGGCTTCCCCAACCTCTTCATGACAGGCGCGCCGCTCGCGCCGTCCGCCGCGCTTTGCAACATGACCACCTGCCTGCAGCAGCAGACCGAGTGGATCACCGACTGCATCAAGGCGATGCACGCGCAGGGGGCCACGGTGATCGAGCCCACCGCCGAGGGCGAGGAGGCCTGGGTGCAGCATCACGACGAGACGGCCAACGCGACGCTGATCGCGAAGACCAACAGCTGGTACACGGGCTCGAATGTGCCGGGCAAGCCGCGCCGGGTGCTGAGCTACACCGGCGGCGTCGGCACCTACCGGGCAAAATGCCAGGAGGCGGCGGACAAGGGCTACGAGGGCTTCGCCATGAGCAAGGCCCACGAGGTCGAAGCCGCCGAGTGAGCTACTGCGCCCGCCGTCGGAAAACGGCGGGCGTCTCTCCGAAGGCCGCCGAGAACATCCGTGTCAGGTGAGCCTGATCGGAAAAGCCGCAATCGGCGGCGATGGCCTTGATCGGATCGGCGCTGCGGGCCAGCTTCTCGCGCGCCTTCTCGAGGCGGCGGGCGGTGACGAAGGCGTAGGGCGGCTTGCCGAAGCTGCGCCGGAACTGCCGGGCAAAGCGGCAAGGTGTCAGGTCCAGCGCCTCGGCCATGCACCTGAGATCCAGCGCTTCGCCAAGATGGGCCTCGATGAACTCGAGAACACGGGCCTTCTGTGCGGCGCTGAGCGTCCCGTCTTCGAACCGCTCCGGGGTCCGCGCTTCGGCGTAGCGGCGCAGCAGGTGCACGATCAGCCCCCGCGCCACGCTGTCGACGTAGAGCGCACCGCCGATGGCCTGGGCCCGCGCCTCGGCCGCGATCATGCTCATGGCGTGGGTCATCACCTCGTCGTCAGTCCGAAGCACGTCGGCCAGCGCCACGTCGGTGACGCAGCAATCCAGAACCTCGCTCGCCACTTCGGCGACCAGCGCGCTCGAGAGATAGACGTGGCAGACGTCGATCGGCGCATCCCACGACCAGGAGGCCTGTTGCGCCCGCGTCAGCAGGGAGGCCGCGCCGGGACCGAGTGTTTCCCGGCTCCAGCGCCCGTCGAAACGGCGCTGCATCGGCGTGATACCGTCGCGGTAGCCCACCAGCATGAAATCCTTCATCGCGGGGACGATCACGTCCTGCCCCTCATAGTGATAAGCGCGCAGGCCGACGCCGCGCCAGCCCAGCCCGTCGCTGGCCAGCAGCACCTTGCCCGGCACATGCGTCGGCAAGGCCTCGAAATCGATCAGGTCGGTCATCGCATCCTCCTCCCAAAGTCATGCGAAACGTCTGTGTCATGGCGGGGGCGACCTTTGGGCCGCTCCCGCCGCTCGGCGATCCTCCCCCGCTCAGGTCGCGCGCAGCGCGTCGTAGACGGCGGTCTCGAACGCGAGATAGCCGGGGAAGGAGATCGGATCGCCAAAGGGCAGGATCTGGGTCGCCCAATAGCCGCCGATGCCGTTGTTTCGGTCGATCCAGTAGAAGCTGTTGGCGAGCCCCGCCCAGCCAATGGCCCCGGCCGGGCGGCCTGTCGGGGCCTCCTCGGTGTTGACCATGAACGTGTAGGACCAGTCCTTGTCGAGGCCCGGGAAGAACTCGGCGTCATTCGACAGGGACGGGATGACGCCGGGCAGCATCGTCACCTTCTGCGGCGGCACCAGCGCGCCCTTGACGGCCCAGTCCACGGTCTCCGGCTTCAGCACCCGCCCGTTCGGGCCGTCGCCGTCGTTCAGCCACATGCGGATGAACTTCATGTATTCCGGCACGGTGCCGTAGAGACCATGCCCGCCCATGTCGATCTCCGGGTTGTCTGGCAGGGCGAAGCCGTCCATCGGGTCGAGCGCCATGCCGTCGCCACGGGCGTGGATGGTCGCGCTCCGGTCCTTCATCGCGTCGCTGCGGGTGAAGGCGATCTCGGTCATGCCCAGCGGATCGAAGACCCGCTCGCGCATGACCTCGCCAAGGCGCTTTCCCCGGATGCCCTCGACCACTTGGCCGACCCAGTCGATATTGGTGCCGTATTCCCACTTTTCGCCCGGATCGAAGAGCAGAGGCGTCTCCAGCGCCGCGCGCGTCCCGGTGACCACCGAGGGCTGACCGTGCTCTTCGGCCATGCGCTTGTACATCTCGTTGAAGAAGTCGTAGCCAAAACCTGCGGTGTGCAGCATCAGCTGCCGCGTGGTGATCTCGGTCTTCGGTGCGCGCAGGCGCGGCTGCCCTCCGGCATCGAAGCCTTCGAGCACCTGCACCTCGCCCAGCCAGGGCGCATAGTCGCTGGCCGGCGCATCGAGGTCCAGAAGACCGTCCTCGACGCATTGCAGGGCGCAGGTGCCCGCGATGGCCTTGGTGGTCGAGAAGATGGCAAAGACGGTGTCCTCGGTCATCGGGTGGTCACCGAGGCGGCGGTCTCCGGCGGCACCGGAATAGATGTCACGCTCACGGTCGGTCACCATGGCGACGACGCCCGGAACGCGGGTCGATCCCTCGGTCACCTTGGTCAGAACCGCGTCCAGCGCGGATGCGAGATCTTCGGTATGGATGTCCTTCATCTTGTCCTCCCATTGAACATGCGAGAACCAGGATGCCTGCTCGCCAGGGCGGCCGCTGTCACCGAACGGCAGCGCCTGTTCGCGTTCGGAAGCCAAATTGCGCGCGTCAGCCGCTCTTGCGCGTGCGGGTCTGGGAGGGCGTCTCGCCGAAGCGCGCGCGGTATCGGCCCGCCAGCGCGCCGAAATTGCTGAAGCCCCAGGCGCTGGCGATCGCTGTCACGGTCATCTCCTCGGGCAGGGTTTCGAGGTCCTGCCGGAAGCCCTCCAGCCGCCGCGCCGCGAGAAAGCCACGCGGGGACAGGCCGCGAAACTTGCGGAACCCTCCCGAGAGCGTGCGTGCGGTGACCCCGACGCGTGCTGCCACAGCGCCGATCGACGGCGCCTCGCGCGCCTCGGCGGTCAGGATCTCTTCCGCCCGTCGGACATAGCCCGGAGCGGCACAGCGTGCGCCGGTCTCCAGCGACAGGCCCGCCGCGCCGGCCCATTGGCGCAGAAGCTCGACGCAGAGGATTTCCTCGATATGGCGCGCCATCGCCGTATCGTGCGAGCCGCCATCGGCACGCACCAGCGTCCGCGCCGCGTAATCAAGCAGCGACAGCCAGGCCGATCCCGGCCCGCCGAACTTGACCCGGCGGGTCCAGAGGTCGTCATCGGGGACGAAGCCGTACCAGCGCTCGGCGGTGTCTGCCATGACCTGATGAGGGATGGTGAGGTTCAGCTGCATGTGGTCCGGGTCGCCCTCGAGCCAGTAATCGGTGCGTGAGCAGTCCACCACGAAGCTCTCCCCAGCTCCGGTGGGGACCGAGCCGCCGTCGGTCTGGTGGTCGAGCGCGCCCTTGAGCGTGTTCAGCACCAGGATGTTCCCGGCCTCAGGGTCGAAGCGGTCAAGATGAATGCCCGTGCCGTAGGAAAAACGGGTCATGGTCACCCGCCCGGCTCTTGCCGAGATCATCGTGGCGTCCGGGTGTGCGTGTCTAACAAGGGGCCTGACCCGATAGGGCATGTAGACCGTCTGACAGAAAGCCTCGACCTCGTCCCAATCCATCGAGCGCGTCGCGCCGCCGTGATGGATCCGTCGGCCTTCGGCATCCCGCACGAGGGCATCTTCCAACAAAATCCCGCTCCTCCTCGCGATTTCGATGAGCGCCGACGGTAACACAGTTTCGAGCTGGATCGATCTACTTTGGCGGCGGCTGGGCGCGTTGCGGCGGCAACCTGCGCAAGTCCACCGGCCTGTCAGCCCCGTGGTCGCGCAACTACAGGCGGCCCGTTCGGCGCCCGCCAACGCCGATGCGGACGTCATGGCGCGCCGTCTTCGACCGAAGACGCCGGATGCCAAGCATCAGGAGCGAGTGGGAAATGCCCGCGCGTGCCGGCACTTCCCGACCCGTCAGCCGAATGGAGGCGTTGCGGCAAGCCGGCTCGCCCCTGTCGGCGGAGTGTTGCGGATATCGACCAAAGTTCATCCGGCGTTTGCGTTGGCCCGTGGTAGGGTCTGTGTCGAGGAGGGGCACGCATGATCGGGAGCAAGCATATCGAAGAGATCGCGCAGGTCCTGGATGGTCTTGCCACCGGGCGTGACAGCTATGTGGATGCGTCCTGGCGACGCTGTGTCGAACTCTACGGGATGGATCCCGAGCGCAGCGAGCCCGCCCATATTGTCACCGAAGCCGAATTCCGCGCCCATCGTGATCAGGCTGACTGGATGATCGGCGCAGCCCGCGCGAGCCTGCAGAGCCTCTTTCGGCAGGTCGCGGGGCAGAATTACGTGCTGCTGCTGACCGATGCCAAGGGCGTCTGCGTCGACTTCTTCGGTGACAGCCTCTTCGCGGACGAGCTGCGCGGGGCGGGGCTCTATCTCGGTTCGAACTGGTCCGAGGATCTTGCCGGAACCTGCGGCGTGGGAGCTTGCATCGTGACCGGCGAGCCGGTCACGGTCCATCAGGACGACCATTTCGGCAATGCCCACACCGCGCTCTCCTGCACCTCTGCGCCGATCTACGACAGCCTCGGCCAGCTGGCCGCGGTGCTCGACATCTCTTTGCTGCGCTCGCCCTCGCCGAAAAGCAGCCAGAACCTTGCCATGTCGCTGGTGACCGCGGCGGCGCGGCGGGTCGAGATGGCCAACCTGATGGCCGCGAGCCGTCGCGAATGGGTTTTGAGGTTTTCCTCCAGCCCGGAGTTCCTTGATGTGGACCCCGAGTGCGCGGTTGCTCTTGACGGCTCGGGCCGGGTGATCGGGGCAACCCATGCCGCGACACGGATGCTCTCGCGTGGGGGGCAGTTGATCGGAGAAAGGATCGACGGTCTGCTCGGGATCAGCGTCGACGATCTTCCCGACCTGATGCGTGATCGCCCGACCGAAGAGCGTGTCGTGGCGCTTGGCGATGGCGGTGCGGTCTTCGGTCACGCGATCGCGCCACAGGCTCCGCGCCGGCCACCGGGGACGACGGTCTCCCGCAGCTCGGGCGGCGTCCTGACCGGGCTCGCGGGCAGTGATCCCGGCATGGACCGCCTCTTGTCGCGGGTGGAACGGCTCGCGCCGACAGAGGTTCCGCTGGTGCTCTGCGGAGAGAGCGGCAGCGGCAAGACAAAGCTCGCCCGCGCCGTTCATATGGCCTCAGGGCGGGGCGGGTTCGTCACGCTGGACTGCGCTGGGATGCAGGCCGACGAGATGGCCTCGGTGATCGAGGTGCAGCCCCGACCTGCGACGCTGCTGCTTCGGCGCATCGAGGACCTTTCCGAGACAGCCGCGCTTGCGCTGCCCGGGCTTCTGGATGCGCATTCCGACCTGCGACCGATCGCAACCAGCGGCCTCTCGCCAAGTGCTCTTCTTTCGCACGAGATCCTGCCGTGCGCGCTCTATCACCGACTTGCCGGGGCTGTCTTCGAGCTGCCGCCGTTGCGCGAGCGGCAAGATCTTGGCTGGCTGATCGAGCGGCTGCTGCGGCGGCGGTCCGGCGGCGAGATGCGTCTCACGCCCTCGGCCCGCGCGGAACTGATGGCCCGCGACTGGCCGGGTAATCTGCGCGAGCTGGGCAATGTTCTCGACGTGGCCTGTGCCCTGGCCGAAGGCTGCGTGATCGACCTGCCGGATCTGCCCGAGCCGCCGCGGCCCTGCGCCGAGGAGCAGAGCCTCGAGGCGGTGCTCGACGCCTGCAATTGGAACATGGCCCGCGCCGCACGGCGGCTCGGGGTGAACCGCTCGACGGTTCTGCGCCGGATCCGCAAGGAAGGGTTGCGCGCGCCGAACTGACGCGTTGCGCGGCGTTGCGTTTGCAACATGCTGCGATGCCGCAATCTGAGAGGCAGCCAAAATTGTCGGATTCGCGTGGCCCGAGGGCGGCAGGGCTCGCCACACTCTCCTCATCACATTGCCTATGAGGAGGATACGCAATGCTCGACTCGACCGTCACCGCCGAAGTGCAGGACATGCTCGACAGCCTGAACGCCGCCCTGGAGGAGGGCGACGCGCAGGCTGCCAGTGCACTCTTTGCCACCGACAGCTACTGGCGCGACCTGATCGCCGTCACCTGGAACCTGAAGACCGTGGAGGGGCCCGCCGGCGTGCAGGACATGCTCGCGGCCCAGCTCAAGCACACCAAGCCGCGCAGCTTTGCCATTCAGAAGGGAGAGCTCCCTGGAGAGGATGGCGGCGTCATCACCGCGTGGATCACCTTCGAGACCGCCGTCGGGCGGGGCTGGGGGCTGATGCGCCTGAAGGACGGCCGCATCTGGACGTTGCTGACAGCGCTGCAGGAGCTGAAGGGGTTCGAGGAAAACCGCGGCAAGCGCCGCCCGATGGGGGCCGAGCACGGTGCCGCGAAGAACCGCAAGTCGTGGAAGGAAAAGCGCGAGGCGGAAGCGGCCGAGCTCGGTTATACCGAGCAGCCCTATACCGTCATCATCGGCGGCGGGCAGGGCGGTATCGCGCTTGGCGCGCGGCTGCGGCAGCTCGGCGTGCCGACCATCGTGCTCGACAAGCATGACCGTCCGGGCGACCAGTGGCGGTCGCGGTACAAGTCGCTCTGCCTGCACGATCCGATCTGGTACGATCACCTGCCGTATATCAAGTTTCCCGACAACTGGCCGGTCTTCACGCCCAAGGACAAGGTCGGCGACTGGCTCGAGATGTACACCAAGGTCATGGAGATCAACTACTGGACCCGGTCCGAGGTGCAGAAGGCGGCCTATGACGAGGCCACCGGCACATGGGAGGTCAAGGTCAATCGCGACGGCGAAGAGGTGACGCTGCGCCCGACCCAGCTGGTTCTGGCGACCGGCATGTCGGGCAAGGCCAACATCCCCTCCTTCCCGGGCATGGAGAGCTTCAAGGGCACGATCCAGCATTCCTCGCAGCACGAGGGGCCGGACGCGTGGACCGGCAAGAAGGTGGTGGTCGTCGGCTCGAACAACTCGGCGCACGACATCTGCGCTGCGCTCTGGGAGGCCGATGCCGATGTGACGATGGTGCAGCGCAGCTCGACCCATATCGTGCGCTCGGACACGCTCATGGAGATCGGCCTCGGCGCGCTCTATTCGGAGGAGGCTGTGGCCAGCGGCATGACGACCGAGAAAGCCGACATGGTCTTTGCTTCGCTGCCCTACCGGATCATGCACGAGTTCCAGATCCCGCTCTACGACCAGATGAAGGAACGCGACGCCGAGTTCTATGCCGGGCTTGAGAAGGCCGGGTTCGATCTCGACTGGGGCGATGACGGCTCGGGCTTGTTCATGAAGTACCTCCGCCGCGGTTCGGGATATTACATCGACGTAGGCGCCAGCCAGCTCATCATCGACGGTGAGGTGAAGCTGGTGAAGGGGCAGGTGGAACGCTTCGACGAGACCGGTGTGGTGCTGGCCGATGGGACGCATCTCGAGGCCGACCTCGTGGTGATGGCCACGGGCTACGGCAGCATGAACGGCTGGGCCGCGGACCTCATCAATCAGGAGGTGGCGGACAAGGTCGGCAAGGTCTGGGGCCTCGGCTCCGACACCACCAAGGATCCCGGCCCCTGGGAGGGCGAACAGCGCAACATGTGGAAGCCGACCCAGCAGGAGAACCTGTGGTTCCACGGCGGCAACCTGCACCAGTCGCGGCACTACTCTCTGTATCTCGCGTTGCAACTGAAGGCCCGGATGGAGGGCATCGACACCCCCGTCTACGGCCTGCAGGAGGTGCATCACCTGTCGTGATGCCCTCTCCGGCGCGCCGCGATGGCGCGCCGCGCGCCCGGCCAGTCCTCCCGCCGGGCGCATCCTTTCTGACATCGGAGAAAAAACATGAAAGCAGCACGTTGGCATGGCGTGAAGGATATCCGCGTCGAAGATATCGCAGACCCGCAGCCCGGTAAGGGCGAGGTGAAAGTCAAGGTTGCCTGGACCGGAATCTGCGGCAGCGACCTGCACGAGTATCTGGCCGGGCCGATCTTTGTGCCGGTGGACGAAGACCACCCCCTGAGCCACGACAAGGCGCCGATCACCATGGGGCACGAATATTGCGGTACGGTCGCCGAGCTGGGCGACGGCGTCACCGACCTCGCGGTCGGCGACCGCGTCGCGATCGAGCCGATCTTTGCCTGCGGGGCTTGCCCGGCCTGCCTCGAGGGCAAGTACAACCTCTGCGACAGCCTTGGCTTTGTCGGCCTGTCCGGTGGACATGGTGGTTTCGCCGCGCACAGCGTCGTGCCCGCGCGCATGGTCCACAAGATGCCTGAAGGACTGTCGATGGAACAAGGCGCGCTCGTAGAGCCTGCGGCCGTCGCACTGCACGCTGTGCGCCTGTCCAGGATCAAGGCCGGTGACAAGGCCGCCGTCTTTGGCGCGGGCCCGATCGGGCTTCTGGTGGTGGAGTCGCTGCGCGTGGCCGGCGCCTCTGAAATCCACGTCGTCGAACCGTCGCACGTTCGGCGACAAAAGGCGCTGGATCTCGGCGCGACATCGGTGATCGATCCGACGGCGACCGACGCCGTGGCTGACATCCGCGCCGCCACGGGTGGGGTGCATGTCGCCTTCGAAGTGACCGGTGTGCCTCAGGTCCTGCCGCAGTGCATCGACGCGACCCGCCACGAAGGGCAGGTTCTGGTCGTTTCAATCTGGGAACAGGAGGCCTCCTTCCAGCCCAACACGGTCGTGCTCAAGGAGCGACAGGTGCAGGGCACCATCGCCTATCGCAACGTCTATCCGGCGGTGATGGCGCTGATGACCCAAGGATATTTCAGCGCCGAACAGCTGGTCACGAAGCGCATCGCTTTGGAGGATATCGTCACCGAAGGTTTCGAGGCACTGGTCGCGGAGAAATCTCATGTGAAGATCCTCGTCGAGGCACCCGGCTGACGCCCCACCAGAGAGAAAGCCGGCCGCCCGGGAAACGAAGGGCGGCCGGCGTTCTACAAATAGCGACAGGCTGGTCACAGGCGTGCGCCGACATGCCGCGAACGTTCTGGTTCATGTGCACGCCCGATCACACTTCCGAATTGCAGGTGTGAGCCCGGTCCGGCAGGAGCACGTGTCGCCTTTCCCGACAGTGCCGTTTCTTGTGTGGATGGCCGCGCATGGCGGCCATCCCCGCGGACGACCGGACGTGCTGGTCAGCCGCCGGAGGTTGGTGGAAGGGACCAGCCCTTGCCCGCAGCGACCTGCAGTCTTGCCCAACTTGCCGCGAGATCCCGCACGCTGGATGCCAGCGTCAGGCGGGCGGCGGCGAGAGAGCGTTGGACCTCGAGATAGTCGAGCAGGGTTGTCGTTCCTCCTTCGTAAGTCGTGCGCGACAGCGCCACGGCCCGCTCGAACGAAGCCACGCTGCGCCGGTAGCCGGCGACCGCGCGGCGGTCGCGCAGGACGTCGCTCTGCGCCGCCTGCACCTCCTCGACTGCGCCCAGGACGGCGCCGCGCCACCCGAGTTCCGCTTGCTGCGCCTGCGCCACGGCGGCGTCGCGATTGGCGCGCAGCACACCTTGGTTCAGCACCGGGATCGACAGTTGCGGTCCGTAGCTCCAGCTGTTCACGCCTTCGGAAGTGGAGACCGTTCCGCCAAGCCGCAGAGACGGGTAGAGCTGCGCCTCGCTGACCCCGACGCGGGCCGTTGCGGCGGCAAGCTCGGCCTCGGCGGCGCGCAGGTCGGGGCGGTTGCGCAGCAGATCCGCCGGAACCCCCGCCGAGGCGCTGCTGCCGGGACGGGGCTGGGCGGCGCCGCGTTGCAGGCGGGCCTCGAGACCCTGCACGGGCTGCGCCAGAAGCGTCGCGATGGCATAGGTCGCGGCGTAGTAGCCCTGTTCGAGACCGGGCAGCGTGGCCTGCGCCTCGTCGAGCGCCGCCTGCGCCTGCGCCTCGTCCAGCGCGGTGGCCGCGCCCGCCTCGCGCTGGCTCTGCACGAGGCTGAGCGTATCGCGCCGGGTTGCCACGGTCTCGCGACTGATCGCGAGTGCGTTCTGGTAGTAGCGCAGGTCGATGTAATTGCTGACAAGCGCCGAAAGCAGCGCCAGCCGCGCGGTGCCGACGCCCAGCTCTGCCGCTTGCAGGTCGGCGAGCGCCGCCTCGCGGGACCGCCGCTCGCCGCCGAAGAGATCGAGCATCAAAGCCGGGGCGAAGATCGCGCCGGAGGTGTTGGTGGTCCCGGAGATCTCCTCGCCGCCGGCGCGGATGGTGTCCGCCGTCAGCCCGCCGCTGACCTGTGCCGGCAGGCCGGTCGCGCGGGCGGCGGCCTGCGCCTCGGCCACGCGGCTCAGCGCGGTCCGGATGTCGAGGTTCTGGCGCAGGCCGGCCTGCACGAGTTCACTCAACAGCGCATCGTCATATGAGCGCCACCACGATTGCAGTGCAGCATCGCCCACCGGCTGCGCATCGCCTTCGGCAAAGGCGGCCGCAAGCGGCTGGATCGGGGGTTCATGATCGGGGCCGACGGTGCAGGCGCAGAGCGCGAGCACGGCCGGAAGGAGAGAGTAACGTATCATGGTCTGTCTTTCAGAAAAGGACGGGCAGGGCGGTCAGTCCTGCGCAGGCGTGCCGAGGCGCTTGTGGGTGCCGGTGAGTTTCATCACGAAGACGAAGAACACCGGCGCGAAGATCACCCCCAGAACGGTGGCCGAGATCATCCCGCCCACCACGTTGATGCCGATGGCGTTCTGGCTGGCTGCCGAGGGGCCGGTGGCGATGGCCATCGGGATCACCCCCATGGTGAAGGCCAGCGAGGTCATCAGGATCGGGCGGAAGCGCAGGCGGCAGGCCTCGACCGTGGCGTCGATGAGGCCCTTGCCCTCGGTGATGAGATCCTTGGCAACCTCGACGATCAGGATGGCGTTCTTGGCCGATAGCCCGACGATGGTGATGAGGCCCACGGTGAAGAACACGTCGTTCGACAGCCCCGTCAGCGTCACCGCCGCCACCGCCCCGATGGCGCCCATCGGCACGATCAGCATCACCGCCAGCGGGATCGACCAGCTTCCGTAGAGCCCCGCGAGGCAGAGGAAGACGAAGAGCACCGACAGCCCGATCAGGATCGGCGCCTGACTGCCGCTCTCGATCTCCTGCAAGGATTGCCCGGTCCACTGGTAGCCGAAGCCCGCAGGCAGCTCTGCCGCGATGCGCTGCATCTCGGCCAGCGCCTCGCCCGAGGAGTACCCCGGCGCGGCCTCGCCGTTGATGCGGATCGACGGGTAGCCGTTGTAGCCGACGATCTGCGACGGGCCGAAGCCCCACTCGGCGCTGGCAAAGGACGACAGCGGCACCATCCCGCCCTGCACGTTGCGGACGTTGAGCTTGAGCACCTCTTCGATACTGCTGCGCGCCTCGGCTTCGGCCTGCACGATGACGCTCTGCATCTTGCCGTCGTTGGGGAAGTCGTTGACGTAGCCCGACCCGAGCGCGACCGAGATGGTGCGGTTGATCTCGCCGAAGGTGACGCCGAAGGCATTGGCCTTCTCGCGGTCCACGTCGAGACGCAGCTGCGGCCCCGGTTGCAGCCCTTCGATGTACATCTGCCCGAGGATCGGACTTTCGGCACCCGCGCCCATGATCTGGCCGGCTGCCTGTTGCAGCGCGGCGTTGCCGAGGTTGGCGCGGTCCTGGAGCCGGAAGCTGAAGCCCGAGCCGGTGCCGAGCCCCTGGATCGGGGGCGGCGAGATGGCGAAGGCAAAGCTGTCGCGGATCGAGAACAGCATCCCCGACAGTTTCCCGGCAAGCGAGGCCGCGCCCAACTCGGGGCTTTCACGCTCGGCCCAGTCCTCCAGCGTCACGAAGCTGACGGCAGAGTTCGGCCCCTGGCCCGAGAACGAGAAGCCCTGGATCGTCACCACGTCGGCCACGCCCTCGGTGCCCAATGCAAAGGCTTCGGCCTGCTTGGTCACTTCGCGCATGCGGAAGGATGTCGCCTCGGGCGGCGATTGCATCGACGCGATGAGATAGCCCTGATCCTCCTGCGGCAGGAAGGCGGCGGGGATCTGCACGTAGACATACCCAAGCCCCGCCACCAGCGCGGCATAGATCACCATCATCCGCCCCGAACGGCGCACGAGGCCCCGCACGCCCCCGGCATAGCCTTTGGAGGCGCGGTCGAAGTTGCGGTTGAACCAGCCCGCCGGGCCCTTGCGGGCATGGCCGTGGCCCTTGGGGATCGGCTTGAGGAAGGTCGCGCAGAGCGCCGGTGTCAGCGACAGCGCGAGGAAGGCCGAGAAGAAGATCGACACCACCATGGTGAGCGAGAACTGCTGGTAGATGATGCCCACCGAGCCGGGGAAGAAGGCGAGCGGGATGAACACCGCCATCAGCGCCAGCGTGATGCCGACGATGGCACCCGAGATCTGGCCCATTGCCTTCTTCGATGCCTCGCGGGGGGAGAGCCCTTCCTCGGACATGATGCGCTCGACGTTTTCCACCACCACGATGGCGTCATCGACGAGGATGCCGATGGCGAGGATCATCGCGAACATGGTCAGCACGTTGATCGAAAAGCCCGCCGCCAGCATCACCGCCAGCGTGCCCGCCAGCGCGATCGGCACCACCAGCATCGGGATGAGGGTGTAGCGCAGGTTCTGAAGGAAGATCAGCATCACCACGAAGACCAGCGCCACCGCCTCGAGCAGCGTGTGCACCACCTTCTCGATGGAGGCCGACACGAAAGGCGTGGTGTCATAGGGGATGGATGCCTCGACGCCTTCGGGGAAGCCCGCCGACAGCTCGTCGAGCAGCGTGCGGACGCCCTCGGCGGTGTCGAGCGCGTTGCCGGTGGGCGAGAGCTGAATCCCGATCTGCGCGGCTTCCTCGCCGTTGAGATACGCCTTGAAGGAATAGAACTCCGCGTCCATCTCGATGCGCGCCACGTCAGACAGGCGCACGATGGAGCCGTCCTCGCCCGCGCGCAGCACGATCTGGCCGAACTCCGCAGGGGTGCGCAGCTGGCCGGTGACCAGAAGCGTCGCCTGGGTCTGCTGGCCCTCGGGCGCGGGATCAACGCCGACGGAGCCCGCCGAGACCTGCGCGTTCTGTTCCGAAATGGCGGCGGTGATGTCGGTGACCGACAGGTCGAGCCCGACAAGCTTGGCCGGATCGATCCAGACCCGCATTGCCCGTTCGGCCGAGAACAGCTGCGCCTTGCCGACCCCCTCGACCCGGCGGATTTCGTTCAGCACGAAGCGGGTGGCGTAATCGGCAAGCCCCACGGAATCATATCCCGATCCCGGCGCGCCTGCGAGCGAGACGAACATCAGGTAGCTGCTGCCCGCCTCCTCGACCAGAAGGCCCTCCTGCTGCACCTGCGGCGGCAGCGAGGATTCCACCCGGCGCAGGCGGTTCTGCGTTTCCACCACGGCCTGCGACACGCTGCTGCCGGAGGCGAAGGTGACGGTGATGGTCACCGCGCCCGTCGCCTCGGAGGTCGACTCGAAGTAAAGCAGGTTCGGAATGCCGTTCAGCTCTTCCTCGATGGGGCGGGTGACCTGTTGATAGAGGTCCTCGGGCGAGGCCCCGGCGAAACGGGTGGAGATGGTGACCTGCGGCGGCGCGACATCGGGATATTGCGCCACCGGCAGCGACGGCAGCGACAGCGCCCCCGCCAGCGTGATGAAGATCGCGATGACCCAGGCCAGCACCGGGTTGTCGATGAAGAAACGTGCCATGGATCGGGCCTCAGTTCGCGGCTGCGGGCTGCAGCGCGTCGATGGCGCGGCTGCAGGTGTCGGTGGGCGCATCCTCCGCGCCCGCGGGATCGGTCCAGCAGACCGGGGTGACCGGCGCCCCGGGGCCAATCTTCTGGAACCCGTCGACGATCACCATGTCGCCGGGGGCAAGACCCTCTTCGATGGTGAGGCTGTTGTCGTCGCTGCGCCCTTCCGAGACGGGGCGGGGCGCGACAGTTCCGTCTTCGGCGACAAGCATCAGCTGCGCCTGACCCGAGGCGTCGCGCCGCAGCGCCTGCGCCGGGACGACCAGCGCCGCCTCGCGCACCGCCTGTGCCACGCGCACGCGCACATACATGCCGGGCAGCAATGTGCCGTCGGGGTTGGGCACCTCGGCGCGCAGCGTCACCTGCCCGCTGGAGCGCTCGACCGACGCCTCGGAGAACAGCAGCTTGCCGGGGTGCGGGTAGAGCGAGCCGTCGTCGAGATAGAGTTGCACCTCCGCGGCACCGGGGGCCAGCTCGGTGATCTCGCCCGCTTCCATCGCGCGGCGCAGGCGCAGCAGTTCCGACACCGGCTGCTGCATGTCGGCATAGACCGTATCGAGCGCCTGGATCGTGGTCATCACCTCGCCCTGTGCGCTCACCAGCGCGCCCTCGGTGGTCAGCGCCCGGCCGGTGCGCCCGGCAATGGGGGCGCGCACCTCTGCGTATCCGAGATTGATCTCGGCAGCGCGCAGCTGCGCCTGTGCTTCGGCCAGCGCGGCATTGGCCTGAAGCACGGCGGTCTGCGCGGTATCGAGATCCGCCTGGCTCGCGACATTGCGAGACCGCAGGGAGCTCAGGCGCGTTTCGGTCTGGCGGGCGTCGGCAACTCCTGCCTCGGCCCGTGCGACGGTGGCGCGGGCGGCGTCGACGGCGACCTCGTAGGGCTGGCGGTCCAGCTCGTAGAGCACGTCGCCCGCCTCGACGGTGCTTCCTTGCGTGAAGACGCGGGCCTCGACGATGCCGCCGATGCGGGGGCGGACCTCGGCGACGCGGGTGGGGCTGATGCGGCCGGGCAGCTCGGAGGCCACCTCGACGCGCTGCGGTTCGGCGACGATGACACCGACCGAAGGCGGCGGATAGCCCTGCGCCCCCGCAGGGGCAGGAGCAAGCGCCAGAACGGCAAGCAAGGGAAGGGCGGCACGGCGCGCGGGCCGAGGGATCGGGTACATATCGGAACTCCGGGGAAAGGGCCGCCGGTCGGCCCTCCGCGGTCGGAGGGCCGGTGCGCTGTCACCGCAGGCGGGTCAGGTCTTGGGCAGAAAGGTTGGGGGCGTCAGCCGCCGGGGCGGAAGCCTTTCGGGCGGCGTACCGGGCGCCACAGCGCGGCGGTGAGCAGCGCGACGGACATCACGATGAGCGGGGGCACCGCGTGCCCGTATTCACCGTGCAGCAGCACTGTCAGCGCTGCCGCCGCCATGACGGACGCACCCAGGAGGCTGCCGACGAAGCGGGTGCGCGGCAGCAGGATCAAGAGCGCCGCGAGCCATTCGAGAAGGCCGGTGAGGCGGTTGAAGCCGCTCGGGTAGCCCCAGCGGTCGTAATCGGCGAGGATCTCGGGCGAGGCGAACATGTTGAGCGTGCCGCCGAGCAGGAAGAAAGCTGCAAGCAGCCAGGCCGGGATGGCGCGCCAGGGGAGGGATTTCATCGGTAGGCTCCTTCTACGCGGCGGGTTGGCCGGCCCCATGCGTCGGGGCCGGCCGCTTGGCGTCAGGCCAGGTTGGCTTCGGCGAACTCGTAGCTCGCGAGATTGTCGAGGAAGTTGGTCACGTAATCCGGACGGCGGTTGCGAAAATCGACGTAGTAGCTGTGCTCCCACACGTCGAGACCGAGCAGGGCGGTGCCCTCGCCGGTGGCCAGCGGGTTGACGCCGTTGGCGGTCTTGGTGACGCCGAGGCTGCCGTCGGCCTTCTGGATCAGCCAGGCCCAACCCGAGCCGAACTGCGTGGTCGCGGCGGTCTTGAACGCGGCCTTGAAGTCGTCGACCGAGCCGAAGCTGTCGATCAGCTTTGCCTCGAGCGTGCCGGGGATGCCGCCGCCATTGGGCGACAGGGCGTTCCAGAAGTGGATGTGGTTCCAGTGCTGACCGGCCTGGTTGAACACGCCCGCGAGCGCATCGTCAGCGTAGCTCAGCGTGACGATCTCCTCGAGGGTTTTGCCCTGAAGGGCGGCGTTGCCGTCGACGAAACCGTTGAGCGCGGTGACATAGGCCTGGTGGTGCTTGTCGTGGTGGAGCTCAAGGGTTTCCTGGCTCATGCCACGCTCGGCAAGGGCGGAATGGGGGTAGTTCAGGGCGGGAAGTTCAAAGGTCATCTGTGGTCTCCTGTCGAGCCAGCGCTTGCGCGCCGGGACCCGTTTGGTTATTTAAGCAAGCAACGGCTTTGAAAAACATTGGAGCGAATATGTCAAGCGATGACTTGGAAAAAGGGGCGTGGTCCCCGCGCGCCCCTTCCGAGCGGCTGCTGATGACGCTCAAGATGCACGGTGCCCAGACGTCGGCAGACGTCGGTCGGCGACAGGGCATCACTGGTGAGGCCGCACGCCAACAGCTTGGCAAGCTGCAGGAGGATGGGCTGGTGCGCGAAGAGCGGCGCAGCGCCGGGCGCGGGCGACCCGCGGTCTACTGGCACCTGACCGACAAGGCGCAGGCGCGTTTTCCCGACACCCATGCCGCGCTGACCGTGGACATCCTCCGCAGCATCTCCGAGGTGCTGGGCCCGGAAGCGCTGGACCGGATCATCGCCGAGCGCGAGGGGGTGACGCTCGAGAAGTACCGCACCGCCATGTCCGGCTGCAGCGACACCCGCGACCGGCTCGAGAAGCTTGCCGAGATGCGCAGCGCCGAGGGCTACATGGCGCAGGTCGAAGTGGACGACGATGGCACGCTGCGGCTGGTCGAGAACCATTGCCCGATCTGCGCTGCGGCGAGTTTCTGCCAGGGCTTCTGCCGCGCCGAGAAGGCCGTGTTCCAGAACGTGCTCGGCCCGAACGTCCGGATTGAACGGGATGAGCATATCGTCGGTGGCGGACGGCGCTGCACCTACCTTGTACGCGAAGGCGCGTAAGGCTGTCGGGTCCAGGCCGACAGACCCGGGATCACCGTGACACCGGAGGGGCAGCGCAGGACAGTCGGACACACGTCGTATCCTCCCGGACAGCTTGCGCCGCGTGGATCGTTTCTGCCCCGAGGCTCGGCTGGCGCAGCTTTTGGGAACACCGGGCTCTCGTTGGCGTTGGTGACGGCAACGGTGACGACACCCAAGCCAACAGGGCGGATCCGTTCAGGGCGATGCCGTTAGCAGGACCGCAGCCCTGGGCGTGAGCGCCGCTTGCCTCGCCGAGCTCAGGTCACCCGGACGATCTCGGCGGTGCCGGGGGTTTTGAAACGGATCTCCCCGGTCTGCGGTTGCCTTCGCGCCGCGGCTAGCGGTCTGAGCCACGCAGCATTTCTTCGACCAGCCGCTGCACGTCGAGCGCCTCGCGCGGGGTGGCGAGCGGGTGCGGTCGGCCCGCGACGCAGAGCGCGAGCGCGTCGAGCTGCGCGCGGAGCGCCACCGCGCGCGGATCGGCGGGGGCAGGGGAGACCGGCTCGAAGGGTCCCCCGCGCGACACCGACTCGTCCGAGAAGTTCGACACGCGATGGCTGGCCAGGCTGCCCTTCACGGTGAACTCCTGCCGGTCGGGCTGCGCGCCGCCGACACTGGCGAGTATCGACACCGGCACACCGCCCACGGTCTCGAGCCGCGCCAGCAGCGCGGTTTCGCAAAGCACCGGGTCGGCGGGATAGGAGGGCTGCGCCCAGACCACAGAGAGCGGCCCGAGGATGCGCTGGGTGAAGAACAGGAAATGCGACAGCACCTCGCGGGTCATGCCGCCCTCGGCGCGGAAGCGCAGCCAGTCCGCCGCCTGTTGCCATGCCCGTGGCCAGGCGGCGTAGGTTACCACCATGTCGACGCCCGCCATCTCGCCCATCGCGCCCGAGGAGGCAGCGTCGGAGATGTTGGCGAGCGCCTCGCCTGCGGCTTGCGTGAAGTTCACCGCCGCCGGCACGCCGCTGGCCTCGAGCGCCGCCACCAGCGCCTCGCTCTCGCCGAGGTCGACCCCGAGCGGCTTTTCGAGGAACACTGCCTTGCCCGCAGCGGCGGCGGCGAGGGCGTAGGCCTTGCGCGGCACCGGCGGGCAGGCGAGGTAGACCAGATCGGCCGCGGCCATCGCCGCTTCGGCAGAGGCGGCAAGCGGCACGCCGGGGGCAAGCATTTGTGCCTCGGCACAGGCCTCGGGGGCCGGATCCCACATCGCCACGGGGGCAAACTCTTCATGCGGGAGCATGTGCTCCAGCATCCGCCGCCCCATGATCCCCAGCCCGATGATCGCCGTCTTCACCGCCATGTCCGTTCCCGTTCCTGCAGCTTTCGTTGCGGGCCGTTGTAGCGGCCACCCGGGAGGGAGCGCCATCACAAAGCCCCTGCATGTCCCGTTTTGACCGAGAGGCCGTGGCCGACGATGCCGTCTCCGGGAGGTGTGGCAGCGGTCGCGCCGCGCGGGGCTGCCTGTTTTCTGTGCGTCCGGGGCCGGAGCGGGACCCGCGAGCGCCGCATTTCCGGCCGGCCAAGTTGACACAGCGTCCACGGCGCGCCGATAGTGACCTCAACATAGCTGGCAAAAGCGCCTCGCGATCCTGCGGTCCGTCTCTCGAGACGGCTGGGATCAGCGGGGCTTTTTTCGTTTTTGGAGGGCGTCTTGACGCGCGAAATCGACCTCGGAATCCTGTTCTCCCGCTCCGGAACCTACAGCCTGATCAGAGGCCAAGCGGACCGGCGCGCTGAAGGCGGTGGCACAGGTCAACGCCGATCCCGCGCTTGATATCGTGTTCAACCCGGTGGAGCGCGACCCGCAGGGCAATATCGACGCCTATGCGCCACTCTGCGAAGAGATCCTGCGCGACAGCGGGGCGCGGCACGTGATCGGCTGCACCACCTCGTGGAGCCGCAAGGAGGTGATCCCGGCGCTCGAGCGCATGGACGGGGCGCTCTGGTACCCGGCGCCCTACGAGGGGTTCGAGGCGTCCGACCGCATCGTCTATGCCCATGCCTGCCCGAACCAGCACCTGCTGCCGCTGCTCGACTATGCCTTCGCGCAGTTCGGGCGGCGCAGCTACCTGACCGGCTCGAACTACATCTGGGGCTGGGAGATAAACCGGCTGGCGCGCGAGATCGGCAGCCGCACGGGGGGCGAGGTGCTGGGCGAGCGCTACCTGCCGCTGGGCACCACCGAGGTGGCGCGCATCGTCGACGAGATCGCCGCGCTGAAGCCGGATTTCGTGCTCAACCAGCTGATCGGGAAATCGCAATATGCCTTCCTCGACGCCATCGCCGAACTGCGCCGAAGCGATCCGTTCTTTGCCGAGGGCCATTGCCCGGTGCTGTCGTGCAACCTTACCGAATGCGAGCTCGGTGCCATCGGGCCATCGGCCGAGGGGGTGATCTCGGCGGGGCCGTGGTTCCGCGGCCTGCACCCGGCGCTGCCGGGCAATGGCGGCCGCGAGGATTTCGGCTCGTCGCTCGAGGCGGCGGCCCATGCCTCGGTGATGACGCTGGCGCAGCTGCTCAACGGCGCGCCCGGTGCCGAGGCGCTGTCGCTCTCCGAGCTTCTGGCGCAGCGCCGCGCGGCCGAGCTCGGGATCAGCCCGCGCACCCACCACACCCGCCTGCCGGTGGCCATCGCGCAGGTCAGGGCAGGGGCCTTCGTGCCGCTGCGCACCGGGGCGCCGGTCGAGGCCGATCCCTATCTCACCCGCGAGCGCGACCCCGCGCCGGTGCCGCTTCGGGTGGTGAAATGAGACGCCGTCTGCGAATCCCGGATCTGGGCGGCGCGCGTGCCGCGATCCTGCATCGCCCGCATGCCACGGTCACCGCGCTGGTGCGCCAGCTTCAGGCCATCGGGCTCGAGGTGGATTGCCACTGGCCCGACCTGCCGGCGTCGGCCCGGGCGGCGGATTATCTCTTCATCGATGTCGACACCGCCTATGATGACCAGTTCCCGTGGGAGCCGGGCGAGGCACCGCTGCCGACCATCGCGCTGGTGGGCTCCGAGGCGCCGGGCCGCATCGAGTGGCTGATGAATTTCGGCGCCGATGCTCAGATCCTCAAGCCGGTGGGCGATGGCGGGGTCTATTCGGCCCTGCTGATCGCGCGGGCCACCTTCGACGCGCGCGTCGAACTGGCCGACGAGATCGACGCCCTCAAGCGCCGGCTCGGCCAGCGCCAGACGGTGGTGCAGGCGGTGGCGGTGCTCGCCGCGCGCGGCAAGACCGAGAACGAGGCCTACGAGCAGCTGCGCGGCATGGCGATGGCGTGGCGCGTGAGTTTCGAGGACGCCGCCGACCGCATCGTCGCCGCCGCCAAACCCACGCATCAGGACGAGAGCGACCATGGCTGACATCGCCCCCATCGAGACCCGCCCGGCAGCGCCGGCGGGCGCGCTGCGCCGCCTGATGCGCCGCAAGCTGGCACTGTTCGGCCTCGCCATCATCGCGCTGGTGGTCGGCGGCGCGGTCTTCGCGCCATGGATCGCCCCGTTCGAGCCCGACGAGCAGCTCTTCGAGGGGCTGTCCCTCTACGGCGAGCCGATGCCGCCCGGCGGGCCGTTCCTGATGGGCACCGACCTCTTGGGGCGCGACCTGTTCACCCGGATGCTCTATGGCGCTCAGACCTCGCTGGTGATCGGCGTGGTGGCCAATGGGGTGGCGCTGGTGATCGGCACGCTTGTGGGCGTGCTCGCAGGGTTCGTGCGCGGCTGGTTCGGCGCTGCGCTGATGCGCTTCACCGACCTGATGATGGCCTTCCCGGCTCTGCTGCTGGCGATCTGCCTTGCGGCCTTGTTCCAGCCCTCGCTGTGGATCGTCGCGATGGTGATCGCGCTGGTCAACTGGGTGCAGACTGCGCGCGTGGTCTATACCGAGACTACCAGCCTTGCCGAGCGCGAGTTCATCGCCGCGGAGAAGACGCTCGGCGCCTCGCAGTCGCGCATCCTGTTCCGTCACATCCTGCCGCACCTGATCCCGACACTGATCGTCTGGGGCACGCTCGGCATCTCGGTGACCGTGCTGCTCGAGGCGACGCTAAGCTTCCTCGGTGTGGGCGTGCAGCCGCCGACGCCTTCATGGGGCAACATCATCTTCGAGAACCAGACCTATTTCCAGGCCGCGCCCTGGCTGGTCTTCATCCCCGGCGCGGCGATCCTGCTGCTGGCGCTGGCCTTCAACCTCGTGGGCGACGCGCTGCGCGACGTGCTCGACCCGACCCAGAGGGGGAACGACTGATGCTCGGCTACCTGACCCGGCGCCTGATCCAGTCCGCCCTGATTCTGCTGGGGGTGAGCTTCATCACCTTCATCCTGCTCTACGTGCTGCCCGCCGACCCGGTGCGCCAGATCGCCGGGCGTTCGGCCACCGCGCAGACGGTGGAGAACATCCGCCATCAGCTCGGGCTCGATCAGCCGCTGCTGGTCCAGTACTGGCGCTATCTCACCGGGCTGGTGCAGGGCGACATGGGGCGCAGCTACCTGCAGAAGACCGAAGTGGCGACGCTGATCGCGGCGCGTTTGCCGGCCTCGCTGCTGCTGATGGCGGGGGGCATCGTTTGCGAGCTCCTGATCGGCCTGACGCTCGGCATCGTCGCGGCGGTGTTCCGCGGCCGACCGCTCGATCAGGGGCTGATGGTGACGAGCTTCGTCGCGGTCTCGGCGCCGCAATTCGTGGTCGGCCTGCTGCTGCTCTACCTCTTCGCGGTGCAGCTCGGCTGGTTCCCGATCGGGGGCTACGGCACCTTCGCACATCTGGTACTGCCCGCGATCACCCTCGGGATAATGGGATCGGGCTGGTACAGCCGCATGATGCGCTCCTCCATGGTCGAGGTGCTGCGGCAGGACTACATCCGCACCGCCCGCGCCAAGGGTCTGACCCGTGGCCGCATCCTGCTGCGTCACGCGCTGCCCAACGCCATCCTGCCCATCATTGCCATGATCGGCATCGACATCGGCATCTTCATGGGCGGCATCGTCGTGGTCGAGAGCGTGTTCGGCTGGCCCGGCATCGGCCAGCTCGCATGGCAGGCGATCCAGCGCGTCGACATCCCCGTGATCATGGGCGTCACCATGGTCTCGGCCACCGCCATCGTGCTCGGCAACCTGCTGGCCGATCTCGTCACCCCTCTCATCGATCCGCGCATCAAGCTGCGGTGACCCCGTTTCCAAACGGTCCCGGCATCGTTGCCGGGGCTCAACGCCACCACCCGCGAACGACACACGACCCAAGACCAGAGCCACCACTCACGGACCCGGCCACACCATCCAACAGGGAGTAATAAGAAATGAAAGCACTTCTCACCTCCACCGCGATCCTGCTCGCTTCGGCGATCCCGGCGCTCGCGCAGGGCTATACCCCCGATCCCGACGCCACGCCCGGCGGCATGATCACAGTCACCTACAAGGATGATGTCGCCACGCTCGACCCGGCGATCGGCTATGACTGGCAGAACTGGTCGATGATCAAGTCGCTGTTCGACGGGCTGATGGATTACGTGCCCGGCACCACCGAGCTGCGCCCCGGTCTTGCCGAGAGCTACGAGGTCAGCGAGGACGGCACCGTCTTCACCTTCACGCTGCGCGAGGGCGTCACCTTCCACAACGGACGCGAGATGACCGCCGAGGACGTGAAATATTCGCTCGACCGCGTCACCACCCCCGAGACCCAGTCGCCGGGTGCGGGCTTCTTCGCCTCCATTGCCGGCTTTGATGAAATCTCCGCGGGCGAGGCCGACACGCTTTCGGGGGTCGAGGTGGTCGATCCGCTGACTGTCAAAATCACCCTGTCGCGCCCCGACGCCACCTTCCTGCACGTGATGGCGCTGAACTTCGCCTCCATCGTGCCCAAGGAAGCGGTCGATGAGTACGGCACCGATTTCGGCAAGCACCCGGTCGGCACCGGCGCCTTCAAGCTCGGCGAGTGGACCATTGGCCAGCGCCTCGTGTTCGAGAAGAACGCCGAGTACTGGCGTGACGGCGTGCCCTATCTCGACGGCGTGACCTTCGAGGTCGGGCAGGAACCGATCGTGGCGCTGCTGCGTCTGCAGCAGGGCGAGGTCGACGTGCCCGGCGACGGCATCCCGCCGGCGAAGTTCCAGGAGGTCATGGGGGATCCGGATCAGGCGGCCCGCGTCGTCGAGGGCGGCCAACTGCACACCGGCTACATCACGCTGAACGTGGGCATCGAGCCGCTCGATCAGCTGCCGGTGCGCGAGGCGATCAACATGGCGATCAACAAGGAGCGCATCACCCAGATCATCAACGGCCGCGCCGTACCGGCGACCCAGCCGCTGCCTCCGTCGATGCCGGGCTACACCGGCGGCTACGAGGGCTTTGCCTTTGACGCCGAGGCCGCCAAGGCCAAGCTCGCCGAGGCCGGTCTGGGCGACGGGTTCTCGACCGAGCTCTTCGTGATGAACACGGATCCCAACCCGCGCATCGCGCAGGCCATCCAGCAGGACCTCAAGGCGATCGGCGTCGATGTCGAGATCCGCTCCCTCGCGCAGGCCAACGTGATCGAGGCCGGTGGCGCCGGCGAGGCGCCGATGATCTGGTCGGGCGGCATGGCATGGATCGCCGACTTCCCGGATCCGTCGAACTTCTACGGCCCGATCCTCGGCTGCGCCGGCGCGGGCGAGGGCGGCTGGAACTGGTCCAAGTTCTGCGACGAGAGCATCGACGCGATGGCGACCGAGGCCGACAGCTTCACCGACCCCTCGGCGCCCGAGCGGCTCGAGATGTGGTCGGACGTCTACATGAAGGTGATGGAAGAGGCGCCGTGGGTGCCGGTGTTCAACGAGCAGCGCTACACCATGAAGTCCGAGCGCATGGGCGGTGACGACGCGCTCTATGTCGACCCGGTCTCGATCCCGGTGAACTACGATTACGTCTACGTGACCGAGTGATCCCATGTGCAAGCACTGCGACTACACGATCCACGGCGCGCAGCACCATTTCGGCTGGGACAATTCCATTGTCCCGGCCCTGACGGTGGCACCGGGATCGACAATCCTCTTCAATTGCATGGATTCTTCGGCGGGCCAGCTTGGCCCGTCGAGCACCGTCGCCGATGTCGAGGCGCTGGATTTCGGCAAGATCAACCCGGTCTCGGGGCCGGTCTATATCGACGGCGCCGAGCCGGGCGACGCGCTCAAGATCACCATCGAGGGCTTTAGCCCGCAGAAGCGTGACGGCACCGCATGGGGCTGGACCGCCAACATCCCGGGCTTCGGGCTGCTGGCGGACCAGTTCACCGACCCGGCGCTCACCATCTGGACCTTCGACGCCGACACCATGGCGCCGGCGCTCTGGGGCGAGCAGGGCCGCGTGCCGCTGAAGCCGTTCACCGGCACCATCGGCGTCGCGCAGGCCGAGCCGGGGCTGCACTCGATCGTGCCGCCGCGGCGCACGGGCGGCAATCTCGACGTGCGCGACATTGCCACCGGGACCGAGCTCTACCTGCCGGTCGAGGTGGCCGGCGCGCTGTTTTCGGTGGGCGACACCCATGCGGCGCAGGGCGATGGCGAGGTCTGCGGCACTGCCATCGAAAGCCCGATGGACGTGACGTTGACCCTCGATCTGGTGAAGGGCGCCAATCTGAAGATGCCGCGCTTCACCACGCCGGGGCCGGTGACCCGGCATCTCGATGCCAAGGGCTATGAGGTCACCACCGGGGTCGGACCCGACTTGATGAGCGGCGCCCGCGATGCGGTGGCCGGCATGGTCGACCTGCTCTCGGCGCGCTACGGCATGGCGCCGGTCGATGCCTACATGCTGGTCTCGACCTGCGGCGATCTGCGGATCTCCGAGATCGTCGACATGCCGAACTGGGTGGTGTCGTTCTACTTCCCCCGCGCGGTCTTCGAATGACGGCCGCGGCGCAGACCCTTGCCGCCCCCGCAACGGGGGCGGCCGCCGCGCCGTTGCTCTCGGTGCGCGAGCTGACCGTGTCGGTGCGCGACAGGGGCGTGACGCGCCCGCTGGTCGACGGGCTGAGCTTCGATCTGCGCGCCGGTGAGACGCTGGCCATCGCCGGAGAGAGCGGATCGGGCAAGTCGATCACCTCGCTGGCGCTGATGGGGCTGCTGCCCAACAACGTCACCGTTACGTCCGGTCAGGCGCTGCTCGACGGCACCGACCTGCCGTCTCTGCCCGAGGCTTCGATGCGCGACTATCGCGGTGCGAAGGTGGCGATGATCTTCCAAGAGCCGATGACCTCGCTCAACCCGGTGCACAGCGTCGGCAGCCAGCTGGTCGAGGCGATCCGCGCCCACGAGCCGGTCTCCCGGCGCGAGGCCCACGCTGCCGCCGTCGAGGCGCTGCGCCGGGTGCGTATCTCCGAGCCCGAGCGCCGCATGGGCCAGTACCCGCATGAGCTGTCGGGCGGGATGCGCCAGCGCGTGATGATCGCCATGGCGCTGGTGATGAGCCCTGCGCTGCTGATCGCTGACGAGCCCACCACGGCGCTCGACGTGACGGTGCAGCGCGAGGTGCTCGACCTGCTGCGCGACCTGCAGGAGAGCACCGGCACGGCGATCATCCTGATCACCCATGACATGGGTGTGGTGGCCGAATGCGCCGACCGCGCCGTGGTCATGAAGGCCGGGCGCATGGTCGAGGCCGGCCCGGTCGAGACGCTCTTCCGCGCCCCGCAGGAGGCCTATACCCGTGACCTGCTCGCCGCCGTGCCGCGGCTCGGGGCAGGGGCCGAGCGCGCCGCGCCGCTGCCGCCCGAGGCACCGGTTCCGGTGGCCCGGCTGGTCGAGGCGCAGGTGCAGTTCGACATCGGCGCGAATTTCTTCGGCCGCCCGACCCACCGCGTGCACGCGGTCGAGGGGGTGAGCTTCGACATCCGCCCCGGCGAGACCTTCGGCCTAGTCGGCGAGAGCGGCTGCGGCAAGTCCACCATTGCCAAGGCGCTGGCCGGGCTGGTGCCGCATGAGGGGCATGTGGAGGTCGCAGGCAAGCGCCTCGCCACGCTGACCGCGCAGGGCCGCAAGGAGATCTGCCGAGACGTGCAGATGGTGTTCCAGGATCCGATGGCGGCGCTCGACCCGCGCATGACGGTGGGCGAGGCGGTGGCCGAGCCGCTGCTGATCCACGGCGTCGGAAGCCCCGATGAGCGCCGCGCCCGCGCCGAGGAGCTGTTCCGCCGTGTGGGCCTCACCCCCGGGCAGATGAGCCGCTACCCGCACGAGTTCTCCGGTGGTCAGCGGCAGCGCATCTGCGTCGCCCGCGCACTGGCGCTGCGCCCGAAGCTGATCATCTGCGACGAGAGCGTCTCGGCGCTTGACGTCTCGGTGCAGGCGCGGGTGCTGGAGCTGCTTGAGGAGTTGCAGCAGGAGACCGACGTCTCCTACCTGTTCATCAGCCACGACATGGCGGTGGTCGAGAACGTGGTTGACCGGCTGGCGGTGATGTATCTCGGCCAGATCGTCGAGATGGGCACCCGCGATCAGGTCTTCGGCAACCCCCGCCATCCCTACACGCAGCGCCTGCTCGACGCGGTGCCGGTGCCCGATCCCTCGCGCAAGGGGCGGCCCTATGCCCGGCCCGTGGGCGACATGCCCTCGCCGATCCGGGTCATCGGAGATGCACCGGCGCGGCTGCCGCTGCGTGACATCGGCGACGGCCATCTGGTGGCGGACGGGGGCCCCGGGCTCTAGAGCGTGAGCCCCAGCGCCTGCATCCGGTCGATCTGCGCCGGATCGCCCGTCTCGAGCCCGAAGCCCGCGCGCTGCAACGTCTTCGGCACGATCACCACGCCACCGGTTTCGGGCGAAACGAGGCCGGGCAGGATGCGCCGGCCAGCCTCGAGATGGTGTTTGGCCACGGTGTTGAAGGCCCGGGTGCCATCGCGCGCCGCCGCTACCTCGGCCTCGTCGCGCACCGCCATCAGGTTGCCCTTGATGAGCTGCACCAGCACCGTCTGCAGTGCCCTCTGGGGATCGAGGTCGAGCCCGTCGACGATCTCGCCGATGGGATGCGCGCCGTCCGCGGCGAGTTCCGCCACACGCGTCTCGATCTCGGGCGTGGCCACGGGTGTGTCTTTGACCGGCAGGTCGGCGAGCAGGCCGAAGCCCGCCTCGCGGCTCCAGCCCAGAACCCTGAGCGCGCGCAGCTCGGCGATCATCTCCGATGTGGTGAGCCGCAGCGCGCCGCGGTGGAACAGGTCGGCGCGGAAGGTGCGGTTGTACGAGAGATCGCGCGCGGTCTGGCCCCAGCCCTGCTCGCCGCCGCGCCGGATCAGGTCGAGCCGGGTCCCGTCGAGGAACAGCGCGTCGAACTGTTCGTGCAGCTCGCAGGGGCAGGCGAAGCCGAGCTTTGCGGGCTCGAGCGCCTCGGCCAGGTCGGTAAACCAGACCGCGCTGCCATGCGCCGCGCCCAACTCGTGGGCGAGGAAGGCGTCGGACTGTTTCGAGAGCCGCTGCCAGAGCGCATCGAGGGCCGGGTTCTGGGCATAGGAAAGCCATGCCGCGACGGCATCGCGTGCAGCTGCGTATCGCGTGTCGCCCGCGCCCGCAGGCGCCTCGCGGAAGATCTGCCGGATCGGTGCGGCAGCGGCCCAGCCGGCGGCGCAGTTGTAGCCGTTGTAGACCAGCGCGCCGGGTGCCAGCCAGCCGCCCAGAAGCGCGACGATGTCGCCGCGGGTCTCGGCGTCGACCCAGCTCCAGACGCCGTGCATGGCGGCATAGTCGAACCGGTCCTCGGGGCGCTGGGCCGCGAGATCGGCAAAGCCCGCCTCCTCGACGCGGATGTTGGTGAGGCCGATCTCAGCGATCAACGCGCGGGCGCGGACCACGTGTTCGGGCATGAAATCGATCCCGAGGAATTCGGCCTCGGGATAGCAGGCGGCCAGCGCGATCAGCGTATGCGCCGAGCCGCAGCCAAGCTCGAGAAAGCGGAAGCGCCGGGTCGAAGGGCCCGAGATGCGCGCGGTGAGCAGCGCCGGACGCCAGCGGAAGGGCGAGATCTCGGGCTGCATGGTATCGAAATAGGCGCTATCGACGGGATAGCCCCGGGACCAGTCGGACATGACAATAATCTCTCTCTCAAACGCGGGCATCCTGCCAGAGGCCGGGGGCTCGCGGAAGGGCCGTTCGAGAGATCGCGGCGTTTGGCCCGGGCGAGGGGCCAATGCGGCGCGCGCAGGCGCCTGACCGAGCTGTCGTTTGTCCGACGAGATGCGCCGCCCGGCGCGGGCGAGCGGGCGGCGCGGGAGGTGTCAGCCCTCGGAGCGGATCTGGTCCACCAGCTGGCGCATGCCGTCGAGCGGCACGTAGCCGCGCAGCATCTGGTCGCCGAAGACGAAGCTCGGCGTGCCGTTGATCTGAAGCCGCGTCGCCAGTTCGCGGGTCTCCTGGATGCGGCGCGTCACTTCCTCGTCCGACATCCGCGCGATGATCGCCTCGGCATCGAGCCCCAGCGTATCGGCCAGACGGCGCAGCACCGGTTCGGAGGGCTCTCCCTCGAGGGTGATCAGCGCGTCATGCACCGCCTTGTAGGCCTCGTCGCCGGCCTCCATCAGCGTCGCGATGGCGAAGCGCGAGGAGGTGACCGAGGCCTCGCCGAGGATCGGGAACTCCTTCATGATGAAGCGGATGTTGCCGTCGCTCTCGATCAGCTCCTCGACCTCCGGAAAGGCGCGGCGGCAATAGCCGCAGCGGTAGTCCGAGAATTCGACGATGGTGATGTCGCCGTCGGGATTGCCGCCGACATAGGAAAAGCCGTCGCGGAACAGGGCGTCGGCATTGTCGGCCACGATCTGCTGGTCGGCCACCGCCTGCTGCTCGGCCTGACGGTTCTCGAGCGCGTTGACCGCCTCCATGATGACCTGCGGGTTCTCGAGGAGGTACTCGCGCACCTGTGTGCCGAAGGCCTCGCGCTGCTCGGGTGTCATGGCGGAGAAGTCGAAGTCCTGCGCTGTCGCCGGCAGCGCGGCGGCGAGACCGGCGGCGAGGGTCAGCGCGGCGGCGGGGCGGGTCAGTCGGGTCAGCATGGCAGCTCCTGTCTTTGTTCGTTGAGAGACCTGTATCGGTCGCATTGTCCGGTGTCAGCGTTTCTTTTCGGCGCGGGCGGCGGCATCGGCCACGTCCTGCGCCCGGCGATAGGGGGCGGAGCCGCGCGGCAGAAGCCCGAGCGCGCGATTGGCGTGGATCCCGGCATCGTGCAGGCGGCCCTGAAGCGCATAGCGCTGTGCCGTGGCCTCCGACGCCATGCCGGTGTTGCCGGTCTTGGCGTAGGCCACCGCGAGGTCACGCAGCACCCGGTTGTCGCGCCAGTCGCGGTCTCGGGCCTCTTCCAGCGTGCGCAGCGCGGCGCCGTATTGCCCGGCGGCAAGCTGTGCCCGGCCGAGCCCGGCGAGGATCTGGGCGTTGCGCGGGGCGAGCTGACGGGCCTGTCCGTAGACCTGCACAGCCGGCCCGGCTTGCCGGCTCTCGAGCAGGATCTCGCCCTTGAGGTCGCGCAGGAACGGATCGTTGGGGCGCAGCGCGATGGCGCCGTCGATGGCGCGCAGGGCGCGCCTCAGGTCGGACTGCCGGTGCTGCGCCACGGCCTCGGCCATCAGAGCGATGTCCTTGCTCGGCAGGCGCTCGAGCCGGCGCAGCGTCCAGCTGGGCGCGCGCAGGAAGGCGGCGAGCTTGGCGCGGGCGCGGGCGAACCAGTAGACGGTTGAAGGATCGGCGGCGGCCCCCTGTCCCGGCGAGGCGGCGACCAGTCCCTGCAATGCACGCAGGCGGTCGCGGGTGAGCGGGTGGGTCTGCACGTAAGGGTCCTGCCGCGGCGCCGAGAGCAGCTCCTGACCGCGGAAGATCTCCTGCACCTCGACGGCACCGCGTGGGTCGAGCCCGGCATTCACCATGCTGCGGATCGAGCTGATGTCCGCGGCGCTTTCCTCGGCGCGGGTGTGGGCCATGAACTTGTTCATTGCCGAGGCCGACGAGCCCATCATGATCGCGGCGGCGGCATCTCCGCTGCCGGTGCTGACCCCGGTGGCGGCAGCCAGCGCCATGCCGAGCAGCGTGGCGGTGCGGGCGTTGCGCATGTTGCCGAGCCGGCGGGCGATGTGGCCGTTGGTGATATGCGCCGCCTCGTGCGCGATCACCGCTTGCAGCTGCGCCGGGGTGTCGAGCTTCAGGATCAGCCCGGAATGGATGTAGATGGTGCTGTTGTCGACGATGAAGGCGTTGAGGCTGTCATCCCTGACCATCACCACCTTGACCTGAGACGGGCTGAGCCCAGCGCCGCGCAGCACTGGCGCCGCGACCATCGCCAGAGCGTGCTCGATATCGGCATCGCGCAGCAGGGTGACGGCGCGCGCGGGCAGGGCGGCCACGAGCAGGGTGGCCACGAGCAGCAGCGCGGCAAACGGTCGTGCAACGGCGGCGGACATTGACCCTCCCCGGTATCCTCAATACTCCCAATCCCGAGCCACCATGGGAGAGCAGGATGCGAAACTCAAGCCGCGGCGCGGTCGATCCCTTCATCGTGATGGATGTCATGGAGGCGGCGCGCGCCGCCGAGGAAGCCGGACGCCACATCATTCACATGGAGGTGGGCCAGCCCTCGTCTCCGGCGCCCGCCCATGCCCGCGCGGTGCTGGCCGAAACCATGACGTCCGATCCCCTGGGCTATACCGTGGCGCTCGGCCTGCCGGCGCTGCGCCAGCGCATCGCGCGGCTCTATGGCGAGTGGTACAACGTCGATCTCGACCCGGCCCGCGTGGTGGTCACGCCGGGCTCGTCCGGGGGCTTCATCCTCGCCTTCACGGCGATGTTCGACGCCGGCGACCGGGTGGCGCTGGGGATGCCGGGCTACCCGTCCTACCGGCAGATCCTCAAGGCGCTCGATCTGGTGCCCGTGGAGGTGCCCGCCAAGCCCGAGAACGGCTACCAGCTCGTGCCCGGGGATCTGACGGGCGTCGACTATCAGGGGCTGATGATGGCCTCGCCGGCGAACCCCACCGGGACGATGCTCGATCGCTCCGAGCTTGGGGCGATGATCGAGACATGCCAGGCGCAGGGCGCGGCGTTCCTGTCGGACGAGATCTATCACGGCATCGAGTATGACAAGCGCGCGGTGACCGCGCTCGAGCTGTCGGACGATGTCTGCGTGATCAACTCGTTCTCGAAGTATTTCTCGATGACCGGCTGGCGCGTCGGCTGGCTGGTGCTGCCCGAGCGCTCGGTGCGGCAGGTCGAGCGGCTGGCGCAGAACCTGTTCATCTGCCCGTCGCACGCGGCGCAGGTGGCGGCGCTGGCGGCGATGGATTGCGGCGAAGAGCTGCAGGAGAACCTCGCGGTCTATGCACGCAACCGGGAGTTGATGCTCGAGAGGCTGCCCAAGGCCGGCTTCGACCGTATCGCGCCTCCGGACGGGGCCTTCTACGTCTATGCCGATGTCAGCCACCTGACCGAGGACAGCCGCGCCTTCGCGGCCGAGATCCTCGACAAGGCGGGGGTGGCAGTGACGCCGGGGCTGGATTTCGATCCCGAGCGCGGCCACGGCACGCTGCGGTTTTCCTATGCCCGCAGCACGGCGGATATCGAGGAGGGGCTGTCACGGCTTCAGGATTTCATGAAGACGCGTGGGTAAGCCCAAGATTTTTAGGACTAAAAATCTTGGGCTGAAGAATTTTCGCACGAAAATTCTTGGCCGCCGCGCGGGCTGCAAATCCGGCTGGGGCGTGCTAGCGTGATGCAAAACAACATGATCGATGGCGGATGAGCAGGATCTTCCTTCTTCTGGCGGCGCTCTTTCTGGGCTCCGCCGCAGCGGCACAGGACCTTGGCGGGCGCGCTCTGTTCGAGCGCGGTGCGCTTGAGGACCGGCGTGGCGGCACCGAGTTGACCCTCGGCCTGAGCCAGGGCGTGCCGTGGCGCGCCTTCACCCTGACAGATCCGGCCCGACTGGTGGTGGATTTCCGCGAGGTCGACTGGCAAGGGGCGGATCCCGCGGCCATGGGCCGGTCCGACACGGTCGAGGCGCTGCGCGTCGGGCGCATCCGATCGGGCTGGTCGCGACTGGTGGCCGAGCTCGCCGAGCCGATGGTGATCGGGCGGGCAGGGATGCGCGTCACCGAGACCACCGGTGAGGCGCGGCTGTCGCTGCGCCTCGAGCCCGCCAGCCCCGAGGAGATGGCCGCCGCCTCCGGCGCGCCGCGTGACCCGCGTTGGGATCTGCCCGAGCCCCGCGCCACTGCCGCGCCGCCGCGCGATCCCTCTGCGCCGCTGCGCATCATGCTCGATCCCGGGCATGGTGGCATCGATCCGGGCGCGCAGCGCGACGGCCACAGCGAAGCCGACCTGATGCTCACCTTCGCCCGCGAACTGCGCGACGTGCTGCGCCGTGCCGGCTACGCGGTCGAGATGACCCGCGAGGAAGATGTCTTCGTCTCGCTCGAGGCGCGCGTGGCGCTGGCGCATCAGGCCGGCGCGGACCTGTTCGTGTCCTTGCACGCGGACGCCATCGAGGAGGGCATCGCCCACGGCGCCACCGTCTACACCCTGTCGGACGACGCCTCGGACGCGGCCTCGGCGGCGCTGGCCGAGCGCCATGACCGCGACGACATCCTCGCCGGGCTCGATCTCTCGGGGGCCGATGATCGGGTCGCCGACGTGCTGCTCGACCTCGCCCGGCTTGACAATTCCCCGCGCAGCACGGCGCTGGCGAAGCATCTCGTCGACCGCATCCGCAACGCCGTGGGCACGGTACACAAGCGGCCGCTGCGCCATGCGGGCTTCTCTGTGCTCAAGGCGGCCGACATTCCCTCGGTGCTGGTCGAGGTCGGGTTCCTGTCCACGGCCAAGGATCTCGACAACCTGCAGGACGCGTTCTGGCGCGCCGGCATGGCGGCGGGCATCCGCGACGGCATCGCGGCCTGGGCGCTCGAGGATGCGGCGCTGGCACGGTTGCGTAGGCAATAGACGCGGCCTGACCGGTGGCAGTGCCCTGCCGTCACGCCCCCGTGTGTTTTGACCGCGGGCCATGCAGGGTATAAGGACACGGCAATCTTCAGAGGCGGCCCTCAGTGACTCGGTTCATTCTTTCCTTTTTCGGCGGCATCTTCAGCATCATCACGCTGGGGATCATGATGTTCGCGCTCACGGTGGGCGCGGTGATCTGGATCTATGGCCAGGACCTGCCCAGCCACGAGAGCCTGGCGCAGTACACCCCGCCGACGATCAGCCGGATCTACAGCCAGGAAGGCCGGATCATCGACGAGTTCGCGCAGGAGCGGCGGCTGTTCACCCCTGCGGACCAGATCCCCGACCTGGTGAAAGAGGCGTTCATCTCGGCCGAGGACAAGAACTTCTACACCCACCAGGGCTATGATCCGCGCGGCATTGCCGCGGCGGTGGTCGATGCGGTGAAATCCCGCGGCCGCGACGTGCGCGGTGCCTCGACCATCACCCAGCAGGTGATGAAGAACTTCCTTCTCGACGGCGACCGTCGCGCCGAGCGCAAGATCAAGGAGATCATCCTTGCCACCCGCGTCGAGCAGGCGCTGAGCAAGGAAAAGATCCTCGAGCTCTATCTCAACGAGATCTTTCTCGGCCAGAACTCCTACGGCGTGACCGCTGCGGCCCAGACCTATTTCAACAAGACCCTGTCAGAGCTCGAACCGCACGAGGCGGCGTTCCTCGCGTCGATGCCGAAGGCACCGTCGGACTATCACCCGGTGCGCAACAAGGAGCGGCTTCTGCAGCGCCGCGACTACGTCCTGCGCGAGATGCATGACAACGGCTACCTCTCGGACGAGGTCTACGAGCAGGAGCGCGCGCAGCCACTGCGTTCGGTGCAGAACGGCGATTTCGAGCCCTACCAGCGCTCGCTGCCGCCGCGCGATTATTTCACCGACGAGATCCGCCGCCAGCTGACCCGCGACTTCGGGGAGGGCGAGTTCTTCTCGGGCGGTTTCAGCGTGCGCGCCACGCTCGATCCCGAGATGCAGACCAAGGCGGCGGAATCGCTGCGCATCTCGCTCGAGAACTATGACCGCAGCCTTGGCCGCTGGCGCGGCACCGGCAAGACCATCCCCGAGGAACAGCTGGGCTCGGAAGAGGCCTGGCGCGAGGCGCTGTCCAACACCTCTGTGGCACGCGACATCGACCTCGAGAGCGAGTGGCTCCCGGCGGTGGTGCTCGAGGTCGGTGACAGCGCCATGCGCCTCGGCATCGAGGGCGTGGCGACCGATGACGCCCGAGGCACGTCGGTCCCGCGCGACGACATCTCGTGGGTCCGCGGCAGCTTCCGCGACAATTTCGAGCGCGGCGACGTGGTGCATGTGCGCGAGATGACCGCCGACAATGACGGCAGCTTCATCCGCTGGACGCTGCGGCAGGTGCCGCGGGTGCAGGGCGCCTTCATGGCGATGGACGTGCACACCGGCCGGGTGATCGCCATGCAGGGCGGCTTCTCGTACCAGGATTCGGTGTTCAACCGCGCCACCCAGGCGCAGCGCCAGCCGGGCTCGTCCTTCAAGCCCTTCGTCTACGCCTCGGCGCTCGACTCGGGCTATGCGCCCTCGACCATCGTGATCGACGCACCGATCGAGATCGACACGCCGCAGGGCGTGTGGCGTCCGAAGAACTCGTCCAACACCTATTACGGTCCGACCCCGCTGCGCACCGGCATCGAGCAGTCGCGGAACCTGATGACCATCCGTCTCGCGCAGGAGATCGGCATGGACACGGTGGGCCGCTATGCCGAGAAGTTCGGCGTCTATGATCACCTGGGCCGCTTCCTGTCGAACGCGCTCGGTGCCGACGAGACCACGCTCTACAAGATGATCTCGGCCTATGCGATGTTCGCCAATGGTGGCGAGCGCGTCGAGCCGACGCTGGTCGACCGGGTGCAGGACCGCTACGGTCGCACGATCTACAACCATGAAAGCGCCAAGGGCAACGAGCGGGTCTGCATCGACTGCGCCGAGGACAGCCTGCCGCCGGGGGTGAGCCCCACGATCCGCAATAACCGCGAGCGCATCATGGATGCGGTCACCGCCTATCAGCTGACCTCGATGATGCAGGGCGTGGTCGAGCGCGGCACCGCCGCGCGGGTGGTCGATCTGGGTGTGCCCACCGCCGGCAAGACCGGCACCACCAACGACGCGAAGGACGTGTGGTTCATCGGCTTCACCTCGAACATCGTGGCGGGCTGCTACATCGGCTACGACAACCCCAGCCCGATGGGGCGTGGTGCCTACGGGGCCTCGATGTGCGGCCCGGTGTTCCAGCGCTTCATGACCGAGGCAGTGCAGAAATACGGTGGCGGTGCCTTCGACGTGCCCGAGGCTTGCGAGTTCATCAATATCGACCGTTTCTCGGGCGCTCGCCTCGGGCCGGATGCGTCGGGCCCCAACGTGGTGGCCGAGTGCTTCCGCCGTGGTCAGGAGCCGATGTTCGGGATCCAGCTCGATGGCGGCTGGGCGATGTCTGGCAATTTCGACCTGATCCAGCCCGATGGCAGCACCCGTGCGCGCGAAGTCACCACCTCGACCGGGCGCAAGGCGACCGTCGGACCGAAGGCGAGCTTCGGCACGCTGTCCTCGGGCGGGCTTTACTGAGCGCAAGGCGCGGTTTCCGCCCGCCTGCGCGGGCGGACAGGGTCGGGGGGCGCTGCCCCCCACGCGCGCCGGGCGCGCGTTCCCCCCGAGGTATTTTCGAACCAGAGAAGGGACGGGCGCCGGGACAGGCGGCGGGCGCGTTCGCGGGCTGGCCGAGTGGCTTGATGGGGGGGATCAGAGCCGGACTTGGGACGTGAAAAGCCCCGCCGGCGCGCGACGGGGCTTGGTCTTTTCTGGACGGAGGGGGCGGGCCTCAGGGCAGGTCGACCGCCTCCGGTGCCGCTTTCTCGAGCGGGGCGGGGGCGAAATGCGTCAGCATCTCGGTCCGGTCGACGGCCTCGCCCCTCACCACGCCTTTCGACAGCACCCAGTCGGCCTCGGCCACCAGCAGATCGGCGAGCGCGGTGTCGAGCTTGAGGCCGACATCGACATCCTGCCACATGGTGGCGAGCGCCTCGGGGCTCATTGCGCCCTGCATCGAGGCACTGACCGCCTCCATTGCCGCTGCCGGGTCGGCCTTCACATCGGCATCCGCCTTGGCCAGCGCGGCCATGAAGGCCTCGAGCGTTGCGGACCGGTCGCCGGTCATCTCGGGCGAGGCGGCGAGAATGTAATGCACCTCGTAGCCGGGCACCCGCAGTTCGGCATAGTCCTCGCCGAGCGTGTTGGCGGCGGCGCCGTAGAAGGTCGGGAAGGGCACGATGGCATCGAGATCGCCGCGCGCCAGCGCCGGGACCAGATCCGGCGGTGCCGCGCCGACCACCTCTGCCTCGACACCGGCCTCGGCGAGGATCTCGTCGAGGTAGAAATTGACGTTGGTGCCGATGGTGGTGCCGATCTTCTTGCCGGCGAGCTCGGCTGGCGAGGCGACCGCGCCCGAGGCGGTGTTCACGATCACCCGGGAGCCGGTGAAGCGCGCGAGATCGCCGATCACGGCGAACTCCTGCCCGGTCAGGGCGCCGACCGCGGCCGGGAATTCTGCCATGAAGGTGACATCGACCTGACCGCCGATCATCGCCTCGAAGCCTTCGCGGCCGGTGCGGAAGGCGACGAACTCGATGTCGAGCCCCGCCTCTTCGAAATAGCCGTTCTGGATCGCCACATCGACCTGAGGCGTCTGCGGGTTCGGGGTCCAGGCGAAGGTCAGCTCCTCGGCGCTTGCCGCGAGCGGAGCGAGCAACGCGGCGGCCAGTGCCAGTGTGGAAAGATGGGTCACGGTAAGTCTCCCTTAGAGGCTGTCTGCGAGGTCTGTCTTGGGGTGAAGGAGGTCGAGGATCTCGTCCCGGATCTCCAGAAGGTCGCTTCCCGAGCGGCTGAAGGCGCGCGGGCGCTGCTGGGTCAGGTGGTAGTGGCGGATCAGCCGCCCCGGCGCCTGGCTCATGACCTGCACGTGGTCCGAGAGCAGAAGCGCCTCGTCCACGTCGTGGGTCACGAAGAGCACGGTGGCGCGGTGCTTGCGCCAGATATTGAGCAGAAGCTCGTGCATCACCAATCTGGTCTGCGCGTCGAGCGCGCCGAAGGGCTCGTCCATCAGCAACACCTTGGGCCCGACCGCGAAGGTGCGCGCGATGGCGACCCTCTGCTTCATGCCGCCCGAGAGCTGCTGCGGGTACTTGTCGGCATGGGCCTCGAGCCCGACCTCGGCGAGGGCGGCGCGGGCGCGGTCGATCTCTTCGCGCTGGGGCAGGCCGAACTGCTTGAGCCCGTAGCGCACGTTGTTGAGCGCGGTGAACCACGGGAACAGCGCGTATTGCTGGAAGATCACGCCAACCTCGGGGGAGGGGCCCGCGATCGGCTTGCCGTCGAGGCGCAGGCTGCCCTCGGAGGGTTTCACGAAGCCTGCGATGGCGTTCATCAGCGTGGACTTGCCGCAGCCCGAAGGCCCGATCAGCGCGGTGAAGGTGCCCGGCTCGAGCACGTGGGAGGTGCGCGCGAGCGCCGTCACCGGCCCCTGCCGCCCCTTGAAGCGGATCACCACGTCGTCGATCTCGACGCGGCCCTTCTGAGTGTCGGTCTTGTGAGTGTCGGTCATGAGATCTTCAGCCATCAGCCCTGCTCCCAGTGCACGAGTTTCTTGCCGATGGCGTGGACGATGAGGTCCGCCACCGCGCCGAGGATGCCGAGGATGATCAACAGCGAGAACATCCGGTCGGTGCGCACGTATTGCCGTGCTTCCTGAAGCCGGAAGCCGATGCCCGACGAGGCGCCGGACAGTTCGGCCGCCACGAGGCTCAGGAAGGCCAGTGCCACGCCGAGCCGGATGCCGGCGAAGATGTGCGGCGCGGCGGCTGGCAGCACCACGGTGAGGAATTCGCGCATCCTCGAGGCCCCCAGCGAGCGCGAGGCGCGCAGGTAGGTTTCGGGGACGTATTCCATGCCGTGATGGGTGTTGAACCAGACCGTGAGGAACACGGTGTAGCTGACCACGAAGTATTTCGAGCCCTCTCCGATGCCGAACCAGACGATGGCCACCGGGACCAGCGCGATGGCCGGGATCGGGCGCAGCAGGTTGAGGAACGGGTTGAGCAGGGTCCGCACCAGTGCCACGCGGCCGGTGAGCAGACCCAGTGCCACGCCGAGCGTGGCACCGATGCCGAAGCCCACGCCGGCCCGGCCCAGCGATTTCGCGAGGTCTGTCTGCAGCGTGCCGTTCTGCCACATCTCGACCGTGGCGGACCAGACCGACCACGGCGCGGGAAAGATCGCCTCCTTGACCATGCCCGAGGCGCCCACCAGCGCCCAGATGCCGAGGATGAAGGCAAAGGAGATCAGCGGCAGCCCGGCCTTCGCGCCCCATTTCGCGCCTTGCGAGAGGAAGGGGGCGATCCTTGGCGATGTGCGTGCTTTGGTCGGATCTTCGCTCATGTCGGTCACAGCCATGTCACCTGCTCCGCGCTGTAGCGATGCGCCCGGAAGCAGCCGTTGTGAGAGCCCTTGATGAACTGGTTCACCGGGGCAGGGTACTCGGCGAAGTCGGGGATCACGAATTCCCAGACGGTCTCGCCTGCCGGCGTCACCTCGAAGAGCCGGCCAAAGGCGCTCTCGCAGATCAGGGTGTTGCCGTTGGGCAGCCGCTCTGCGCTGCCCATGAAGGGCGAGAAGAAGCTCGGCGCGTTGGGGTCGGTGTAGCTCCATGTGACCTGCATGGTCGCGGGATCGAACTCCAGCGCACGCGAGAACGGGTTCGAGGAGCCCATGCGCAGGTTGCCGTTGTCGAAGACCAGCACCGTGCCGCCCTCCATCATGATCGGCGTGTGCTGCTGGGCGACGAGGTCGGCGCCCGCGTGCCAGACGATGCGGCCGCTCGCCTTCTCGACCGCGATCACGCCCGAGGTGGTGCGCAGGCTCATCAGGATCAGCCCGCTCTCGGTCTCGGACACACCGTTGATCATCGGCCAGTGGCGGCGGTCGAAAATCGGGTGCACCGGCAGGTCGGCGGGGTCGATGTGGTCCCAGATGCACCATTCCCAGACCACCTCGCCCTTGCGGTTCACCTGCCGCACGATGTCGGACTGGAAGATGCCGTCAGCGCCGTCCTTGCGCGGGTCGCCGCCGCAGATGCGCTTGGCAAGGTGCGCCGGGAGCTCGGCGGCCACGGTGTAGAGCAAGTCGCCATTGGGCAGCCACTGGGCGTCGTGGTGGTGGTAGATGTCTTCATGGCGCCAGACGATCTCGCCCTCGGGCGTCGCTTCGTAGAAATCGCCGCCGTGCCAGAGATCCCATGCCGGGTAGAGTGCGGCCGAGGTGGCGTGGCTGCCGTTGTAGCCGAGATTGCCATTGGGCAGCAGCACCGCGTCGCGGCCCGGGCGCACCGGCATTTGCCACTGATGCGCGATGCGGCCGTCGAGATCCACCATGTCGACCACGCCGCCGCCGGTCTGGCGGGCATAGAGCGTGTAGCCGCCGAAGCTCTTTTCCCGGTCGAGCGCGGTCAGCCCGAGCCGGCGCCGCTCCAGCGTCACGGCGCTGGCCTGTTCGGGGTCGAAAGTGCCTTTGGTCGTATCGAGCATTGCCGTCTCCATGTGTTGTAAAACGTTTTAATGCACTATTGCCTTGCGCTGGGTGTTGTTAAAACGTTTTAATAACTCAAAAGGCGCGATTTCTTGATGACGCCGCCCGAACGGGCGGAAACAAGCGTCTAGCGACGAAAAAAACAGGCGGAGTTTGAATGGCGATGGGCGCAGACGGTCCCCGCAAACGGGCAACCATCAAGGACGTGGCGCAGGCGGCCGGGGTGTCTCCGGGCACGGTCTCCAACGCGCTCAGCGGTAAGCGGCGGGTCGATTCGGCGACGCAGGCGCGGATCACGGCGGCGATCGAGCGGCTGGGTTACGTGCCCAACCTCGCGGCACGGGGCATGCGCACCGGGCGGGCGGGCACCATAGCGATCTTCTCCTCGATGCCGACCGCCGTCGCCGCAGGCGCAGCCCGGCTCGGCTTCCTGATGGAGATCGCCGCCTCCGCCGCGATTGCCGCGCTCGAGAGCAACACCGCCCTGTTGCTGGTGCCGCCGATCGAGGATCCGGTTCGCGCGCTCTCCACCATCGCCTTCGATGGCGCGATCCTCGTGGAGCCCGAGACCGAGGATCCCTACCTGTCGCTGCTGGCGGCGCGCGGCGTGCCGACCATGGTCATCGGCCCTGCCACCGAGGACCAACCCCTTGCGGTGCGGATCGACTACCGCCGGATGGCCGAAACGCTGTTCGACCACCTGCACGACGTCGGCGCTCGGGATATCCTGCTGGTCGTCGGCCAGAGCGGACGGGCCTCGAACATTGCCTTTCGCGAGGTCTTCAGCCAGCGCAGCACGGCGCACGGTCTGCCGGGGCAGGAAATCGTCCTGCCGGAGGCCGAGGCGGAGCGCGGCGCGCAGGCGGCGCTGCGCGCGCACGTGGCCGAGTTCGGTGCCCCGGACGCGGTGCTCGTGCCCATCGACGCCATGGCCACCGGTGTCATGGCCGCACTGAGGGAGCTTGGGTTAAGGGTGCCGGGCGATGTGCGCGTCGCGACCCGCTACGACGGCATCCGGGCGCGCAGCGAGAGCCCGGCGCTGACCTCGCTCGACCTGCATCTCGATCAGGTTGCCGAGCTTGCGGCCCGGGGCCTTGTCGGCGCGCTGGATACCGGCGCCGGCGCGATGGTCGTCGATGCACCAGAGCCGGACCTGCTGGTGCGGGGCTCGACGGTTTTGTCCTGACGCCCCTTGCCCGGGGAGTCCTGGCAGGCCTTGCCCGCAAACGAGGGGAGGCGGGCGCTTGAAGGGGAGGCGGTGCTGGTTTATGTCCCCCTGACCACAGTTTTCCCGAAAAGAGACCGCCATGCGTGCCGAGACCCAGAAGACCGTCGAAAAGATCGAGAAGTCGCTCGACCTGCTTGGCCAGCGGCTCGACTGGGAGACCGCGCCGCACCGGCTCGAGGAATTCAACGCCCGCGTCGAGGATCCGAACCTCTGGGACGATCCGCAGGCGGCACAGAAGCTGATGCGCGACCGTCAGTTCCTCGTCGATGCGATGGAGACCTATACCTCTATCAAGCAGGAGCTTTCGGACAATGTCGAGCTGATCGAGCTTGGCGAGATGGAAGAGGATGACGAGGTCGTCTCCGAGGCCGAGGGCGCGCTCAAGGCACTGGCAGAGAAGGCCGGCCAGAAAGAGCTCGAGGCGCTGCTCGACGGCGAGGCCGATGGCAACGACACCTTCCTCGAGATCAATGCCGGCGCGGGCGGCACCGAGGCCTGCGACTGGGCCGCGATGCTGCAGCGGATGTACGTGCGCTGGGCCGAGAAGCGCGGCTACGAGGTCGAGCTGCAATCGGAGGAAGCCGGCGCCGAGGCGGGCATCAAGTCGGTGGCCTACAAGATTTCCGGCGCCAACGCCTATGGCTGGCTGAAATCCGAGAGCGGCGTGCACCGGCTGGTTCGGATCTCGCCCTTCGGCAAGGGCACGCGCGAGACCTCTTTCGCGTCGGTCTGGGTCTACCCTGTGGTCGACGACAACATCGAGATCGACGTGAATCCGTCGGAGATCCGGGTCGACACCTACCGCTCCTCGGGCGCCGGTGGTCAGCACGTGAACACCACCGACTCGGCGGTTCGGATCACCCACATGCCCACCGGCATCGTGGTGACCAGCTCGGAGAAGTCGCAGCACCAGAACCGCGACATCGCCATGAAGGCGCTGAAATCGCGGCTCTACCAGATGGAACTTGACCGCCGTAACGCCGAGATCAACGCCCAGCACGAGGCCAAGGGCGATGCCGGCTGGGGCAACCAGATCCGCTCCTACGTGCTGCAGCCCTACCAGATGGTGAAGGACCTGCGCACCAGCCACGAGACCTCGGACACCCAAGGCGTGCTCGACGGCGATCTCGATCCGTTCATGGCGGCCACGCTGGCCCAAAAGGCGGCGGGCAAGAGCCGCGCCGACGCGCAGGCCGACTAAGGACGGATCGCGCCCCGCCCGGGCGCTTGCCGCGGTGTGGAGCGCTCGCTACTCTTGCCGGAAAACGGCCAGGGCAGAGCGATGGGCAACACGATCATGACAGCGACCGCGGGGACGGCCGGGGCAGGGCGACGCGGTCTGTGGCTGATGGCAGGCCTTGTGGCCCTGGTGCTGCTTTCCGGCTGCGCAGCGCCATGGCGCGCAGACTATCCAAGGCAGCACAGCGTGGCATTCGCCCAGAGCGCGGACACCCGGCTCGCGCGGCAGGTGCGGGCGCTTGGCGATCCGGGCGATGGACGCTCCGGCGTGGCGCTGGTGAGCGACGGCCCCACCGCGTTGTCGCTGCGGCTGGGACTGGCAGGGCGCGCCGAGCGCAGCATCGACGCGCAGTATTACCTGCTGCATGACGATCCCTCCGGTCATCTCTTCGTCGGCCAGCTGATGCGCGCGGCGGATCGCGGCGTGCGCGTGCGGCTGCTGCTCGATGACATGGATGCGGCGGCCTATGACAACATCCTGACCGCGCTGGCTCGGCATCCGAACGTGCAGATCCGCCTGTTCAACCCGTTCCCGCGCGGGCTTGCGCGGCCGGTGGTGACCGCGCTCGAGTTCCTGCGGGTCAACCGGCGCATGCACAACAAGTCGATGACCTTCGACAATGTCGTCACGCTGGTCGGCGGGCGCAATATCGGGGATGAGTACTTCGCCGCCAAGGACGAGAGCAATTACAATGATCTCGACCTGCTGGCGGCGGGGCCGGTGGCCGCCGAGGTCTCGCGGCAGTTCGATGCCTACTGGAACAGCGACAAGGCGGTGCCGGTGGCGGCGGTCTCGGACGACGGGCTGTCGCTCGCGGCGGCGCGCGAGCGGCTCGGGCGCCGCATGCAGGCGGCGCTGCATACGCCCTACGGCGAGGCGCTTGAAGCGGGGCGGGAGGCGTTCCTTCCCGGGGCGGAGACCCGGCTCGACTGGGTTCCGGCGCGGGTGATCGCGGATCCGGTGGAGAAGTCGAGCCGACGGGCGCGCAGCAGCGACACGGTTACCGGGCAGATCCTGCCCTACATCACCGGCGCGCAGGAGGAGCTCTTCGTGTCCTCGGCCTATTTCGTGCCGCTCCGGCAGGGAGTCGACCTGCTTGGCGGCCTTGCGGATCGCGGGGTCGAGGTGACGGTGCTGACCAACTCGATGGACTCGACCGACGTGCTCTCGGTCTATGGACATTATGCGCTCTGGCGCAATGCGCTGCTGCGCCGCGACGTGGCGCTCTGGGAGCTTCGCGCCGACAGCGCGCGGCCCGACCGGGATCGGCTCGGACTGGGGGCGTCCCAGTCCTCTCTTCATACCAAGGCCTTCGCCATCGACCGGCGCCATCTGTTCGTGGGCTCGTTCAACTGGGATCCGCGCTCGGTCTGGATCAACACCGAGATGGGCATCCTGATCGACAGTCCGGCGCTGGCAACCGAAGCGACTGAACTGTTCCGCAAGACACTCGTGGAGAACGCCTATCGTGTCAGGCTGAACGACGAGGGCGACCTGCTCTGGGAGGAGCGGCGCGATGCCAAGACGCTGGTGCTGCACCGTGGCGAGCCCATCGACTCGCACTGGCGGGCGTTCATGAGCCGGGTTTACGCGCTCTTGCCGATCGGCGGGCCGCTCTGAGCGTTTCTGGCTCCGAAACTGCGGGCCTGTCCTCGCGCCCCGGTGGCACGTCTTCCGCGCGCAAAGATCTTGCGCGGGGCCACGGGTTCCGGGTTACACTCGGCTTCGGAGGAGAGGTCGTGCCAGAGGGAGGTTCGCGATGCCTGAGACGCCGCAGCATGGGGTGCCGCCGCTGGGAGAGGTCAGCTTCGCCACGCTGAAGGAAGCGCTGCGGCGCGGGGGCCTCGACATGATGCGTGCGCCGGGCTTTGCGCTGGTCTTTGCAGGCTTCTACGTGCTGGCCGGCCTGGCGATGAGCTGGATCACCTGGGCCACCGGGCAGAGCTACTGGCTGGTGCTGGCGGCGATCGGCTTCCCGCTGCTGGGGCCCTTCGCGGCGGTCGGGTTCTACGACGTGAGCCGCCGGCTCGAGCGCGGCCTGCCGATGGACTGGATGCAGATCTTCAGCGTCATCCTGCGCCAGTCGAAGCGTCAGCTGCCGTCGATCTGCGCGGTGATCGTGATCGTCTTCCTGTTCTGGTTCTTTCTCGCGCACATGATCTTTGCGCTGTTCCTCGGGCTTTCGGTGATGACCAACGTCTCATCGAGCTTCGACGTCTATCTGAGCATGGAAGGGCTGACGATGCTGGGTGTGGGGTCTGTGGTCGGGGCGGGCTTTGCGGCGCTGCTCTACATGATCACCGTGCTGGCGCTGCCGCTGCTGCTCGACCGCGAGGTGGATTTCGTCACCGCGATGATCACCTCGTTCCAGTACGTGCAGGCCCACCCTGTGGTGATGTTCGCATGGGCGGCGTTCATCGCCGTGGCGACCTTCCTGGCGATGCTGCCGGCGTTTCTTGGCCTCTTCCTCGTGCTGCCGCTGCTCGGCCATGCCACCTGGCACCTCTACGACCAGATCAAGTCGGGCGCAGCCCCGGAGACGACCGGCGGCGCCGTGGCGGCCTGACGCGGACCCGCGTCGGCCTCAGACGAAGGGTTCGCCGATCCGCAGCTGCTTGCGGTGGAAGGTGGGAAGCTTGTCCTCGGTGACGTAGCCTGCGGTGCGGGCCGTCGCGAGCACCTGGTGCATGTCATGGCCGAGATACTCATAGACCAGCCGCGCGGCGCGGCGCGTGGTCGGGCTCTCGGGCGTGGTGCGCAGCGTGTAGCCGACCCAGTAGATCTTGGCGAGCGCCGGAATCCGCGCGAGGTAGTTGAACGAGCTGGTCACCGAGTCCCGCCGGCTCACGAGAATTGCCAGCCCTTCGGCCTGAGGCATGACCAATCCGCGGAATTCGCGGGTCGGCGCATCGGTTGACATGCCATGCATTTCCATCGCCGCTTTCGGCTCGAAACCGCGCAGGAAGGCGAAATTGTCACGCCGCGAGATCTGCACCAGTCCCACGATGAAACTGTCGGGATCTGTAAAAGAGGCGCGGGAAAAACGGTAGAACCCCGACGGAAAGTCGGCCTCGTCGATCGGAATGACGACGCCGCCGCCCACGAAGTCCGAGATATAGGGGTGATGCAGCAGCCCTTTCGGGTCTCCGCCGAGTTCATCGACCGGTTCGAGCAGAATTCGGGCATCAACGCCGAAGAATTTGCAGATCCGGTGAAGAACATCTGGACGCGGGAAACTCTCCCCGGCAAGATACCGGTTAAATTGAGTGCGATTGATGCCCAGGTCGCGGCATAGTTGCGAGACGGACGCCGCAGTTTGTCCAAGCTGACGCAGATTCGCGCCAAAGACGCTTCGTAATTCGGCCGGACTCCGCTGGTTCATGTGTCTATCTGTCTCGAGTTGTATCCGGATCGCCGCCAAGGGCCAGGAGATTGTGGCTAAACCTTGTCGTCAAATGGGCGAAAACACACACAAAATTCCCGATTGACGCCAAGTAGCGTCTAAGGTGACGCTGCTTCGCATCAACCTTTATCGAATTTGCCACAAATTGCAACCCGGAGACACGTTTCGCGGAATGTGATGTGACAGGGAAATGCTCCACCTTGTTTCACATCGAATTGTTGGGAACGTGAAAATGTCGCAGACGATGTACGGGGTTGTCCTCTGGGCGGACCACAAAGATCAGAAAGCTGTTATTTGGTGCGAGGATCACGGAGATCTCGCCCTCTATCACGACGCCGAGGCGAGCGTGCATGACGGAGTGTCGCTCGACGAAGGCGATCTCATCGAATTCGATCTCAAGCAGGAAGAGAACCTGCGCCTGGCTCAAAATCCCCGACGGCTGGCGCAGAATCACTATCCCGGTCTCGCTCAGGCACTGCGTCACGCCGATGCATCCCGAAACACCGGCCCGACGGTGCCAAATGAGACCGGGAACGTGATCCCTTTCCGGGGTCGCACTCCCGCTTATCCGACCGGACCGCTCCGCGCGATCCACGCAAGCTGATTTCCCGGCTTCCACTCACACCCACACTCACGCTGAAGCGCCCGGCCCCCGAAAGGCCGGGCGTTTCTACTTGGGTGCGTCGGGCGTGGCCGCAAAGAAAAGGCCCGGGACGCGCGTGCAGGCAGCGTCCCGGGCCGTGACTGGCGGGCGGAGAAGTGCGGTCAGTCAGTGCCGCGCGACAGCGCCGCGACACCGGTACGCGCCACCTGCACAAGGCCCAGCGGGCGCATCAGGTCGGCGAAGGCGTCGATCTTGTCGGGCGCGCCGGTGAGCTGGAAGATGAAGCTCTCCAGCGTCGAGTCGACCACCTGCGCGCGGAAGATATCGGCCAGGCGCAGCGCCTCGACCCGCTTGTCGCCGCTGCCATTGACCTTCATCAGCGCCAGCTCGCGCTCGACCGAGCTGCCCTCGGCGGTCAGGTCGTGCACGTCGCGCACCGAGACGATGCGCCCGAGCTGGGCCTTGATCTGCTCGATCACCTGCGGCGTGCCGGTGGTGACGATGGTGATGCGCGACAGGTGACCTTCGTGATCGACCTCGGCCACGGTCAGGCTGTCGATGTTGTAGCCCCGCCCCGAGAACAGGCCGATGACGCGGGCCAGCACGCCCGGCTCGTTCTCGACCAGCACGGTGATGGTGTGCGCCTCCTGCACGTCCGAGAAGGTCGGGCGCAGGTTGTAGGCCGAATGCTTGGACGAGCCTTTCTTGATCTGTAGCGCGGACATGGTCGTTCCTTTCTGGTCAGAACCCGGCAAGGCGCGGGTCGGCGAATTTGCGCAGCAGCGCGTTCAACAGGATCGGTCCCGCCAAGCCGATGGCGGTGCCGGAGACAAGGTGCAGCGTGGCGTCATCGCTGACGCGCTGCAGCGCCACGCGGGTGGCGGCGGAAAAGATCGTGTGCGCGAGGAAGATCGGCATCGAGAGCCCGCCCAGCCAGGCCAGCAGCCGTCCCGGCGCGCTCTGCGCCGGAACCAGCCCCGCCAGTGCCGCGCACAGGCACAGGCTCAGGGCAATGGAGGCCGCCAGGTAGGGGCCAAGCCGCTCGGGCAGGTTCGGCACCGTCAGGCCGGCCATCTCGATCGCGGCGAAGAGCGCGACCGCGGCGAGGCCGGCGGCAAGGCCGATCCGCGGCAGCGGCAGGCGCGCCAGCCAGATCCCCAGCACGAACACCGCGGCGTGGATCGCGGCGGGGCTGAACAGCACGCCGAAATCGATGCCCGAGAACAGCACCAGCGCCAACACCGCGAGCAACAGGCCGAACCACGTCGCGGTGGGCAGCGGCGTCCGGGGCAGGGCGCAGACCGGCAGGGCGAGCGCGTGCAGGATGAACAGCGCCCAGAGGAACCACAGGTGGTTCTGCGGCGGCAGAGGCAGCACCATCAGGGCCTCGAGACCGACCGGCGAATTGGCGGAAGCTCCGGCAGCGATCTTGAAGCCGGCAAAGACATAGGTCCACAGAACCAGCGGCCAGAGGAGCCGCAGCACCCGGCTCTTGAGGGCCTCTCCCAGCCTCCGCCGTCGCGCCCAGCCCTCGAACGTGTAGCCCGAGAGCAGGAAGAACAGCGGCATGTGGAAGGTGTAGATCAGCTGCTCGACGGTCGCGATGGTGTCGGGATCGGACAGGATGCCCGATCCCGCGAGCCCCAGCCAGCAATGGCCGACCACCACGAGCACGATGCCCACGCCCTTGGCCTGGTCGAGCCAGGCCACCCGCGCTGCGGTGGGGGTGATGGGCGCATCGCTGCGCGAGGCGGTCGCGACCGGGCTCACCTTGGCCTCCCTCCGGCCGTGCGGTCCTCAGACCAGCACGGCGCCCTTGCCGGCGATGGCGTTGGTGGCCTGAGCGTCGCCCAGCAGCATCTTGTTGTGCGGCTCGCCCGACGGGATCATCGGGAAGCAGTTCTCGTGCTTCTCGACGAGGCAGTCGAAGATCACCGGGCCGTCGTGGTTCAGCATCTCCATGATCGCGTCGTCGAGATCGGCGGGATCCTTGCAGATGATGCCCTTGGCACCGAACGCCTCGGCGAGCTTGACGAAATCGGGCAGCGCCTCGGACCAGCTCGAGGAATAGCGCTCGCCATGCAGCAGCTGCTGCCACTGGCGCACCATGCCCAGGCGCTCGTTGTTGAGGATGAACTGCTTGACCGGCAGACGGTACTGCACCGCGGTGCCCATCTCCTGCATGTTCATCAGCCACGAGGCCTCGCCCGCGACGTTGATCACCAGCGCCTCCGGGTGCGCGACCTGCACGCCCACCGAGGACGGGAAGCCGTAGCCCATGGTGCCGAGGCCACCGGAGGTCATCCAGCGGTTGGGATCCTCGAAGCCGAGGTACTGCGCGGCCCACATCTGGTGCTGGCCGACCTCGGTGGTGATGTAGCGATCCCGGCCCTTGGTCAGCGCCTCGAGACGCTCGAGCGCGTATTGCGGTTTGATCGTGGTCTCGGAGGTCTTGTAGGTCAGGCACTTGACCTGCTTCCACTCCTCGATCTGGCGCCACCACTTGGCCAGCGCCTCGCGGTTGACCTTGCGGCCGCGCGCCTTCCACACCTTGAGCATGTCCTCGAGCACGTGGCCCACATCGCCGACGATCGGCAGGTCGGTCTTGATGACCTTGTTGATCGAGGACGGGTCGATGTCGATATGCGCCTTCTTCGACTTCGGCGAGAACGCGTCGAGCCGGCCGGTGATGCGGTCGTCGAAGCGGGCGCCGATGTTGATCATCAGGTCACAGCCATGCATCGCGAGGTTGGCCTCGTAGAGGCCGTGCATCCCCAGCATACCAAGCCAGTTCTTGCCCGAGGCCGGGTAGGCGCCCAGGCCCATCAGGGTCGAGGTGATCGGAATGCCGGTGGCCTCGACCAGTTCGCGCAGGAGCTGGCTCGCCGCCGGACCGGAATTGATCACGCCGCCGCCGGTGTAGAACACCGGGCGTTCCGCCGTCTCGATGGCCTCGACCAGCGCGGTGATGGTCTCCATGTCGCCCTTGACCTGCGGCTGGTAGTGGCCGACCGGCGCCTTGGGCTTCGGCGTGTACTCGCTGCTGGCGAACTGCACGTCCTTGGGGATGTCGATCAGCACCGGGCCCGGGCGGCCCGAGGCCGAGACGTGGAACGCCTGATGGATCACCGAGGACAGGTCCTTGGTGTCCTTCACCAGCCAGTTGTGCTTGGTGCAGGGGCGGGTGATGCCGACGGTGTCGGCCTCCTGGAAGGCATCGGAGCCGATCATGAAGGTCGGCACCTGGCCCGAGAGCACCACGATCGGGATCGAGTCCATCAGCGCGTCGGTGAGACCGGTGACCGCGTTGGTCGCGCCGGGGCCCGAGGTGACGAGCGCAACACCCACCTTGCCGGTCGAGCGGGCATAGCCTTCGGCGGCGTGCACCGCGGCCTGCTCGTGGCGGACAAGGATGTGCTGGATGTCGTTCTGCTGAAAGATCTCGTCATAAATCGGTAGAACGGCGCCGCCGGGATAGCCGAATACCGTGTCCACACCCTGATCCTTGAGGGCCTGAACCACCATTTTCGCTCCGGTCATCTGACGTGTCATCGCGTGTCTCCGTTTACGACGTCATTCATTGTCTTGCGCATAAAAAAGCCCCCGAGGATTTCGGGGGCGCATGGGGGACCATTATGGTTCCGAGTTACCGGCCCATGCGCCATTTTCCTACAATAAGTACCAGACGATCCACGGCGTGGACTCCTTCATTGCGCCGCGGGACCTTAGGAGGATGGGGAGGGGGCGTCAACCTCGCAAACCGGCAAAAAGCACGCGTTGCGTGAGATTATTTTTCCGGAAGTTGCTTTGAGGGGGTGATTTGGGACATTTTCAGAAAGAAATTTGACCTCATGCGAAATGGGGCAGGAGGGCTCACCCTTTTCGCGGGTCCGAGAGAGGGGGCTGATCCGTTCCGGAGAATGGCTGCGACCATGCGCCGAGCGAGGGGGATTCTCTCTGCTCCGAAGCTCAGCACATCGCCCGAGCGGAACACGGCCGCAGGCCGCGGCGTCATCGTCTGCCCGACCCGACGGGCTGGCGATCTGGCCGGATCTGGCGCAGAGGTTCGGGGTCGTTCGGACTTGACTGGTATGGATCAAGGGGATCGGGCGGCAGATCGTCCGCGCGGGACGGCGATGTCGCGTCAGGCGTCCCCATCAGCGAGAGGGCAGCAACCGCAAGGCAGCCGTCCTAAGATCGGCACCGGTCCCTCTGCCGCAAGCGCGCCCCCCTGACGCGGTCACGGATCCGCGCGGCTTCGTGAGTTGCGTGAAACATGATATCCCGGCACACTGAACCAAACAGTTCAATAATGCCGAAGACTAATGCCGAAGGGAGAGTGACATGGCTTTTTACAGTGCGAACCGCCTGAGCTCGGGTCGTGATTTCACGATGTTCCGTGCCGGCATTCTGATGGCGCTGCTGGCGCTCGTGCATCTCATGGGCAGTCTGCAGATCGACGAGGGCGAGGTGGCGCGTGACGCGCAGGCTCACCCGCACGTGATCCCGGCCATTGCCGCATCGGAAACGGCAGACGCCGAGGCCGGTCCGCTGATCTGACGCAGGATCAAGCGCCGGACCGGTCCTCGCGTGGCCGGTCGTGGCCTATTTCTCAGACATTCACCCCGGTGCCCTGCAGCACGCCATGCTCGAGCGCGTAGCGCGTGAGCCCGGCGGTGGAGCTGATCCCCAGCTTGCGCTTGATGTTCTTGCGGTGCGTCTCGACGGTGCGCACAGAAATATCCAGCGCCAGCGCCACCTCCTTGTTCGACTTGCCCTGCGCCAGCTGCAGCAGCACCGTCTGCTCGCGGTTGGTGAGCTGCTCTCGCCCGCCCGACATCACCGGGCGCAACGCGCCCTCGGCGCCGGTGCAGAGATAGCGCTCACCGGACATCACCGCATCGATGGCGCGCTTGATCTCGTCGGTGGGCACGTCCTTGAGGACGTAGCCCATCGCCCCGTGGCCGAGCGCGTTCGAGATGTACTCCGGCGTGTCATGCATCGACAGCACGAGGATGCGGGTCTCTGGGCGCTGCTCGAGGATCATCTCGGTGGCCGAGAGTCCGTTCAGACCCGGCATGTTGAGATCCATCAGGATCACGTCGGGGGCCAGCGCCTCGAGCCGGTCGATCACCTCTTGTCCGCCTGACAGCGTGGCCGCGACCTCGATGTCGTCGTAGCTCTCGAGGATGGCCTCGATGCCTTCGGCCACGAGCGGGTGATCGTCGACGATGACAACACGGGTGGGACGGGTCATGCACGTGCCCTCGGCGGATTGGCGGCCCCCTCTTCGGGGGGCAGCAGGTGGGACAGGGGGATTTGGGCTTCGATAACCGTGCCCGAGCGCGAGGACAAGACGCGCAGGCTGCCGCCGAGCTGATCCATGCGCTCCTGCATGTTGCGCAGCCCGATTCCCGGGCGTCCGGTGCCTTCCTCGGGGGCAATACCGCAGCCGTTGTCGGAAACCCGCAGCGTGGCGCCACGGCGATGGCCACGCAGGTCCATCTCGACCCGGGTGGCGCCGGAATGGCGCTCGATATTGGTCAGCGCCTCCTGCGCAATGCGGTAGAGCGCAATGCGGCCCTCCTGGTCGATGCGGTTGCGGAACACCACGGTCTCGAAGCGGGTGTCGATGCCGGTGCGGGCGTGGAAATCCTCGGTCAGCGCCTTGAGCGCCGGGCCAAGCCCGAGATCGTCGAGCATTCCCGGCCGCAGGTCGCGGCTGATCCGGCGCACCTCCTGGATGGCGCCCGAGAGGTTCTCCTGCCCACGCTCCAGCGCCTGCTCGGCGCGGGCGTCTCCGGTGGCGAGCCGGCGCCGCGCGATGTCGAGCGCGTATTTCACCCCCACGAGGATCTGGCTGATGCCGTCATGCAGTTCGCGCGCCACCCGGCCGCGCTCTTCTTCCTGCGCGTCGAAGACCCGCTGGGTCAGCTCCTTGAGCTTGGCATCCGCCAGCCGCCGCTCGCGCAGGTTCATCATCAGCCCGGACAGGAACACGGTGAGCAGGGCGATGAGCGTGATCGCCCCGATATAGAGGAAGGTGCGTTGCACCCGCGCCTCGACCCCGGCGCGCGCAAGCGCCACCTCCTCGACGATGTCGTCGATCCAGACGCCCGTGCCCACCGCCCATTGCCAGTCCTGGAAGCCCAGCACGAAGGTGATCATCCGCGCCTCCTCGCCGGTCGAGGGCTTGGGCCAGAGATAGGTGTGATAGCCCGAGCCCTGCCGGGCGATCTCGATCAGCCGGTCCGTGATCGGGGTCCCCTCGCTGTCGGTCAGGCCCGACCAGTCCTTGCCGATCATCGAGGTGCGGCGCGGCGAGACCAGGTTGGTGCCGTCGTAATCGTAGACGAAGAACGAGCCGTCCTCGCCGTAGATCATCGCCGCGAGGATCTGGGCCACGCGGGTCTTGGCCTGCTCGTCATCGGGGGCCGCGACGCCGTAGATGAAGTAGAAGCCGTTTCGCGCCTGGGTGACGTAGTTGCGCAGCTCTTGCTTCTTGGTCTCGATAAGCGTGGTCTCGAGCGCCCGGATCTCGCGCTCGGCCACGGCGCGCGACTGCCACGCCACCACCGCCGCGATCGCCGCGGCGGCGAGGATCAGCGGCACGGAGGCGAGCAGGAACAGTTTCTGCCCGTAGCTTGGGCGCAGGCGGTCGAGAATCGAGGGCATGGCTTTCGATAGTCGGTGATTCGGGTCTGATCAAACCACGAAACCGCAGGCTTCCCCAACGGCAGCAGGTTTCAAACCTGCCGTTTTGCAGAGCTTTCGCGCAAGATTGCTGCCGGTCTCCGTAGCAATGGGTATTTTCGCGCGGGATTTCACGAACTAGTGTGACCGGACTTAAACGATCCGCGCGTGCCGGAGGAGCGGTGTGCGCAACAATACCATGGGAGGATATTCATGGATCGTCGTTCCTTTCTGAGGGCCACCACTGCCGGTGGCGCTGCCGCTGCCGCGTCTGCACTTGCCGCCCCGGCCTATGCGCAGGGCAAGCGCACCCTCACCCTCGTGACCACCTGGGGCCGTGGCCTCGCCGGCGTTCACGACAGCGCACAGTACTGCGCAGACCAGATCACTGCCGCCACCGATGGCGAGCTGACCGTCGAGCTGAAGGCCGCCGGTGAGCTCGTGGGCGCCTTCGAGGTGTTCGACGCGGTCTCCGCCGGTCAGGCCGACATGTACCACGGCGTCGACTACTACTTCCTCGGCCAGCACCCGGCTCTGAGCTTCTTCAGCCAGGTGCCGTTCGGCATGAACTTCATGGAATACGCCAACTGGTTCTACCACGATGGCGGCCGCGAGCTCTGCGACGAGCTCTACTCGATCTTCGGCCTCAAGGCGTTCCCCGCCGGCAACACCGGCCCGCAGTCGGGTGGCTGGTTCTCCAAGGAGATCGGCTCGCCGGAAGACTTCCAGGGCCTCAAGTTCCGCATGCCGGGGCAGGGTGGCCAGGTGCTTGGCAAGCTCGGCGCCTCGGTGCAGAACCTGCCCGGCGCGGAAGTGTACCAGGCACTGTCCTCCGGCGCGATCGACGGCACCGAGTGGATCGGTCCCTGGGCCGACGAGAAGGCCGGCTTCCAGGAGATCACCAAGATCTACTACACCGCTGGCTTCCACGAGCCGGGCCCGAACCTGAACCTGACGATGAACCTCGAGGTTTTCGAGAGCCTGACCCCGGGTCAGCAGAAGATTGTCGAGCAGGTCTCGCGCGCGTCCAACCTCTGGAGCATGTCGCTGTTCATGGCCAACAACTCGGCCGCGCTGCAGCGGCTGCAGTCCGGTGGCGTCACCCTGATGGAATTCCCCGACAGCGTCTGGGATGCCTTCGGCGCCGCCGCCAAGGAGGTCATGGAAGAGCCGATGGGCGACGAACTCTACAAGCAGACCTACGACAGCTACATGGCGTCGCTGCAGAGCTCGGCCAACTGGGGCAGCCGCTCCGAGGGCGCGTTCTCGGCCCAGCGTAACCGCGTCATGGGTCTCTGAGACGACTCTAGAGCATGATCGACGCTCCCGCCTCGCGCGGGGGCGTCATCGCTTTTCAACAAAGCACCTGCGCCGCAGCGCTCCCCGGGACGGAGACGCGGCCCGCAGGACCGGACACACCGCAAAAGACACCGCAAAAGACAGGGGCACAGGTCATGGAAGAGGCGGCCACAGGCGGAGCGTTCAGTGCAATTCTGAGCGGCTTGGCCTGGTTTTTCGGCAATATAGCCATGTCCTTCTACAATCTCGGCTACGCGCTGACGCATCCGTCGAGCTGGCTGGACTGGTCGGACAAGGAAGCGATCATGCGGTTCGTCTACTACGGCGGATCGACCGAGTTCTTCTTCATCGTTCTCACCACTTTCCTGGTGCTCACCGGCATCGGCATGTGGCGCCACAACTTCATGTGGGCGCTGGTGCGCGGCTGCGAGGCCTTCGGCAACTCCGTGGGCCGCATCGCCGCATGGGCGGGCCTGATCATGGTGCTGCAGCAGGTGGTGATCATCTTCGTGCAGCGCATCTTCGCGCGGCCCGACATCTCGTTCGGCTTCGGCCTGCCGGTGACCTTCGATGTCAGCTGGTGGTCGGAAGAGCTCAAGCTCTACAACGCCATCGTGGTGACGCTGTGCCTGGCCTATACCTTCATCCAGGGCGGGCACGTGCGCGTCGACCTGATCTACGCGCCGGTGAAGTACCGTACCAAGAAGGTCATCGACATGTTCGGCAGCCTGTTCTTCATGATGCCGATGGCGACGCTGATGTGGCTCTACTCGTGGTTCTTCCTGTGGCGCCACCTGATCGTTCCCAACCCCTCGGCCTCCGAGACCCTTGAGCGTCTCGTGATGAAGGCCCGGGCGCTGCGCTGGAACGTCGAGACCATCGCCTTCAGCCCCAACGGCTTCTCGGCCTATTTCCTCTTCAAGATCCTCATCGTCGCCATGTGCGCCTTCATCTTCCTGCAGGCCGCGACGTTCTTCTGGCGCTCCTACCTCGAGTGGAAGGAAGGCCCGGAGAGCGAGGGCAAGTACCACGATCACGACCGGGTCGAGCAGGGCGAAGAAGCCTACGACCACGCCGAATTCTGAGAAGGACCACGTAAATGCTATTCGGACTCGATGGCGTCGAGATCGGCCTGATCATCGTCTTTCTCACGCTCTTCTCCGCGATCCTCTCGGGCTTCCCGGTGGCCTTTGCCATCGGCGGCGCGGGGGTGATCTCGTTCTTCATCATCGCGGCGCTCGACAGCGCCGGCCTGCTCGTGCACCAGGCCATCGACAGCGGCTCCGATGCCTACCGGGCACTGGTCGCGACCGGCGTGCGCGAGGACTCGATCTCGATCTTCCGCTACCCGGACCTGCCACGCTACGCGATGCCGGTCTTCGAGCGGGGCTGGGAGGTCGCGCTCGACCGCAACGTGTCGTTCATCGTCAACCGCATCAACGAGCGCGTCATCGCCGGCGCCAGCATCGAGACGCTGCTGGCGGTGCTGATGTTCGTGATGATGGGCATCGTGCTCGAGCGGTCCAAGATCGCCGACGACCTGCTCAAGACCATGGCGCGGGTGTTCGGCCCGCTGCCCGGCGGCCTTGCGGTGTCGATCGTGGTTGTGGGTGCCTTCCTTGCCGCCTCCACCGGCATCGTCGGCGCCACCGTGGTCACCATGGGCCTGCTGGCCCTGCCGACCATGCTGCGCAACAACTACTCGCCCGAGCTCGCCACCGGCGTCATCGCCGCGTCAGGCACGCTGGGCCAGATCATCCCGCCATCCATCGTGATCGTGCTTCTGGGCACGCTGGCGGGCGATCTCTACTCCACCGCGCAGGAGGCCCGGGCGCAGTCCATGGGCTGCACCGACGCGCTGACCTATCTCGGTGAGCCTGCCGTGGTCTCGGTCGGGACGCTGTTCCAGGCGGCGCTGCTGCCGGGCATCCTGCTCGCCGGTCTCTACGCGCTCTATGCCTTCGGCTTCGCGATGCTGAACCCGTCCAAGGCGCCGCCGGTGCGTGGCTCGGGCGGCATGGGCGAGCCGGTGACCCGCGGCGAGGCCTTCACCTGGTATCTCGGTGTGCCGCTGCTGCTGATCGTGGCGACCATCGGCTTCAGCCAGATCAACGTGGTGGGCAGCCAGTCGACCGTGGTGTCGAGCTTCTCCGAAGCCGGCCAGGCCGCCAGCCTGCGCACCAACGTGGGCGAGCAGTGCCAGGCGGCGATGATCGAGCTGCACGGCCAGAGCGCCTGGGACCAGGCCGTTGCCGAGCAGGCCGAGATCGAGGCCGCGGGCGGCGTCGACACCGGTCACCGCCTCTCGGAAGAGGAGCGGGCCGCCGCAACCGCGGCCAAGATCGCGGGTGCCGCGCCCATCGGCACCGGCATCGCGATCCTGACGGTGCTGCTCGGCATCACCCTGGCCTGGGGCCGGGCGGTGTCGCCCAGCTCCGAGCCGCTGCCGCTGCAGATCGGCGCCGCCGGTCTGGCGCTGGGGCTGGTGATGGACGCGCTGTTCATCACGCCCACGACCTCTTCGGGGGCGACGGTGGTTCTGATGGCTGTGCCGTGGCTGCTGGCGCTCTACGGCTGCAAGCACGCGGCGCAGCGCCTGTCGCAGAACGAGCTGATCCGCGTGGTCTTCCCGCCGCTGGTGCTGATCGTGGCGGTGCTGGGCTCGATCCTCGGCGGCATCACCAACCCGACGCCCGCCGCGGCGCTCGGCGCGGCCGGTGCCATCATGCTCGCGGCCTATCGCAAGCTGCGCGAGGATGACCGCTCGCCGAAGATCATCCTGTGGTCGACCTTCGCGGTGATCATCATGATCCTCGTCGGCACCAACTTCGACCTGCGGGTCAATGCCGAGGAGGTCAGCGCCGAGAGCTGGATCGCCTTCATCGTGGCGCAGGCGGCGTATCTCTACGCGCTGTTCGGCCTGTTCTTCGCCTGCTGGGTGCTGTTCAAGGCCGGGGTCTTGGGACCGGCGGTGCGCGAGACGGCGAAGGTCACATCGATGGTGTTCACCATCCTCGTGGCCTCGCAGCTGCTGAACCTCGTGGTGATCTCCTTCGGGGGCGAGCATTACATCCAGCAGTTCCTTCAGAGCTTCGACAACGAGCACAAGGTGTTCCTCGTGGTGATGCTGGTGCTCTTCGTGCTGGGCTTCGTGCTGGATTTCCTCGAGATCATCTACATCGTGGTGCCGATCGTGGGGCCGGTGATCTATGGCGGCTCGTTCGATCCGAAATGGGTGACCATCATGATCGCGGTGAACCTGCAGACCTCGTTCCTCACGCCACCCTTCGGCTTCGCGCTGTTCTACCTGCGCGGCGTGGCACCGGCGAGCGTGACCACCGGCCATATCTACCGCGGCGTGCTGCCCTTCGTGGCGATCCAGGTGGCGGGGCTGGCACTGCTGTGGTTCCTGCCGGGCATCGTGACGATCGTTCCGGACCTGATCCCGAACTGATCAAGTCAGCTCCGGAAAAAGAAAAAGAGCGGGCCCTCGGGTCCGCTCTTCTCGTTTGGATCACTTCTGTCCCGGGCCGGCAGGGGGGCGCTGCCCCCCGTCGCGTTCCGCGCCTCCCCCCGGGATATTTTCGGCCAGAAGAAGCAGGGGCGTCATCAAGAGCCGGCAGGTCTTCTTCTGGCTCTAAATATCCCCGCCGGAGGCAGGCCGCACGGCGCGGCCGGGTGCGCCTGTCGGGCAGGGCGGAGCGGTTCAGACCACCACGGCGGCGCCGTTCGAGGCGAGGCCGACATTCTGGCGGAAGGCCTCGAAGAGCTCGCGCCCGACGCCGTGGCCATTGCCTTCAAGATCGGCCATCACCGGCTCTCGGGCCTCGAAATCCTGCGCCAGGCAGGTGATCTCGCCCGCCACCGCGTCGACCCGCACGAGATCGCCGTCGCGCAGTCGCGCCAGCGGGCCGCCCTTGGCAGCCTCGGGCGAGATGTGGATCGCGGACGGCACCTTGCCAGAGGCGCCGGACATGCGGCCGTCGGTGACAAGCGCCACCTTGAGTCCCCGATCCTGCAGCACCGCCAGCGTCGGCGTGAGCCCGTGCAGCTCTGGCATGCCGTTGGCCGAGGGGCCCTGGAAGCGCACCACCACGATGGTGTCCTCGGTGAACTCGCCGGCCTTGAACGCGGTCTTCACCGACTCCTGGTCGTGGAAGATCCGCGCCTTGGCCTCGATCACGTGCCGGGAGGCATCGACGGCGGAGGTCTTCATCATGCCGTGGCCGAGATTGCCGGTGAGCTGCTTGAGCCCGCCGGTCTTCTGGAACGCGTCCGAGGCCGGGCGCAAGATCTTGTCGTTCTGGGTCTCGCGCGGGGCGTCCTCGTAGACCACCGCGCCGTCCTTCAGCTTGGGCTCCTGGGTGTAGCGCGACAGCCCGTCGCCGGCGACGGTGCAGACATCCTCGTGCAGCAGCCCCGCATCGAGCAGCTCGCCGATCAGGTATTGCAGCCCACCCGCGGCGTGGAAGTGGTTCACGTCGGCCAGCCCGTTGGGATAGACCTTGGCCATCAGTGGCGTGACCGAGGAGATCGCCTCGAAATCCTCGAGCTCGAGCTCGATACCCGCCGCACGCGCCATGGCCGGCAGGTGCAGCACCAGGTTGGTCGAGCCGCCGGTGGCCATCAGGCCGACCATGCCGTTGACGAAGGCCTTGGCGTCGAGAATGTCACAGACCGGGCGGTAATCGTTGCCGAGCTTGGTGATCTCGAGCGCGCGGGCGGCGCCGGCCACGGTCAGCGCGTCGCGCAGCGGCGTGTTGGGGTTGATGAAGGAGGCGCCCGGCAGGTGCAGCCCCATGAACTCCATCAGCATCTGGTTCGAGTTCGCGGTGCCGTAGAAGGTGCAGGTGCCCGGACCATGATAGGAGGCCATCTCGGCCTTCATCAGCGCGTCGCGCCCGACCTCGCCGGTGGCGTATTGCTGGCGCACCTTGGATTTCTCGTCATTCGGCAGGCCCGAGGTCATCGGGCCGGCGGGCAGGAAGATGCCGGGGATGTAGCCGAAGGTGGCGGCGCCGATCACGAGGCCCGGGACGATCTTGTCGCAGACGCCGAGATAGATCGCCGCGTCATAGGTGTTGTGCGACAGCGACACGCCGGTCGCCAGCGCGATCACATCGCGCGAGAACAGCGACAGCTCCATGCCGACCTGGCCCTGCGTGACCCCGTCGCACATCGCCGGCACGCCGCCGGCCACCTGTGCGGTGCCGCCGCCGGCCCGGGCCGCATCGCGGATGATCTGGGGAAAACGCTCGAAAGGCTGATGTGCCGACAGCATGTCGTTGTAGGACGTCACGATGCCGAGGTTGGGGGCACGGCCCTCGGCCAGCGCGCCCTGGTCCTGGCCCATGGCAGCATAGGCATGGGCCTGGTTGCCGCAGGTCAGATGCGCCCGTCGCGGGCCCTCGTCGGCGGCGCGGCGCATGCGGTCGAGATAGGTGGCGCGGCGGGTCTCGGACCGGGCCTCGATGGCCTCGGTAACCTTCGCGATCGTGGCGTCGAGCGGCATGGAAGCTCTCCCTTTGACTGGCCGTCCCGCCCGGATGGCGAGACATCGCTGCTGTCAGCATGTAACGCGGTTAGCGCTATCAGTAAAGCGCGCTCATGCGGTTGCACGGGCACACGGGGTCGCACGCAGGGAAAACGCCCAGAGTTGTCGCGCTGTTCGCCGATCGCGGGCAGGAGAGCACCGATTTCCGCGCTTCCCCTTGCGGGGCCGCGCGCGCTATAGGGGCGGTATGAGCTCTGATACCCTGCCAGTCGTCCGTCTGACGCCCAAAGCCAATGCCCGTGCCATCCGCCGTGGCTTTCCGTGGATCTATGCCAACGAGCTTGTGCTCGACCGGCGCACCAAGGGGCTCGCGCCCGGCACCATCGCGGTGCTCGAGGATGGCGAGCGCAAGCCGGTGGGGCTGGTCGGCGTCACGCCTGCCTCCAAGATCGCCGGGCGGATGCTCGAGCGCGACACCGAGATCGAGATCGGCCGCGACTGGCTGGTGGCGAAACTGACCCGCGCGCTGGAACTGCGCGAGCGGCTCTTCGCGACACCCTACTACCGGCTGGTCCATGCCGAGGCCGACGGTCTGCCCGGGGTCATCATCGACCGCTTCGGCGACACCTGTGTAGTGCAGCCCAACGCGGCCTGGGCCGAGGCGCTGCTGCCCGAGCTGACCGAGGCGCTGGCCGAGGTCACCGGCGTGGTCAACATTCTCAAAAACGCCGGCTCGCGCGGGCGCCAGCTCGAGGGGCTCGACGATGCCGACGCGGTGCTGCTGGGCGCCGCCCCCGAGGCGCCGCTGCCGGTGGAGATGAACGGCGCGACCTACATGGCCGATCTCACCGGCGGGCAGAAGACCGGCCTGTTCTACGACCAGCGCCCGAACCATGCCTTCGCCGCGCGTCTGGCGCAGGGGCAGCGGGTGCTCGACGTGTTCAGTCACGTGGGCGGCTTCGCGCTGGCGGCGCTCGCGGGCGGGGCCACAGAGGCGCTGTCGGTCGACGGCTCGGCGCCGGCGCTGGCGCTGGCCGAGGAAGGGGCAAGCCGCATGGGCGCGGCGGAGCGCTTCGCCACCCGCCAGGGTGATGCCTTCAACACCCTCACCGCGCTTGGCGAGGAGGGCGAACGTTTCGGCCTCGTGATCTGCGACCCGCCGGCCTTTGCCCCCGCCAAGCCGGCCCTCGAGGCCGGGCTGCGCGCTTACGAGAAGGTGGCCCGGTTCTCGGCGCCGCTTGTGGAGGAGGGCGGCTATCTCGTGCTTTGCTCCTGCTCGCACGCGGCGGACCTGTCGAGCTTCACCGGCGCCTGCCTGCGCGGCATCGGCCGGGCCGGGCGGCGCGCACAGCTGATCCACACCGGCTTTGCCGGGCCGGATCATCCCCTGATGCCGCAACTGGCCGAGAGCGGCTATCTCAAGGCGCTGGTTTTCCGCCTGTGAAGGTGCTGCTCGACACCTGCGTCATCTACCCCACGGTGATGCGCGAGGTGCTGCTGGGCGTCGCGGCGAAAGGCGTGTTCGAGCCGCTCTGGTCGGCGCGCATCCTCGAGGAATGGGCGCTGGCCTCGCGCAAGCTCGGCCCCACGGGCGAGGTGCAGGCGCGGGGCGAGATCGCGCAGGTGCGCGCGGCCTGGCCGAAAGCCGAAGTGCGCTGGAAGCCGTCGCTCGAGCAGCGCCTCTGGCTTCCAGACGCCAATGACATCCACGTGCTCGCCGCCGCGGTGGCGGGCAGCGCCGATGTCATCGTCACCGAGAACGCCAAGGATTTCCCGCGTGGCGTGCTGGCCGAGGAGGGCGTTTCCCGCGTCGATGCCGACGGCTTCCTGCGCGGTCTCTTCGAAGCGCAGCCGGGGCTCGTGCGCGAGGCCTGCGAGAGCGTACTTGCCGAGGCGCGCCGGCTTTCGGGCGAGGACTGGACGATGCGGGCTCTGCTCAAGAAGGCGCGCCTGCCGCGGCTTGCCAAGGCGATGGAAAAGGCGGCCGAGGCGGGCTAACGCGGCCCCTGTGCTTGCCGCGACCGGATGGCGCTGGTAATCGCTGCCCGAATTCCGATATCTTCGCTCGGAAAAGACGGAAGGCAGGCACTTGCAGACACCCCGGCTGGAAATCCGAAATCTCGTGCGTTGCTTCGAGGGCCGCCGGGTCGTGGACGACGTGTCGCTGACCATCCAGCCCGGCCACGTCACCTGCCTGCTCGGGCCCTCGGGCTGCGGCAAGTCGACGACGTTGCGGATGATCGCCGGCGTCGACATGCAGGACGAGGGCGAGATCCATGTCGACGGCACCCTGATCTGCGACACCGTCTTCCGCATTCCGCCGGAGCGGCGGCAGATCGGGCTGATGTTTCAGGATTTCGCGCTGTTCCCGCATCTTTCGGTGGGCGACAACGTGGCCTTCGGACTCAAGGGCAGCAAGGCCGAAAAGCGCAAGCGCGCGGGCGAGCTGCTCGAGCGGGTGGGGCTGTCGCATTACATCGACGAGTTTCCGCACCAGCTCTCGGGTGGTGAGCAGCAGCGCGTGGCGCTGGCCCGCGCCCTGGCGCCGCGGCCCAAGATCATGCTGATGGACGAGCCCTTCTCGGGGCTCGACAACCGCCTGCGCGACGGTATCCGCGACGAGACGCTGGCGCTCCTGAAGGAAGAGGGGGCTTCGGTTCTGCTGGTCACGCACGAGCCGGAAGAGGCGATGCGCATGGCCGACGAGATCGCGCTGATGCGCGACGGGCGCATCGTGCAGCGCGGCGCGCCCTACAACATCTACAACAACCCGGCCGACAAGGCCGCGGTGGCGTTCTTCAGCGATATCAACGTTCTGCGCGGCGAAGTTCAGGGTGCGCTCACGCAGACGCCGTTTGGCCAGTTCCTTGCCCCCGGCGTGCCCGATGGCGGGCAGGTGGATATCGTCTTCCGCCCGCAGCATGTCAGCATCGACTTCGACCGCAATGGTCGCGGCCCCAACCCGACCGAGCTTGCCGGCACCCCGGCACGCGGCGTGGTCGAGCGGGCCCGCTTCATGGGATCGGAAAGCCTCGTCGAGTTCCGCATGGATTTCAACGACGAGGTGCTGAAGGTCACGGTGCCCAACGTCTTCATCCCCAAGCCCGGTACGCCGATGTGGCTCACCGTGCGGCGCAACCGCTGCTTCGTCTTCCCGGTGAAGGGCTAAGGCAAGGGCTCAGGCGAGCCACGCCAGCGAGATCAGCGACAGGACAGAGGTCCAGATGATCACCGGCGCGACCGCGTCGGTGCGCACCCCGTGCAGCAGCGCCAGCGCGAAGGCCATGGCGCCCGAGGGCCCGGCGGCGGTCAGGGTGAAAAGGTCGTTCCAGCGCCCCTCGACGCCGCCGATCCCCAACGCCGCCGCCACCAGCGCCGGGAAGGCCAGCAGCTTGAGCCCCGAGATTGCCGCCACGACCGGGCTCGGGCGCAGGCTCTGTTGCGACAGGATCACCCCGAGCGCGAAGAGCGTGAGCGGCGCTGCGGCGGCACCGGCGAATTCCGCCGCGGTGATCAGCGGCGCGGGCAGGGGCAGACCAGAAATGTTCAGCACCGCGCCCGCGGCGATGGCCAGGAGGATCGGGTTGGTGGCGATGCGGCGCCCCGCGCTGCTGAGCCCGGCGGAAGGGTTGGCGATCAGCTCGGCGCCAATGATGAAGATGCCGAAAACCAGAGAGGCATCCCACGCCACCAGTGCGGTCACAGGTAGCGCCGCCGCCTCGCCATAGATCAGGAACGAGATCGGCCAGATGTAGAGCAGCGAGTTGACGAAGACCACGGTCATCGCCAGCATCCACGCCTCCGCGGCCTCGCGCAGAAAGACCCGGCGGGCGATCAGGAAGGCGATGCCGAAGCCCACCGCCTCGCAGAGCCCGTAGAGCCCCAGCGCGCGGAGCTCGAACTCGGCGATCGGCACGGTGGCGACGAGCGGGAAGATCAGCGCCGGTTGCAGCAGCGTCAGCGACACCCGGTTCACCACTGCCGCCTCGGCGCGCGAGAAGGTGCCGCGCCAGCCAAGCCCGTAGCCAAGCGCGAGGATGGCAAAGACCGGAAGGATGTCGTGGGTGAGGATCTGAAACATGATGCGCCGAAATGGTATACCGCTCCGAGCCTGACCCGGCGGCAGGCAGGCGTCAAGCTTGGGGGGAGGCCGGAAAAACCGGGGAAATGGGGGTTGAACCACCCCCGGCGGATATGTTTGCAGCGCGGGTCATGACCGAGATACCGCCCGAGAGGACGCCGATGACCGATCTGACGATACGACGCAATGTCGAGAATGACCTCGCCCCGCTGGCCCGGCTGCTCGCCGATCCCGACGCGCTGACGCTGGTGAATCCCAACGCCAAACAGCCCTTCGACCCGGTGGAGTGGCAGGAGAAATGGCTGGGTGAAATGGATGACGAGGATTTCTACCTTGTCGATGCCGAGGGCACCGAGGTCGGCTTCTTCGCACTCCGCGTGGGCATCGGCCCCGAGGTGCGCCACCTGACCTATGTCTTCGTCGCCGAGGAGATGCGCGGTGGCACCGGGCACCTGCTGGCCAGCTGGATCGAGCAAGCGGCGCGCGATCTCGGTGCGCTTACCATCACGCTGAAATGCGAGACTGACAACGCCCCCGCCATGCGCATCTACGAGGCCGCGGGCTATGAGGTGCTGAGCGAGAAGAACGGCATGGCGACCATGCGCCGCGACCTCGACTGAGGCGTCGCGGCGCTGGCGGTGCTCCGGTCTCTCCGGGCGGGCGCGCCCAAGGCGGTGATCGCCGGCACGTCGGGAGATTTCCGCTCCTTCAGGAACGCCACAAAGGGGGCCGCGTTGGGATGCTGACACCTATGGTATGGCAGACGGAGGCGCCCGATGTGGGACTGGATCACGCAAAACTCGGGCGCGCTCAGCGCCGTTCTGAACGCCGCGATGCTGGTGGTCTGGATCGCTTACCTGCAGCTGTTCTTCGTCAGCTTCCGGCGCTCGAACCGTACGGTGATCCATATCGGACTGGCCGCCGCGCGGGACGGGGACGGACGTTGCCTGGTTACCAACATGGGCTCCGACACGGCCTATGTGCTTGCGGTCAAGATCGACCTCGATTTCGGCGAGGAGAGCCGCTCGGCGCTGGTCACCGACCGGGTCGAGGATGACGACCCGCTTGGCGGTGACTTCCGGGAAAAGACCAACGAAGGTCCGCTGGGCGGCGGCGAGGCACTCGACATCGGCTCGCTGCGCCGCATCGTGCAGCGCGCCGCCCATCGCACCGGCGAGGAGCTGTCGCTCGAGCAATGCCGCGCGGTGACGCTCACGGTGATGGTGGCCTCGCAGCAGGCGCACCGCATGTCGGGCGGTTACAAGCGCTACGAGATCGAACGCGGCGACGACGGGGAGATGCGCTTCCGGCCCTCGGACGTGCTGACGCGACAGATCCGCCGCCGCAGCCAGCGCCGCGAGCTGCGCGACATGCTCAACGCCTGAGCCGCCTCAGCGCCCCTGGCGCCGCGCCATGAAGGCGAGCCTCTCGAAGAGGTGTACGTCCTGTTCGTTCTTCAGAAGCGCGCCGTGCAGCTTCGGCAGGGCGTTGGCGCCGTCGCGCTTGAGGTCCTCGGCATCGAGATCCTCGGCCAGCAGCAGCTTCAGCCAGTCGAGCACCTCCGAGGTCGACGGCTTCTTCTTCAGTCCCGGCTGTTCGCGCAGCTCGTAGAATTGCGTCAGCGCAGAGGTCAGGAGGGCAGGCTTGATGTCGGGGTGGTGGACCTCGACGATCTTGCGCAGCGTGTCGTGGTCGGGGAACTTGATGTAGTGAAAGAAGCAGCGGCGCAGGAAGGCGTCGGGCAGCTCTTTCTCGTTGTTCGAGGTGATGATCACGATGGGTCGCTGGCGCGCCTTCACGGTCTCGCCGGTCTCGTAGACGTGGAACTCCATCTTGTCGAGTTCCTGAAGCAGGTCGTTGGGGAACTCGATATCCGCCTTGTCGACCTCGTCGATCAGCAACACCACCTTGCCGTCGGCCTCGAAGGCCTGCCAGAGCTTGCCCTTGCGGATGTAGTTGGCGACGTCGTTCACCTTCTCGTCGCCGAGCTGGCTGTCGCGCAGCCGGCTCACCGCGTCGTACTCGTAGAGCCCCTGTTGCGCCTTGGTGGTCGATTTCACGTTCCACTCGATCATCGGCAGCCCAAGTGCCTGCGCCACCTGCCGCGCCAGCTCGGTCTTGCCGGTGCCGGGCTCGCCCTTGACCAGAAGCGGCCGCTCCAGCGTGATCGCGGCGTTCACCGCCATGGTCAGGTCGTCGGTCGAGACGTAATCGTCGGTGCCGTCAAAGCGCATCGTGGTCTCCGGAGTGGTTTCTCCAGAGGGGATAAAGACCGGATTGCAGCCATGCAAGCACGCAGCAGGCGGCGCGATGCCGATGCACGCAATGCGGGCATGATAGCTGGGCCGCGGCACTCCCCGCAGCCTGTTTCCGGCGCAGTGGTCGGGCAGGCGGCAACGAATGCCGCGTCCGCTCGGTGTCTGAGGCGGCACATGGGGCGCCATCTTGAATATCAATCATACATGTCGGTTTTTCGAGCGAAATCAGCACAATCGCGGGGCTCGCCCAAGATTGTCAAAGCGTCGCAGGCGAGGCGGCGATCACTTGGTGTGCGAATGGCGCGATTCAACCCCGCGCCGCGTGATTGTGTAGTGACAACCTGTCGGCCTTGGGATACTTCCAGCCTCGCAAGGGGTGCCGGCGCTGTTCAGGGTCAACCGGAGCGGTGGATCGGCTTTTCAGAGGGAGCAGAAATGAAGCCCGAAACCTTCCTACCGGACGACTACCGTCCCGCCGAGGACGAGCCGTTCATGAACGACCGTCAGCTCGAGTATTTCCGCCGCAAGCTGATTGCCTGGAAGAACGACATTCTTGCCGAAAGCCGCGACACCATCGAGGCCCTGCAGGAAGCCACGCGAAACATTCCCGACGTCACCGACCGCGCCAGCGAAGAGACCGACCGGGCGCTCGAGCTGCGCACGCGGGATCGCCAGCGCAAGCTGGTGTCCAAGATCGACTCGGCCCTGCGCCGTATCGACGAGGGGGAATACGGCTATTGCGAGGTCACCGGCGAACCGATCTCGCTCAAGCGCCTCGACGCCCGCCCGATCGCGACCATGAGCCTCGAGGCCCAGGAACGCCACGAGCGCCGAGAGAAGGTGCATCGCGACGACTGACACCGGCGGGCGGCCAATTTCCGGCCGCTGCGACGGAAGACACGATACGCAGAGCGCCGGGGCGATTGCCTCGGCGTTTTGCGTCTTCGCCCCGGATCGACGGTCCGGCGGCGCCAGAGGAGAGACGGCATGGGGCTGGATGGCCGGCAGATCATCGTCGCGGGCGGCGGCATCGGAGGGCTGGCGGCCGCCCTGGCGCTGCGCCAGCGCGGGGCGGAGGTGCGGGTGCTTGAGCAGGCCGGCGCGATCACCGAGGTCGGTGCCGGCATCCAGGTGAGCCCGAACGGGCTGCGGGTGATCGAGGCGCTGGGACTGGGCGAGGCACTGCGCGCGCGCGCCTGCCGCGGCCGCGCGGTGCGACTGCGCGACTACCGTGACGGCGCCGAGGTGACGCGGCTCGATCTCGACCGCCTGCCGTCGTCGCAGGGCTATTACTTCGTGCATCGCGCCGACCTGATCGCGCTCCTCGCCGATGCGGCGCGCGAGGCGGGGGTGACGATCCGGCTCTTGCAGAAGGTGGCCGGCGTCAGGCCAGGGCCGAAACCGGAGCTGTCTCTGGCCAATGGCGACACGGTGGGCGCCGATCTGGTCATCGGCGCCGATGGGCTGCACTCGGTGATCCGCGGTGCGCTGAACGGTGCCGCGGCGCCCTTTTTCACCCGGCAAGTGGCCTGGCGCACGGTGATCCCGAACCTGACCGGCCACCCGCCCGAGGCGCAGGTGCACATGGGGCCGGGGCAGCACCTTGTCAGCTACCCGCTGCGCGACGGTCTGAGCGTCAATATCGTGGCGGCGCAGGAGCGCGAGGCCTGGGCCGAGGAGGGCTGGGCCCACGAGGACGCGCCCGCCAATCTCCGCGCCGCCTTCGCGGGGTTCGGCGGCGATGTGCCGGTGATGCTGAACGCGGTCGAGCGGGTCGGGCTGTGGGGCCTGTTCCGCCATCCGGTGGCCCGGCACTGGTACGGGGACGGGCTGGCGCTGCTCGGCGATGCGGCCCATCCGACGCTGCCCTTCATGGCGCAGGGGGCAAACATGGCGCTCGAGGATGCCTGGTGCCTTGCGTCGCTGCTGGACACTGAGCCCGACACTGGCACGGCCCTGGGCCGCTACCAGGAAAGACGACGCCCGCGCTGCGAACGCATTGTTGCGGCTGCCAATGGCAATGCCTGGAAATACCATCTGCGCAATCCGCTGATCCGCAGCGCCGCGCATCTGGGCCTCGGGCTCGCTGGTCGCCTCGCACCCGACCGACTGATCCACCAGTTCGACTGGATCTACGGGCACGACGTGACCGCCGCGACCGGCTGACGTCGCTCCTTCCCCCGGCGTCGCGTCTGGCCGCACGCGTCGGAACGCCTCCGGCGGGAGTATTTTTGACGAAGAGAAGCCAGGGGCGCAGCGCTCCTGGCTTCTTTGGTTTCTAAATACCTCGGGGGTGAATTGGCTGAAGGCCAAGAGGGGGCTGGCCCCCTTATTCGCTGCCCGAGCCGTACAGTGGCACGGTCGATATCGCGAGCTTCGCCGATCCGTCCACGAGCTCGTTTGCATGCACGAGGTAGATCAGCGTCTGGTTGGCTTCGTCGAAAATCCGCTTCACCCGTAGGCTCTTGAAGATGATCGAGCGCGAGGCGCTGAACACGTCCTCGCCATTCTCGTCACGATCGATGTCACCAATGGTGATCGGGCCGGTCTGACGGCACGCGATCGAAGCGTTCGAGGGATCCTCGAACCAGTTGCCCTTCGACAGCCGGTCGAGCAGGCCGCGGTCGAAATAGGCCACGTGACAGGTGACGCCTTCGACCTTGGGGTCCGAGACCGCCTCGATCAGGATGTCGTTGCCGGTCCAGTCGACGCCGACCTCGCCGACCTGCTCGGCTTGGGTCATCAGGGGTGACAGGCAGAGCAGGGCGGCGAGGTGGAGCGATTTCATGGTGTGGTCCCGGTTGGTGATTCAGAAGACCACGCGACCATGCTCGCCAGCGTCCGGCGTGTCACCGGTGATATTGGCCTTTGCGATCTCGTAGAGGAAGCTTGCGCCGCCATCGCCGGACCAGATCTCGGCCTCGTGCGGGGTAAATTTCACCAGCTGCACGGCGCTGTCGTCGCGGCCATTCTCGAACCACGCGGCGGCGAAGGCGTTCCACAGCTCGTCGAGCTTGTCGCTGTCGTTTACCACGGCCAGTTTGCCGAACACGTTTGCGTAGAGATGCGCCTTCGAATCGGCAACGTGGAACGAGGCCTCGCCACCGCTCTTGGCGGCGCGGTCGGCTGCACTGCCGCTTGCCGTGATAAACCAGATGGCTTTCTCGTCCGGGTCGCCCTGCGGCGACATCGGAACCGGGCGCTCACCGTCGGCGGCGAGCAGGCCGGCGCGCACGTCTTTCAGTTGGCTCCAGAATTCGGCTTTGAGATCCTTGGACATGATGCCCTCCTATGTCGTTGTTCATCGCCTCAACGCGTGTCGGGCGGCGGGCGTTCCGTGCCGTCGCGTCGGCATCCGATGACGGGGCTTGACGGCTGCGTGATCGGAAGCATAGATTTGAACAAGCGTTCAATAACCGCCGGGAGGAGGGCTGGAATGTTCAACGCGGTCATGAGCTTTGATCTGGGCGAGGATGTGAATGCGCTGCGCGAGATGGTGCATCGCTGGGCCCAGGATCGGGTGAAGCCGATGGCGGCCGAGGTCGATGCCTCGAACGCCTTTCCCAATGATCTGTGGACCGAGATGGGCGAGCTGGGCCTGCTCGGCATCACCGTGCCCGAAGAGTTCGGCGGCGCCGGCATGGGCTATCTCGCCCATGTCATCGCGGTCGAGGAGATTGCCCGCGCCTCGGCTTCGGTGTCGCTGTCATACGGCGCGCATTCGAACCTCTGCGTCAACCAGATCAAGCTGAACGGTTCGGCCGAGCAGAAGGCGAAATACCTGCCCGGGTTGGTCTCGGGGCAACACGTCGGCGCGCTGGCGATGTCAGAGCCCGGTGCCGGCTCGGACGTGGTGAGCATGAAGCTGCGCGCCGAGAAGAAGAACGACCGCTTCGTGCTGAACGGCAACAAGTACTGGATCACCAACGGACCCGATGCCGACACGCTGGTGGTTTATGCCAAGACCGACCCGGAGGCGGGCTCCAAGGGCATCACCGCCTTCCTGATCGAGAAGTCGATGACCGGCTTCTCGACGAGCCCACATTTCGACAAGCTCGGGATGCGCGGGTCGAACACCGCCGAGCTGATCTTCGACGATGTCGAGGTGCCGTTCGAGAACATCCTCGGCGAGGAGGGCAAGGGCGTGCGGGTGCTGATGTCGGGGCTCGACTACGAGCGCGTGGTGCTCGCGGGGATCGGAACCGGGATCATGGCGGCCTGTCTCGACGAGATCATGCCCTACATGGCCGAGCGCAAGCAGTTCGGCCAGCCGATCGGGAGCTTCCAGCTGATGCAGGGCAAGATCGCCGACATGTACACGGCGATGAACTCGGCCCGGGCCTATGTCTACGAGGTTGCCAAGGCCTGCGACCGGGGCGACGTGACCCGTCAGGACGCGGCGGCCTGCTGTCTTTACGCCTCGGAGCAGGCGATGGTGCAGGCGCATCAGGCGGTGCAGGCGATGGGCGGGGCGGGCTTCCTCGCCGATGCGCCGGTGGCGCGGCTGTTCCGCGATGCCAAGCTGATGGAGATCGGCGCCGGCACCTCCGAGATCCGCCGCATGCTGGTGGGTCGGGAACTGATGGCCGCCATGGGGTGAGGGGTGGCGAACGTCGCGAGATCGGGGTTTCGGACGGGCCAAGAATTTTAGCTAAAATTCTTGGCACCCCGCGCCGCAAGGGCAGTCGAGGGAGGAGAGGATGCAACCGACTCTAAGGGGCACAGACTATGCCGCGCTCTGCGAGGGCTTTGCGTGGCGTTTCCCGGACCGGCTCAATCTGGCGGCACAGGTCTGCGACGACTGGGCCGCGGATGCGCCGGAGCGGGGTGCGATCCTCGACATGCGCGCGGGCGACATGCGGCTGTGCAGCTACGGCGCGCTGCAGCGGCTGTCGCGCCGGGTCGAGGCCTGGCTGCGCGGGCAGGGCGTGGGCCGCGGCGACCGCGTGGGCGTGTTGCTGAGCCAGAGCCCGCTCTGCGCCGCGGCCCATATTGCCGCCTGGCGCATGGGGGCGATCTCGGTGCCGCTGTTCAAGCTCTTCAAGCACGACGCGCTTGCCTCGCGGCTGGGTGACAGCGGCGCGCGTGCGGTGGTGACCGACGATGAGGGCGCGGAAATGGTCGCGCCTTTCGGGCTGCCCACCGTTACGGAAGACGCTCTGCCGGAGCCGGGCGTGTGGCCCGCCGTCGAGACCGGGCCGGAGGATCCGGCGGTGTTGATCTATACCTCGGGCACCACCGGCAAGCCCAAGGGCGCGCTGCACGGGCACCGGGTGCTGACCGGCCACCTGCCGGGGGTCGAGATGAGCCACGACCTGCTGGGTCAGCCGGGTGACGTGCTCTGGACCCCGGCGGACTGGGCGTGGATCGGGGGGCTCTTCGATGTGCTGATGCCGGGGCTGGCGCTCGGTGTGCCGGTGGTGGCGGCGCGAATGCCAAGGTTCGGTGTTGAAGAGTGTCTGAGGATCTGCCGGGAAGCCTCTGTGCGCAATGTGTTTTTCCCACCCACGGCGCTGCGGATGCTGAAAGCTGAGGGCGCGCAGATCCCCGGGCTGCGCTCGGTGGCGAGCGGCGGCGAACCGCTGGGGGCCGAGATGCTGGGCTGGGGGCGCGCCGCCTTTGGTGTCGAGATCAACGAGTTCTACGGACAGACCGAGTGCAACATGGTGGCCTCCTCCTGTAACGCGCTGTTCGAGGCGCGGCCCGGCTGCATCGGCAAGCCGGCGCCGGGGGGCCGCATCGGGGTGATCGACGATCAGGGGCTTGAGATCGAAGGTGAAGGCGATGTCGGGATCCGTCGCGGTGCGGCCTCGATGATGCTGGAATACTGGCAGAACCCCGAGGCGACGGCGGAAAAGTTCCGCGGCGACTGGCTGGTGACCGGCGATCGGGGGATCTGGGAGCAGGGCTTTCTGCGCTTCGTCGGGCGCGAGGATGACGTGATTACCTCGGCCGGCTACCGCATCGGCCCGGCGGAGATCGAGGACTGCCTGCTGACCCATCCAGGCGTCGCCACGGTCGGTGTGGTTGGCAAACCCTGTGCGCTGCGCACCGAGCTGGTCAAGGCCTACGTGGTGCGCAAGGCGGGCCATGATCCAAGCGCCAAAGAGCTTCAGGACTGGGTCAAGGAGCGGCTCGCAAGCTATTCCTATCCAAGGGAAATCGGATTTCTCGATGCGTTGCCGATGACGGTGACGGGCAAGGTGATCCGCAAGCAACTCAAGGCCCGCGCGGCCGCCGAATGTGAGGCCGAGACGGCCGGGGAGGTTTCATGAAACTGGCGTCAACGGCAATCCCCTCGTCGGAGGGATTCACCGCCAACCGCGCCGCCCATCTCGAGGCGCTCGAAACCGTGCGCGCGGCGGCGGAACTGGCGGCGGCTGGCGGCGGTGCGCGGGCGCGCCAGCGGCACCTGTCGCGTGGCAAGATGCTGCCCCGCGAGCGGGTGGCCAACCTGCTCGACCCGGGCTCGCCCTTCCTCGAGATCGGCGCCACGGCCGCACATGGCATGTATGAGGGCGCGGCGCCCGCGGCGGGGGTCATTGCCGGCATCGGGCGGGTCAATCGCCGCGAGGTCATGGTGGTGTGCAACGACGCCACCGTGAAGGGCGGCACCTATTACCCGATGAGCGTCAAGAAGCACCTGCGGGCGCAGGAGATCGCCGAGGAGAACCGGCTGCCTTGCGTCTACCTCGTCGACAGCGGCGGGGCCAACCTGCCGAACCAGGACGAGGTCTTTCCCGACCGCGACCATTTTGGCCGCATCTTCTACAACCAGGCACGGATGAGCGCGAAGAACATTCCACAGGTCGCCGTCGTGATGGGGTCGTGCACCGCCGGGGGCGCCTATGTGCCGGCGATGTCGGACGTGACCATCATCGTGAAGGAGCAGGGCACGATCTTCCTCGCCGGCCCGCCCCTGGTGAAGGCGGCGACGGGCGAGGTGGTGAGCGCCGAGGATCTCGGCGGCGGCGACGTGCACACGCGCCTTTCGGGCGTGGCCGACTACCTCGCAGAGGACGACGCCCACGCGCTGGCCTTGGCGCGTCGGGCGGTGGGCTCGCTGGGCGGCATGGCGGGGGCCGGGCTGGTTCGCGAGACGCCGGAGGCGCCGGCCTACGATCCCGAGGAGATCCTCGGCGTGGTGCCGGGCGATCTGCGCACGCCCTACGACATCCGCGAGGTCATCGCGCGGCTTGTCGACGGCTCGCGCTTCGACGAGTTCAAGCCGCGCTACGGCGAGACGCTGGTGACCGGCTTTGCCCATGTGGATGGCTGGCCGGTCGGTATCATCGCCAACAACGGCGTGCTGTTCTCGGAGGCGGCGCAGAAGGGCGCGCATTTCATCGAGCTCTGTTCGCAGCGCCGTACGCCGCTGGTCTTCCTGCAGAACATCACCGGCTTCATGGTGGGGCGGAAATACGAGAACGAGGGCATCGCGCGGCACGGTGCCAAGATGGTGACAGCGGTGGCGACGACGAGCGTGCCGAAGATCACCATGCTGGTGGGCGGCTCCTTCGGGGCCGGCAATTACGGCATGGCGGGGCGGGCCTACCAGCCGCGCTTCCTGTGGAGCTGGCCCAACAGCCGGATCTCGGTGATGGGCGGCGAGCAGGCGGCGGGCGTGCTGGCCACCGTCAAGCGCGACGCCATCGAGCGTGGCGGCGGCGACTGGTCTGCCGAGGACGAGGCCGAGTTCAAGCGCCCGACCATCGAGATGTTCGAGCGCCAGTCGCACCCGCTCTATGCGTCGGCCCGGCTCTGGGATGACGGCATCGTCGATCCGCGCAAGTCGCGCGAGGTGCTGGCGCTGTCGCTCTCGGCCAGCCTCAACGCGCCGATCGAGGAGACCCGCTTTGGCGTGTTCCGGATGTGACCCGGTGCCGGCGTCGGGCCGCCACGGTGGCGGTGCTCCCCCCCCGCCCCCCCCCCCCCCCCCCGGGGGGGGGACCCCCGTGGCCAGCGCCGCCTCGATGATGCGCTCCCCCCGCAGGTAGCTCTCCGCCGGTGCCGCCCCGCCGATGCAGACCGCCTCGTCCGCCATGGCAACGTG
>Ga0115012_10000045_pt1 | contig 75817 bp, 64 predicted proteins | sample TroAtlMetagenome_FD_88706 | JGI IMG/M metagenome (GOLD analysis project Ga0115012, IMG submission 88706) | Marine eukaryotic phytoplankton communities from Atlantic Ocean - Tropical Atlantic ANT10 Metagenome | ecosystem: Environmental > Aquatic > Marine > Oceanic | place: Tropical Atlantic... | reverse complement strand
GTGATGCTCGAGCGTACGCAGGATGTGGCTAAAGTCAAAAAAATCATGCTTGATGTTGCAAGCATGCACCCCGATGTTGAGCAGGCTGAAAAAGTTAAACCTGAAGTGATTGTTGACTTACGGACTGAGAGAAATGTGCTGCAAATCGTGCTGACGCTTTGGTGTGTGATTAAAGATGTTGATGAACGTTTTCGCATCAACAGCGATATCAATGCTAAAATACTTAAAGCCTTAGAAAAAGCCAAAATACCATTAAAGTTATAAGATATGTCTTCAGACCGAACTGAGCTTGTTCTCAAGCACGCCATTGCTCATGCTAAAACCAGCCTTGATAAAACTTTTTATCAGGGTGTTCTATTGCTGCTTCAAGAAGCTTATGCACAAGCTTGGACATGCTTCGAAGATGTGCTCAAGCAAGATAAAGCGCATACAGACGCCCGCTGTAATCTTGGCGTCATTGCCCTTAAGAAAAACCAAGCACAACTTGCCATCACTTATTTTAGTGAAACACTTGGCTATGATGAAAAGCATGAATTTGCACGCAATAACTTAGCTGCGACCTTTATTCACCATGCGCGCTTTGAGAATGCGCTTACCCACTATAATGTGCTCATACAAGACAACCCAGATAACCTAGAGTATTTATACAATGCAGGGGTCGCTGAGATGTCACTGGGTCATTTAGAAAAAGCCAAAGCGCATTTTTCAGAAGTACTCGAGTTAAACCCAAGCCACAGCGCCTCTTTGACCAACCTTGCCAATATTGCATCAAGGCTCAATCAGCCCATGGATGCCATGAAGTACCTGGAACGTGCTCATGAAGCGAATCCGAGCGACAGCAGCAATCGCTTTATGCTCGACGCGCTTAAAGGACAACCAAGAGATACAGGCTCATTAGATTATGCAAAAAATCTATTTGATAACTATGCGCTTTTTTATGAAAAGCATATGGTTGAAACCCTCAACTATAAAACACCACAGCACATGGCAACCCTGCTGCACCAACACCTCAATGATTTAGGCCAAGAGACAACACTCGACCTAGGTTGTGGCACAGGGCTCAGTGGTGTCGTTTTACGAGAGCTCTCTGCAAAACTCATAGGCGTTGATTTATCTGCGCGTATGCTAGAAGAAGCTGAGCGCAAAGGCATTTATGATGCGCTCGTGATGCAAGATATCGAAGCTTACTTAAAAAGCACCGATGACACATTTTCTTTGATTGTAGCTGCAGATGTATTGCCTTACTTTGGTAATCTTAAGCGCTTCTTTGAACTTGCTTATATGCGACTTGAAGATGGTGGTCTTTTGTTGGTAACACATGAAATCAGCAGCAAGAATCCTTTTTGTTTACAGTCTACTGCACGATTTGCACATCACCCTGATTACCTGCATACTACTTCGTCCCAACAAGGTTTTATCACACGAGACAAGGGTGAGTACATTGCACGAAAGCACCATGACAAAGACTTACCTGTCATGCTCCATGTCTTTCAAAAAACTGCATGAACATTTAGCCCATGGTGACATCGTTATTACCCCTAATCAGCGTTTGTGCGACCATGTTTTAACGTCTTATCTCAAGCAACATCAAAGCTTAACTAAGCCGCTATGCTTTTCTTATGGCGCCTTTTTAGCTTACTGTTTTAAATCCTATTGCCATACCCATGCCTCCGAGCACCTGCCCAATATACTGACGCCCGCACAAACCCAGTTTCTTTGGCACAAAGTTGTGTTTGATGAAGATACGCCCGAAACGCTTATTAACGCCATCAAAGATGCTTGGGCGATATGCGAAAACTGGGGTGTTGCTTATGATCACCCGGCGTTTCAAGAAACCGAGCAAACCCAAGTGTTTGCTGCTTACTGCATGAAGTTCAAACAAGAACTACAAGCACGAAAGGCTATCACTGAGCAAGAGCTAGCAGGGTATTTGTCCAAATATATGGAAGCATTCAAGCACGCTCATCTCATTTGGCTGAGCTTTGACGAGCTCACCCCAAGACAACATAAGCTTGCTGAGCATTTATCGACGCTTGGGGTTGCGCACACCCATGCCGAACTGCAAGCGCATCAAGCACAAAGCTTTCAGATGGTCACCGAACATAAACTCGATGAATATCGCACTTGCTTTCACTGGGCACGTCAGCAATTAAAGCAAGGCTGTAAGTCTATTGGCATCATTGTGCCAGATTTACATGCTGATAGAGCCCTCATTGAAAGAGTCCTTGCCTATGAGCATGAAAAAACACCTTTGAATATTTCTCTCGGTAAAGCACTTACGCATTACCCTATGATTGCGCATGCGCTGCAATTATTGCAGTTAAATACAAACACACTCGACCATACTACCCTGCAGCTCTTATTTAGCTCACCTTATATTCATGCAGAAACAGAGACCTACAGCAAACGTCAACAGCATTTCGCATCTCACCCGTTATTCACAGAGCGCCAAATCTCTATACGAGCATTAAAATATGTGATTCGCTCTGATTTGCCCGTCCTTTATCAGTGCCTTGAAAACTTAGCCGCGTACCCCAAAAGTGCAACACCTGAGGCTTGGGCGCAATTATTTATCGCAAGGCTAAATACGCTTGGCTTTCCGGGTGATGCCTCATTAAGCTCAGAGCAGCACCAATGCCTAGAACGCTTTATGCGCCTGCTTGAAACATGGACGAGCCTTGCCTATATTTCAGAGTCATTAACCAGAAAACAAGCCTTAGCAAGCCTCAATACACTCGCAGCACAAACGGTTTTCCAAGCGGAACAAACCGACACACCCATTCAAGTGGTCGGACTGCTTGAGTCTGCAAGCCTGAACTTTGATGCCATTTGGGTGTGCCAGGCAACGGCAGACACGCTCCCGCATAAGACACGACTTAATCCTTTTATACCCATTTTGTTACAAAAAAGCTTACACATGCCTTATGTGGATGCGCAGAGAGAGTATCAATTGGCTCAAAAGCAAGTCGAGCGCTTTCAACACAGTTGTAAAACACTGGTATTCAGCTACGCCAATAACGCCGAAGAAACCCAAAGCTTACCAAGCCCATTGATTGAGTCTTTCGACGTGCTGCCCAGGGCTGCACAAATTCAAACAAGCTCTGCCTGCCAAGCAGAAGCTGAAAACTATCACCTACCATGGACTGCAAAAGATGAGCATAAAGGTGGTACCCGACGCCTGGAAGACCAAGCGCATTGTGCTTTCAAAGCTTTTGCAGCACATCGCCTGCATGCTTGTAACCAACCCCAAGTGAACGATGGCCTGCCTTTAAGCCTACGTGGCAGCTTACTGCACGCAGTACTTGAGTACGTTTGGCGTGAGTTTGACTCTCTAAAGGCTTTAAAGCAAACACCAGAACAAGCACTTGAAAACATCATCCATACTGCTATCGAGCAAGCACTCAAGCCCGTCAAATATCTGGCACCTCATAGCTTAAACTCGCTTATTGCAGAAGTAGAGTATGAGCGCTTACATCACTTGGTCAAACAAGCGCTTGCCTGGGAGTTGGACCGAGAAAACTTTAATATTCATAAGCTTGAAGAAACGTATGAAATCGTGCTCGGTAAGCTACTGTTTCGTGTGCGCATTGACAGAATGGATGAGCTTGAAAGCGGTAAACATCTGGTCATTGACTATAAAAGTCGCATCCCCTCTCCCTTGCCTTTTGATGAAGAAACCCCTGAACATCCCCAGCTTTTAGTGTATGCTTTTACTGATGATCGCGTTCATGCCTTATGCTACCTTGCCCCGCAAAATGAAAGCTTTGTTTGTCGCGGTGTAAGTGGTGACGACATAGATATCAAAGGTATGCATGAAGTTGAGTGGGCAAGCTATGAAGCTGCATGGCACGCATCATTACTAAGCTTAAGTGAAGCATTTTATGCCGGCAACGTCGCACCAAGACCATTAAAACCGAGTACATGCCAACAATGTGGATTTCAGTCACTATGTCGTATCTGAAAAAATGTAAACCTTTTTACTTAGCACTACTGATGTTTTCATCCACTGCTTTTGCTGATATCCATTTTAATAAGTTTTGGGTGCCCATCACACTCAATGGTAATTATGACAGTTTTTACTATTGGTTTGAGCCTCAGTTCCGTTTTGTTGAGCCTGCAGCCTTCAAAATTCCAAGTAAGCCGTACTTCCCATATAGCCCGTATGTCATTCGTCAAAACAGCATCTTCCAGCAGTTTTTAGGCAATATTGCCGGTGGTGGTAAAATCCACCCCGAATGGATTCTATGGTTCGGCCAAACCCTAACGACAGAATCACAAGATGCCATTCAATCAAGCCGTGAAGAGTATCGTGCTTTTCAGCAACTCACTTGGGACCATACTACCTACTTTGGTATACGTATCAACTCAAGATTTAGAGTAGAAGAACGCCGCTCTTTAGACTTCTCCCAATGGGCATTTCGTATGCGTGAGCGCATTATTTTAAATATTCCACTCACCAACAATATGGCTTACGAAATCAGTGATGAAGCGCTCTATAACTTAAACAGCGTACCGTGGATTGATACCACCGCCTGGGACCAAAATCGCTTTTATATTGCTGTGGTACAAACCTTTTCTGATAACTTTGCCTTCGCTGTGGGTTATATGAATCAATATTTATTTAGCCGCGAACAGCAACTCAATAACATCCTGTATTTGAACGTGCGGTTTTTCTTGCCGACTTAATCATCAAGCCTGAAAAACCACCACAATGAACTATAATAAATCATATGGAACATTAAATATGATTATTGTTTATGACTCTATCCTTAAGAGAGTTGAATTATTTCTTTGAGACCACTTTAGATGGCATATCTAAAGATCCCACACGCCTTGTACAACTCTATGGCGATATGGTTTGCAACTACATCGCCGTCAACGCTGCCTATTTCACTTCTTTTGGCAATAACGATGTGTATATGAACGGCCAATCTTGGATGCTCAATAAAATAAAAGCTGTAGGCTACGACCTAGATGAAGGTGGCCACTGTTTTGGTATTGCAAACATGGCCATGCAAGCTTTCCTAATAGGTGATATGAATAGCTTCAATCAACGGTTGAAAGCCATAACACAGTTAGATGTAAATCAACTCCGGAGTGATTTTTTTGAGCTCAAAGAAAGATACAAAGAGCTTATGAGTCATGAACAATATGAAGAAGCTGCCCAATTAAATCAACAAATTACAGATTTAACTGCATTTTTTGATGGCATCGTATTATATCAAAGTACTGAAAAATATAAGCACTTATTTGAAGATCCTGCTCAGGTTCTATCACAAGATGCCAATAAAACACTTGATATAACCCATCCAGTCGAAAGGAACCAGATCCAAGCTATTGATACCTACAGAGGTGCTTATAGCCCTAAAGAGCTAGAAACATATTTTAACTTAATTAAGCAACACCTGGGACAACATTCGTTTTCATTGATGTTAATAAGTGCAGGGCATGCCATTAACTTAAATTACAATGCAGAGAGTGGGCTGTGGTTACTTGTTGACCCCAATCATCTACCAGGCGAGGAGTATATACATGCGGATCTTCTAGTAAAACAACTCATGGAGGATTACGGCAACAAAAAAGGCCTTGTCATGGAAACAAAACTATATGCGGCTCAAGCGCATGCTGTACTCGCCCAAAAAAATTCTGAAGAGATGAAAGACAGCCAACTATGGAGAGATCTGCATGACGATGAAAAATTAGATATAAAGTTTGAAGACGGAGCAAGTCAGATGGACCATGCCTACAGAAGTAGAGACATCGATTGGATTAAAGACAAAGCTATAAAATTAAAAACTAAACCTAATAATGCATTACTAGACGTCTCTGTGCGTTGTAATGATATTGACTCTGCAGCATGCCAACTTGCGGCTGGTGCAAAAGTATCTACTTCAGTTTTGACGGAATCCATAAGACATAAAAACAGTTCTCTTGTCGAATTACTCCTAGACCATATGGAGGAAAACATACCTGGGGTTGTATTAGTACCTGCAGTCAAGCATGGCGATCTAGATGTCGTCAAAGCACTTCTTAAGAGAATTGATAAAATACCTAAGTACGTATTGCCCAAAGCCATCGAAGCCGGTGATAGACGTATCATAGATTTGCTCACCAAGTATGGTGCAGAAACAGATACGGATAAAGCGATTAATAAAACACTGGAAGCAAAACAAGCACTTCAAGAGCTACAACATAAAGATACAGACGAAAATGCCCCGGAAGATACCAACACTTCTTCACCAGAAGCCTAATCAACAAACCAATTGCCATGCAAGCCATGAGGTACATGGTGAGGTAGATGCACCACAGCGACAGGGTCTTTCCTCACATCTTTGGCATCCAAAAGCACAAAGTCACTTTTATTGGTTCTGGCATTATAAACAAACATCCCCAAATACCCTGAATCTTCATCACCCTTGCCTTTAGATTTAGGAATAAACACGGCTTCATCGATTTCTTGATGTGGCTCAAACTGATGCATGTAAGCTTTTCTGGTTTTTAAATCATATTTGAGCAAAGCATGAAACGCTTTGATATGCCCCTCGGTTTTCACCGGGGCGTACAGATAGCGATAAGGTTTGGTTTGATACGCTTCATTAATACGGGGGAATTCAAGCCTGCGGTCAAACAATAGATGATGTGCAAAAACTTCAGACTTTAAATTAAGCTTAAAGCGGTATAAGCCCGCAAAATCAGTATGCAACTTATCCCCTGTGGTAAAGGTTTCGTGGCGGATATAATCTACAATCAGCTCATCTTCATCTTCATAACCATTAACAAAGTGGTATACAAAGAACGGATCCATCTCAAAGCTGCGCGTTACATGTGTTTCGCGATGCACAAGTATCACACGGGTATTTAAATCTTCACGCCACTGTATCATCTCTTCATCGGTCCAAAGCTCTCGAGTATCAAAAACCGCAGGGCAATCAAAAAAGACCAGATAATTTTTCGTGAGCACAAAATCATGCATCATGGTCGGCCTATCTTTTTTTATAGGTAGATGCTGAATCAACTCACCTTCAGTATTAAATTGATAATAAGTAAGATAAGGGGGCTTTAAGTCATAGGTAAAGCCATACACATGACCACTATCAGGGCAGCGCCTGGTATGCGCGTTCATATGGAAAGGCTTATTCTTATAATATTTTGGCCTCCATTCCCCTATGGTTTCAAGTTCTGTTGAGACTTCATAAGGTGGTGCTGCTTCATACAAAGCTAAAAAGGTTTTATCTAAACGCAATATATGAATGGCTGCTGTATTTTTGATAGGGCCTAAATCACCATGTTTGCCAATGAGCTTAGGATCAGGGGGAATGATACGTCCCAAGCCGCCATAAAGCGCGTACCCTGCCTTTCTCTCTGCTTTTAAGCCCTTGGTTTCGACATATTTATTACGGTAACTGGCATAACCACCATTGATATATACTGCATGCAGCATGCCATCACCATCAAAGGGATAAGCATAGCTTATGGGTAAAAATGCAGGGTTAGGCCCATTACGCACATACATGCCATTTAAGTCTTTAGGCAGCGTACCTTCTACTTCTAAGCGCTCTTGAAAAACCTCATTTTGAATGGGGGCAAACCCCCTTTGGCGAAAATAGTTAATCATAGGGTTTGACTTAATTTCACTCATACGGCGAAACAAATACCCCTGAAACCAATCTGGAAATGCTTTAGAAAAATAAATGGTCGCTAAAATAATAAGTGTGGTGAACATGCTGAAAGGCACAGGATGTAACCTGAAGGTCATCAATAAAAAAATGACAAACGCGGCCAGTACCCAAACGGCGGTAACGATATATTTAATACGCTTAAATAGTGGTTTAAGCATAGATTGATACATAACATCCCCCAACGAACCTTATTATATTAATTATGATTCATGATTTCGATTTAGCAAATCGAGAAGGTGTATATGTAAAAAAAGATATGGCAGACCTCCGAAAAGAAGCCTGCCATAGGGTCAGCTTACTTAGATAGTAGCAGCTGGAGCTGGAGCTAACTCAGTTTGAATATAGTTTTCAACCCAGCTTGATTTCTGGCTCTCACTGATAACACTTAAGTTTATTGTTGTCATCAAGCGGTTCCACTTCTCTTCAGTTAAGAGATCGGCAGGAACCCTACTCCATAACGGAAGTAAGCGGTTACCACGACCACAAAGCCTATTTAGATTTGCAGAGAGCTCCTCAAAGTGCTGCTGACCCTTTGCACCACTTAAAAGCCCTGCATTACCCATGACTGCGATCATAGCTGTGAAAGCCTCAGGGTTACGTGCATGCATCAAGGTATGTAAGTTTTCTTGATTTTTCACTTGATTGGTCAAGAAGTTAAAATACCCAACATAAGCAAGTACATCAGCTGATAATCCTGAAGCATGCGCTCTTAAGTAGTTATTGAAGCTCATATTAAACAAGCCTGCTTGGTATGCACTAGCGAGTACATCAGCAGCTTCTCGTGGTTCAGGATGCCTGAGTACACGTTGCTTATCTGTATCGTTAAGCGTGTGCACAGGATAGCCTATCACTTTAAGCTTTGCGATTAAAGTTGCAAGGCCGTCTGAGTCATTATGCTCAATAATAGCGTCTCTAAGTTCAGCCTCATTCGATGCTTTAAAGAAGGTGCTATTATGGTGATGCTTAAGAGCTTCGCGCACACGCTCTGGATTGCGCTGTGCAAGAATGTGGTCTATTTCATCCTCATCCTTAACGCCGATTTGTCTATATTCCTTATGAATTGCTACAAGCTCTCGAGCATATTGCGTTGTACCTTGGCCATATTTACTTAAGAGCTTCTCGAAAGCTGATGAAATAGGCACCGAACCTTCATGCAACACTTCCAATGCTTCTGCTAAGTGTGCGATATCAGTGCGAGCCGCAAGGCGTTTAATATCATCCTCAGAAAATGGGGTAGACTCTGTTACAAGTGTTTTAATTGCTTTTGCAAGAGCTATAGGCTCTCTTGAAGTTTTAAGTAATGTATTGACCACATCATTTTTGTTGTAATTAAACAACGCCATACCCTGTAATTCTTGCGTGGCTTGGATATAAGCTTGGGGATTTGGGTGCGCAATCACATCGCTTGCATTTTTAACACCGAAAGCACGGGTATATAAACTCTGATTTTTAACCTGTAACAACGCTTGATTAAGCCTTGCAGGATCTTGGTGTGCAAATAACTGCTTCACAACTTGTGAGGCATCCACACCTGATAGTAAGCCAGTATCGTAAGCAGTTTTGTATAAATTAAACATAATACGAGGATCTTGCTTGGTTTTAAGAAGCTCTGTTTTTAAAGCTTCACCAAGCTCACCTTTGAGCCAGTTACCTTGACCTGCGTCTGCGATGACATCAACAAGTACTGAAGGTGAATTGTGATACAAAATGGCATTAAAATGTCTAGAAATTTCAACTTCACCAAAAACACTTAGATAACCAGCAACACCTGCTAACTCAGGATAAGCTTCCGCACGCTGCTTTAGTGTTGGACTTAGAAGTCCTTTTTGGTAAGCTTTTTCAAGTGCTTCCGCACGACCTAAAGGGTTGCGCGAATTCATAACTTGGTTGTAAATAGTACCATCAAGCACGTCCGTTCTGATATTTGCTTTCCCTGCTACATCTATGATGCGTCTCAGCGCTTGTGCTTTTGTTGGATCAATTGAACTAGGCATGATTTATCCTCACAATTCAGTAGCATTAAACCTATAACATTGTTTATTTTTATTATTTAGTGGCGAATTATAAATCAAATCAAAGTATTTGTAAATATTTTTTCCTAAGTGCCTTTATTTTGAGATATAGCTGGGTGCCCTGCATGAAGCGGGGCACGTAGGATTTGAGGGCAGATTATGGCCTATCAGGTACAATATTGGGTGCAACCAACTCTCTATTAATAAGATTTTCCACACTTGCCCGCTTTAAGTGTATTTGAACGTTAGGTTGCGTACAAATGGTGAGTAGTGCTGACCACTTTTCTTGTGTCAATGCATGCTCTGGCACCCTTGACCATAAATTTTCAAGCCTTTTTGTACCACATATCTCAGATAAATTATTTACAAGCTCATTGAAATGCGTTTGCCCTTCTGAACCTTTAAAGAAATCTGATTGATGCATGGCATGCATCGCAACTTTTAGCCCTGCTAGTTTTGTTGGTGACAAACTTAAAATAGCATCAAAATTTGATACTTTATTCACCTGTTGGGTTAAGAAATCAAAATAACCCACCACAGATAGTACATTTGCGGTCAAAAGCCAGGGCTGTGATTGAGATTCTCTTAACCATTGGTTAAAACTGAAGTTAAACAAACCATCTTGATAAGCCTCTTCAAGCACATCAGCAAGTGCCTCTGGGTTTGTGTGCCTAAGTACAGCATCGACCACATCGTTCGGATCATCAATATCGTAATGATACATACGAAAAACCAAATCCATAATTTTTACTACAGTAAGTGGGTCTCGATGTGTTAGAAAAGCTTCTATTTTGTCTCTACTCCAATCATGAGCGTATATATCCAATTTATCGAGACTATCAATGGCTTGCTCTAACGCCACGGGGTTTTTATGCCTCTTGATGGCATTTTGGTACTCTGTTGTAAGAGGCGTATTAAAAAAGAAACTTAACTTGCCTTTATGCGCATTCAGGGCCTTACGAAGCTCTTCAGGTTTTTGGTGTTGCAAAAGTATGCCGCGCTCATTTGCATCTTTTGTTTTACTGAGAAAGCCTGCTTTTTGTGCTAACAGCAGTTGCTCAACAAAAGCAACAGGTTCTGCTTTGCTTAACACGGCTTCCAAATTCTCTTGCTGATGTATTTCAGGAAAAAAGCCAATAAAATCAACCGTCTCCATTGCGTTTGCAACCCTATTTAAAACAGATACATCGAAAGACTTCAGTCTTTGCGTCATGCTTGGCGTAAATAATCCACCCTGATAAGCTCGTTCCATCGCATCACTAAGCTGCTCGATGTTACGGTGTCTCATCACACGATTTAGATTGCCTTCTGTGAGTAAGCCTACCTTATGCAGTACTGCCAGTGCTTTTACAACCTGCTCTGGATGTCTGGTAGTTTCTAATCGAGCAAGTATATCAAGATCGTTATCAAGCGTATCATATTCACGTGCTAACAATCCTGCATGCCTTGCCGCTTTAACTGCTTTCACATAGTTAAGCGGATGATTAAGTGACATAATTTCATTAGCATCTCTGAGACCAAATAACCACGTCACTGTCGTTGCATCTCGAGCTTCTTGGAGTGCTTGGCGAAGTTCGCTTGGATTTTTGCTCCTAAGAAGCATGCGAACAACTTCATCAGGATTTGAATCACTAAAATAACTAAATAGACCAACTTTATAGGCTGATTTCAATAAGCCGGCAAATGCAACACGGTTGGGGTGATCCGCAAATAATGGCAAATTATCAGCGTTTATATAAGAGAGAAATTTTGCGTCTTTACAAGCAATAATCGCATTAATAAGCTCTTGTGGGCGCTTATCTTTTGAGAGCTGCCCTCTTAAAACATCTCCAAATCTACCTGCTAGAAGCCCTTGTTTGTCAGCATCGATGAGGGCCTGTGTAACTTCTACCGGATTCACATTTCTATGACTTGATGTATTTATAATACAAGCAAAGTTTGCCTCTACATCTTTGGGGGTAAAAATACGTAGAAAATTACCTAAGCGTCGTAACATCGTTTGGGAAAAAAGCCCAGCGTTATTACCCATTTCTAAGGCATCTGCGAGTAACCTTGGGGTTTGGCTTTTTCTTACAGCGTCTCTAACCGCCTCATGAGACATCCCACTTACACTTCGCGCGACTTTTAACGCACGGTTTTCTGAAATTATTACGCTCATAGCCAACCCCTGTATAAAAATATATACTTATTGACTAATTATATTTCATAATGAGCATTTTTTCCAATATGATTGCTTGCAATACCCGAGGGCTTCAAGCTTTGCGAAGATTAAATCTACAGCAGAAGCAACCTCCACTGTATCAGTATCAGCGCGGCAAAAGCACCATTTAAAATACTAGTTAAAGCACATGCCGACCGATTTTATGATCACATATTGACATTAGAGCCAAAGATAGAGCACTATGATTTCGAATCAATATATACTAAGGAGTTATACCATGCCAAGATTAGCTTACGATACACTAGAGTGGAACTATGCAGGTGATGCTGATAATTTTCATAAAGCAGAAAAGCAAGGTGACACACCTTACGTTCGCTTTAGAATTAAAGATCTGGAAGCTGTAGAACAGTTTTTTAACAACCCTGACAACACGCAGTTTTTTAACAACCATAAAACCTACGACCCAAGAATGAATCAACCATTGCCTCGCACACACTGTCTGGCTTACACGATTGAAGGAGATATCTTAACCATTTCAAGGAGCGTTGGAAATAATACCTTAGCATTTGCCAGTAACCAAAGCTTGGCGAAATCTCTGTTGTTGAACATCTATGATGCAGGACTTAGCGACGGTGCCGACATTTTTGTGGGGTTAACTGATACTTCCCTACCTGAAGAGATAGAAGCAAATCTTACAGGTAAGCGCTTAACCACGGAAGACTTTGAAGGTGTTGAAGGCGTCACCGTCATGACTTGCAAAGTTTAATTGCCCGAGGCGTTATGGCAATGCAAAAGCCTTTAAGTTGAGTGTGACACTATAAAATCAGCCTCTAACATCGCCTGAATAAAGGCTTTTGTATCGTCGCGGGTGGTCTCTTTAGGGATTTCATATTTACTCATCAAATAATTGACCATACGCTTGATCAAAACTGGACCACAACAGATAGGGCCAAACTAATAAAGAATTAGGACTTGATGGACGAATCATCACTATGAAAGAATAACTAAAAAATATGAATGCGATGTAATCATGACTTTCGATCCCTTTGCGAGCGCAACCAAGCTTTTACGACAATTAAAAAACAAAACCCTATCCGCCCAAGAGCTGATGGATGCGACGATTGCACGTATAGAAAGCATAGATAAAAACATCAATGCCGTTGTGGTCAGAGACTTTGAGCGTGCACGCGATGCTGCCAAAAAAGCCGATAAGCGTATCCAACGTGGCGAATCCGCACCCTTGCTTGGTTTACCCATGACCGTGAAAGAATCTTTTAACGTCTCAGGTTTAAGTACGACTTGGGGTGAATCACACTATAAAAGCTTTAAGCCCGAAGAAGATGCCCTGACCGTGCAAAGGCTAAAAGCTGCTGGTGCCATTATTATTGGTAAAACCAACGTGCCGCCCATGCTGAAAGACTGGCAAACGTATAATGACTTGTATGGTACCACCAACAACCCCTGGGACCTTACCCGTACACCAGGTGGCTCATCAGGTGGTGCTGCAGCAGCCTTGGCATCGGGCATGGTACCCCTTGAGATAGGCTCTGATCTTGCCGGCTCATTACGAACACCTGCACACTTTTGTGGTGTTTGTGCACATAAGCCTACCCAAGATTTAATTCCTGTACGTGGTGCTTCTCCCCCACGGACCACCCCTATTCCTACTGGAGCTGATTTGGCAACCGTTGGGCCCATGGCACGTACTGTACAAGATTTAATGCTTGCCTTTAAACAACTGGCAGGCCCCGATGAAATGCTGACAGGCAAGGGATACAGCATGAAACTGCCCAAGGCGCGCCATCAAAAGCTCAAAGATTTTCGTGTGCTGGTACTAGACAAACACCCTCTTTACCCAACCTGTCATGAAATACAAGCTAAATTAGATGGACTCAGCCAGCATCTGAGCAAGCTTGGGGTCAAGCTCGACAAAGACACTAAAAAAGCACCGAAGCTCGCTGAGCTTACCCGTGCCTATACGCACCTTATGTCTGCCTTTGTTGGGGTGAACTTGCCGCCTTCAGTCTACGACCATTTAAAATCTATGGCCCAAGACATCAAACCTGATGATATAAGCCTCAATGCCATGCGCATGCGTGGTTTTTCCAGCAATTATCGCGATTACTTTTTGCAAACCCGTGTGCGCGAGCACATTCGACTGGCATGGCTCACATTGTTCGATAGCTATGACGTAATTCTTTGTCCGGTGATGCCGACGGTTGCTTACAAACACGACCATCGTGAATTTGAACACAGAAGCCTTGAGGTCAATGGCAAAGAAGAGTCGTATCTCGACCAATTCGTCTGGTGTAGTATGGCAACAGCACTTGGTTTTCCTGCAACCGTGCTGCCCATTGGCCTGTCAAAGGCAAACTTGCCTATCGGGGTACAAGTCATCGGTAGCTATATGGAAGATAACACCTCGCTTGCCTTTGCCAGGCATATTGAAAAGGCATTCGGCGGTTTTCTTATCCAGAATTGAGGTTTAATCTATGGCTGATACCAATCAGCTTGAAGATGATTGATTTTATCTGCTAAAGCTATATTGAAATCTAAATAGCAAGCTTCTAAATGCGGGTTAGAGCGTCCTGCGCTTTGTTCTTCGCGAAGCCATTCATGCATGCTTTGAATGATTTCTATGAGTGCATCTGCCGCTTCTTGCGGTAGGTACTTATCTGCGTCTTCAAGTAAGGCGTTTGTAAAACCTTCCACTGCATCTCGCTGTGATAACAAGGCTTCTTGGATTTGAAGCATATGAGGTATCAAACCATCTATGGCAGACTCTTGTTTAAACTCGTCTTGGAACTCTGCTTTAAACACCTGATTCCTCTCAGCTTGGTTGACAACGTCCCATTGCTCTCGCGTATAAATCAAATCATAATGTCCAGGTTTTAATAAGATATTGACGTCAATATTGAGCCCTATGCCACCTTCTTCATGTTGCATGGTTGATCTTGTACCTTGGGGTGCATCACCATTCTGAGCTATCTCAATACGTTCTAACCTTCCTTGAATACCCAAGGCTCGATAGAGCGCAAAACTATCAACAACTGCATCTCTGGCATCCTCACCGAAAAGAAGCGTCGTATCAATTTCATCATGCACAAGAAAAGCACTTATCTCAGGATTTGAGTTCAAATATTCTGCGGTAAAGGCACGTGCAGCAGCCACCATGATTCGATCGGCTTCGGACTCAGGATTTCTTAAGTCAGCCTCAAACTCATCAAGTGTTCTCCAGCATTGACCATCTCTTGCATCCATTACTTTGTCATGAAATGCCTCTAAATATGCCTCAAAGTCAGGGTTATCAAAATGCTCGTCGAAGGATTCTCTTAGCTCAACCATGCTCACACTTAATATATCGAGCAGTGCCCATCTTTCACCAGGTGAAGCTGTAATGGCTTGCTCGAGCACACTATACATCACAGCGCGGAAATAACAGTTACCATCCCCTCTTATAGTACGTGCACCAGGATAATCTTGCTCTAAAGCACCAAAAGCGCGCTGAAGTGGCGACGCATCATCGTATTTAAAAATATCAGTTAGTTCACGAGGCACCCCAACTTGCTTATCATTTGCTGGGATTAAACCACGCTTCCTATTACTTTCGATAGAATCTTGATCTGAACTGATGATACTCATCATCTCTTCATCGGTAAGGCCATCTTCATCTTCTGGTGGCATTGGGGAGGAATGTGAGCTTATCCTTTCTTGCTTAAGCTCAGTAAAACGCAGAATTAAGTCTGCGATTTTATCTGCTGATACTTGCCAGTTGGCATTACTTTTATAAAACGCGCTTTCCCATGCATCAAATTCTTCATGGGTCATGAGTGGATGGCTGGTAACATCTTCAAGCTGAGCTTTCATTTCTTCATATGTAGGCATATGCATTAACCTATAATTACACTATAAGGACAATTATAGCACAAATAAGGCCCGCTGGAATTCTAGTTGGAGAAAGACGTTACAGCTTTAAGGTTATCCTGCTGTAGTAAAAGCGCAACAAGTCTATCAAGCCCTAAAGCAATGCCACATGACTCAGGAAGGCCAGATTGCAGGGCTGAGACTAAGCGTGTATCAATTTCAGGTACGGTTAAGCCTTTTTGCTTACGTATGGCTTGGTCGTGCTTGAATCTTGCTAGTTGCTCATCAGCATCGGTGAGTTCATCAAAGCCATTAGCAAGCTCTATGCCTTGGTAATACACCTCAAAGCGCTTGGCACGTCCGGCTTCAATACGAGCAAGTGAGGCTTGTGATATGGGAAAGTCCGTAACTGCAATGGGTGCTGTTTCTTTGGCAAGCTCGGGCTCAATCACATAACTCATGAGCAAGAATAAATATTGATCTATATCTTGCTCATCTTCATTAAGAGTATGCGATAAATCCTGCTTATTAAGACAAGATTTGAGCTCAGAGATAGAGACCGTAAATGGATTAAGACATAGATACGTTTCAAATAGAGCTTGATAAGTATAAACCTTAAGTTTGGTAGGTATAGATAAAGCTTGAAAGAGTGCGTTGATTTCTTCTAGGATGCCCTCAACCGTCATGCCTGGTTGATACCACTCAAGCATAGAAAACTCAGGATGATGCCAGCGACCAGACTCATCATCACGAAACGCTTTGAAGATTTGAAAAATAGGACCAGAACCTGCAGCAAGCAAACGCTTCATATGATATTCAGGCGAAGTTTGCAAGGCATAGGTTTTGCCCATGCAGTCTACTTTTAAATTTTCTAAGTAAACATCAGTCACACCAAACGCCGCCATAATGGGCGTTTCGACTTCAAGATAGCCGCGGCCAGTAAAAAAAGTACGAATTTCAGCTATTATCTCGGCGCGTTTTCTTAAAGTTTCGATACTAGCATTGGGGCGCCAATCATCAGAAACTTCACTCAAAAAAACATCCCCAACTCAAGCCTTGCCGCTTCACTCATGCGCTCTTGCGTCCAGGGTGGATCCCAAACGAGCTCAACTGTACACTCAGCCACACCTTCCACTTGCAGTACGGTTTGTTCAACCGTACCCGGGAAAGTCTGAGCTACAGGGCAACCTGGTGAGGTCAGTGTCATTTTGATATCGACGTGAAGCGTCTCTTCATCAATCAGCACATCATAAATCAGCCCCAAATCATAAATATTGACGGGAATTTCGGGATCAAATACCGTTTTTAATGCACTAATCACGGCTTCTTTGAGATCTTTAATGGCTTTTTTTTGCTTTGCGCGTTTTAACATCATTTTTACTCAGTAGTCACAGGTGTGGTGTCTTTATTCAGGGCTGCCTCAAAAGCATGAGAGGCAAGCGTCGCACACTTAACACGTGCTGGAAAGGTGCGCACCCCTTCAAAAATAGCAAGCTTACCCAGGCTTGCATCAGGTTTAGCACCCTCTTCAGTAAGCAAGGTTTGAAACGCCTTAAATAGCGCTTGGGCTTCAGTGGTTGTTTTGCCTTTCAGTGCCTCTGTCATCAAAGATGCTGATGCTTGAGAAATCGCACAACCCTCACCTAAAAAACTCACGTCTTCTATGACATCTTTTTTTAACAAAAGATAAACCGAAAGTTTATCACCACACAGCGGATTCACACCACGTGCCTCACACGTTGCACAATCCATTGCATGGTGATTTCTGGGAGCGTTGTTGTGATCTAAAATCACTTCTTGATATAAAGCTTGTAAATCCATCATTGCCCAAACATCCTATTGACTTCATGTAACCCTTCAATAGCTCGGTTGATTTCTTCACGTGTATTATAAAAAGCAATCGATAGCCTGGTTGTTGCTGGCACACCAAAAAATTGCATCAATGGCATTGCACAATGATGACCGCTTCTGAGCGCAATACCTTGGCTATCTAATATGGTACCAACATCATGAGCATGGATTTTATCATGGACCAAAGAAAGAATGGGCAACTTAACCGAAGCCTCGCCAATCACCCTAAAGCCGGGGACAGCATCTAGCATTTCTTTGGCATAACCATATAGTGTGGTTTCATAAGCCGAAATAGCAACGCCATCTAGGCTATTTAAAAAGTTGATTGCTGCACCAAAGCCAATGACACCTGCAATATTAGGCGTGCCTGCTTCAAACTTATGGGGCAACTCAGCATAGGTCGTCTTTTCCATGGTGACTTCAGCAATCATCTCCCCACCACCTTGGTAAGGCGTCATCTCATCCAAATAAGCTTCACGCCCCCATAGCACACCCACACCTGTTGGACCAAACATTTTGTGTGCCGAAAAGGCATAAAAATCACAGCCTAAATCTGCAACATCCACTTTCATATGTGCCACAGCTTGCGCGCCATCCACCATAACGGGAATGCCTTTGTCGTGTGCGGCTTTCACCATGGCATGAATAGGATTGATGGTGCCGATGGCATTGGAGGCATGACTGATAGAAACAAACTTGGTTTTGTTACTAAGCTTAGCTTCAAAGTCTTCAAGGCTGATTTCACCGAGCTCATTCATAGAGACATAATTGAGCTTGGCGCCGGTGGCTTCACAAATCAGTTGCCAAGGCACGATGTTGGCATGGTGCTCTAGATTTGTAATTAAAACCTCATCCCCAGCTTGCAGGCGTGGTCGTACAAAACTTTGTGCCACCAAGTTAATGGCTTCTGTGGTACTTCTGACAAAAACACACTCTTTAGTTGATTGCGCCCCAATATAAGCGCGAACTTGCTCACGAACCGCTTCATAATGCTTGGTTGCACGCACACTTAAAGCATGTACGCCGCGATGAACATTGGCATTGTCTTGCTCATAGTAGTTAGTGATGGCTTCAACCACGGCTCTTGGTTTTTGCGCTGTTGCTGCACTGTCCAAGTACACCAAAGGATGGCCATTAACCTCTTGATGCAATATAGGAAAGGCTTCCCGAAGTTCATTTAAATCAACCACTTGCTTATCAATTAAATGTTGACTCATATTTACTCCATGTGCTCCATTAAACACTTTTCAATTGCTTCACCCACGTCTAAAGCTTTTAAATAACTGATGTTATCGGCCAAAAAAGCTTGAATTAAATACTTATGGGCAAGTTCGGCATCAATACCTCGGCTTGCTAAGTAAAATAAAGCTTCTTCATCCAACTGCCCCACCGTTGCACCGTGGGCGCATACCACATCGTCGGCAAAGATTTGTAGCTCAGGCTTGGTATCTATCTCTGCATCTTTAGATAATAATACATTTTTGTTGTATTGCTTGGCTTCAGTTTGCATGGCGCCTTCTAAAACCACCACTTTGCCATTAAAAACCGCACGTGCTTTATCACTAATGATGCCTTTATAATCTTGCGAACTGGTACACGCTGCAACTGCATGCTCCACCTTCGTATGATGGTCGATATGCTCGTCATCACTTGGCAAGTAAATCCCATTCATTAGGCAATGCGCACCTTTTTCTTCAAGCTTGACGGTCGTATCACTACGCACCCACTGACCACTTAAAAATAAGCTATGGCTTTCAAAGTGACTATTTTGCTTTTGCCTGACAAACACATCACCAACATGAAAAGCTTGCTTACCAGACTCAATGAGTTTGGTATGTGTAACTTTGGCCTCACTCATAAGCATGATTTCAGTCACAACATTGGTAAATGCGGGCGCATCAGACACTTCTCGGTAGGTCTCAACAAGATTAAGCATACTGTCTCGCTCAGCCACTACTAAATGACGAAGTACATGCATCTCATTTATACCAAGCTTAGTATGCTTTAAGGTGAGCGGCTCTGTAACTTGTACGCCTTCAGGTACATAAATAAATAAGCCTGACTGAAAAAGCTCATCATTAAAACGGTGAAAGCCATGGGTCGCTTGCATCACTTGACCAAAATAAGGTTTGGTTTTGTCTTCATGCTGAATAAAAGCTTCGGCAAGCGGTAAAACCAAAACGCCTTCAGGCACACCATCTATCTCAACAAAATCTGTACTTGTGGCTAATTTAAAATCATGCTTGGTCAGCACATCACACTTGGTGTATTTCCAAGCTTCGTCGTGACGATCCGGCAAATACTGTAGTAACGGGTTGCTCATCATGACTCCATAGTCTCAAGCCAGCTGTAGCCTTTATCTTCAAGGATATGTGCCAAACTTTTATCGCCAGATTTGATGATTTTGCCTTCAGCAAGCACGTGGATATAATCAGGCTCAACATAGTTCAGTAAGCGTTGGTAGTGGGTTACGAGTACAATGGCTCTATCTGGCGCGCGCATAGCATTAATGCCTTCAGAAATCACGCGCAAAGCATCAATATCTAAGCCTGAGTCGGTTTCGTCTAAGATGGCAAGCTTAGGCTCAAGTGCTAAGAGCTGTAATATTTCATTACGCTTTTTCTCGCCACCAGAAAAACCTTCGTTTAGATTACGGTATAAAAAGCCCTCATCCACACCGAGTGCTTCACATTTTTCGCGAATAAACGTCAAAAAGTCCATGGCATCAAAAGGCGTTTTACCTTGTGCTTTGCGCACCGCATTGACTGACGCTTTCAAAAAACTGATGTTGGCAACGCCGGGTATTTCAACAGGGTACTGAAAAGACAAAAAGATGCCAGCCTGTGCACGTTCAGTTGGACTTAGCGGCATGAGGTCCTCACCTAGGTAATGCATTTTGCCTTGAGTTACTTCGTAAGAAGGATGTCCTGCAAGTGCTTTGGTTAAAGTACTCTTACCAGAACCATTGGGCCCCATAATGGCATGCACCTCACCTGGCTTCACATTAAGGCTCAAGCCTTTCAAAATGGCTTTATCGCCAACGGAAACGTTTAAATCTTCAATAGATAACATACTTAACCTACTGCCCCCTCTAAGGTAATGCCTAAGAGTTTGCTCGCTTCAACCGCAAACTCCATAGGTAATTCTTTTAAAACTTGCTTACAAAAGCCATTCACAATCATCGATACCGCTTCTTCGGTGTCAATACCACGCTGCTCACAATAAAACAATTGATCTTCACTGATTTTAGATGTGGTGGCTTCATGCTCAATCTGACTGGTGGGCTGCTTAGACTCAATATAAGGAAACGTATGTGCGCTACATTTATCACCCATAAGCATAGAGTCGCACTGGGTGTAGTTACGCGCGTTAAAAGCCATCGGTGCAATACGCACCAAACCACGATAAGCATTATGCGAGTAGCCCGCACTGATGCCTTTGGAGATGATGGTCGACTTGGTGTTTTTACCCAGATGAATCATCTTGGTGCCGGTATCAGCTTGCTGACGATTGTTGGTGACCGCAACCGAGTAAAACTCCCCAATAGAATCATCCCCTTTTAAAATCACACTGGGATATTTCCAAGTGATGGCGGAACCAGTTTCGACTTGCGTCCAAGAAATTTTAGAGCGCTTGCCTTTGCAAACGCCGCGCTTGGTCACAAAGTTATAAATACCGCCCTTACCGTCTTTATCGCCTGGGTACCAGTTTTGTACGGTTGAGTATTTAATGTTGGCATTTTCAAGTGCAACCAGCTCAACAACAGCCGCGTGCAATTGGTTTTCATCACGCATAGGTGCCGTACAGCCCTCGAGATAAGACACATAGCTGTCATCATCTGCAATAATAAGTGTACGCTCAAATTGACCAGTCGATGCAGCATTAATCCTAAAGTAGGTAGAAAGCTCCATCGGGCAGCGCACGCCTTTCGGAATATACACAAAAGAGCCATCGGTAAATACGGCTGAGTTAAGCGTCGCATAAAAGTTATCACGGTAAGGCACTACAGAGCCTAAGTACTGCTTAATCAGTTCGGGGTGGGTTTGTACCGCTTCAGAAAAAGAACAAAACACCACACCTACTTCAGCAAGCTTTTCTTTAAAGGTCGTGGCAACCGAAACACTATCAAATACAGCATCGACAGCAACACCTGCAAGCACTTCTTGCTCTTTCAAAGGAATACCAAGCTTTTCATAGGTTTTTAACAGCTCAGGATCGACTTCATCCAAGCTTTTGGGCCTATCAGCATCGGTTTTAGGTGCTGAATAATAAGAAATATCTTGGTAATCAATAGGCGGATAATGCACACTCGACCACTCTGGGGTTTCCATGGTTTGCCAGTGCTCAAAAGCTTTCAAGCGAAATTCCAGCAAAAACTCAGGCTCATTTTTGATGGCTGAAATTTTGCGAATGACGTCTTCATCAAGCCCTGGAGGCAAAGTTTCGGTCTCGATATCTGTAACAAATCCGTGCTCATACTCTCCATCAAGCAAAGCACTTAATGGTTCATTGGCTTTTGACACGATTAGCTCCCGTTACAACAACTTCAATATGTTTAAGTTTAGATTCAGGCAACACGGGCGTCGCCAAATCTTCCAAGCTCACACTTTTCAAAGCGCGTTCAATAGATAAACTGATTTTTCGCCAGTTTTCTTCCACATGACACACGCGATGCAAAGCACAAGTTTCAGGCTCATGACTACACGAGGTGAGCCCCCGCGTTTCGTCTAAGGCATATAAGATATCCGTAATAGAAATCTCTTTGGCATGCTTACTGAGTTGATACCCGCCTTTTGAACCCCGCTGTGAAACAAGTAGACCTTCAGTTGCTAGTCGCTTCAGCACCTTACTTACAGTTGTAAGGCTCAAATGCGTCTCACCGGCAATATCACGGGCACTTAGCTTTTCTTCCGTTTTTGCCAAATGAACCATGACAACTGTGCCGTAATCAGCAAGCTTATTCATTCTGAGCATATAGGACTAAATGAGGTCTATTTAAATGTAGCGCAATAATACACATCTTCAGATAAGAAAGCCAGCAGCCAGAAATTTTGAACCCTGAGTTTCAGGTGGGCTGCGCATGTGACAGTTCAGGCTTCCCACATTTAAGAGGTTTAGCACAACGCCGGCAACAAAATACATCCCTTCAATATGCTTATCGGTTCAAAAATGACTGACCGCTGGTAAAGTGAGTGTAACATATGAGTCTAGGTATTGACATCCGAGTCCTAGTGACTCAAGATATTGCCATTGTAAATGGATTTACTAAATATTTTCACGGAGTAAGAAATGACTTTCAAAAAAACCTTACCAGCCCTGATGGCACTTTGTGCAGGCTCAGCGTTTGCAGGCACTATGGGCCCTACCTGCGATATGGCTCACTTAACCACACCCTGTGCTGATACTGCCTGGGATGTAGGTGGCCGTGCCTTGTATCTGCAACCCTCTTTCAGCAACGACCCATGGACCTATGAGCGAGATGCCACAGATGCCAATGGTAACAACTCTCAAGTACTAGGCACACCTCAAGATTATGGCTGGGGGTTTTTCTTGGAAGGCTCATACCACTTTGAACAAGGCAAAGATTTCAATTTAAATTGGTATTACTTTGATAATACAACAAGAGACAATCATGCCCTTGCTGCAAATGGCTCCATGAGCGCATCAGTAGCAACCAGCTGGAATGCCGTAAACTTTGAGTTTGGCCAAGCCATCATCATTGGAGATAGCAATGAGATGCGTCTTCACGGTGGTGTTGAGTATGCACGAGTCAAGAGCACAAAAGATCTTAACTTAAATCAAACTGTTGCCTCTCCTGTACTTGGCCTTAATGCCATTGGAACCATCGTGGGCTCACAAACAGCCAGCTTCAATGGCTTTGGTCCTCGGGTAGGTGTTGATTTAGGGTACAATTTACCAAACACATGGATGGATGGCTTTAAAATCTATGCGAATGGTGCAGTTGCACTTTTAGCTGGTGCAAGCAAAATCCACGAAAACTTCACCGGCACAAGTGGCCTTACAGGTACAGCTCATTCAACATCAAACCAGGTTGTTCCTGAGTTAGACTTAAAGCTCGGACTAAACTATACCCAAGGTGGATTCACAGCTGATGCTGGATGGTTATGGTATGACTACCTTGCCGTCATTCAACAAAACGACAATGACCAAGGAAACGTTTCGTTCCAAGGCTTGTACTTTGGTCTGAAGTGGTTAGGTAACTTAGCTTAAACCTGTAGTATCTATCTCTCATATGCCAGCGCATGGATCCATGCGCTGGTATTAACCCCCCCCTTCTTGACACCCCTATTATTTCCAGTACTATGACTCATGGTGACCACGTCACCAAATAGGAAAAAGAAAAAAATAAGTCCAATACACAAGGAGATTTACGTGTCCCATTTATCTATTCAGGAAGAGCTGTTCTTCCAAGATTTCTCAAAACTTCTTAAAAAACATGCAACCATGGATGGCAAGTATAGCCTGTGGCGCGTGCATGCTCATCATGCGCTCAAAGCAGATGAAGTGTTGCATGAAACCAGCAACAAACTTGCTCGAACCTCCACGGCTAAAGTCATCAAAAAAACTTTATTGCCTAAAAATGCCTTTGTTTCACAATGGATTGTGAGAAGTGATGGTAGTAAAAAGCCTGAGATGTGGTGCTGTGAATAACACAGCGCGCTTTGTTAGTGTTGTTTTAAGCAGCTTACTCTACCAAGCCGCCATTGGCGGCTTGTTTTTCTTACTGGCAAAGCATCACGGCGGAGGCGCAAGCTTTACCTCTCTGCTACTCATGGTAGAACCTCTGCTTTTATTGGCTTTCGGAGTCAGGTTTGCCAAAAAGATAGATAGCAACCGAGAACACCTTATACGTTATACATATAAAACCGCATACTTCACTTTTGCAGCGCTTATTGTGCTGTACTGTTTGAGATCCAGCCATCCAGCCTTGGTGCTAGCAAGCTTTGCGCTAGTGATGAGCTCTTTTATGCGAGAGCGCATTTTAAGACAACGCCTACCAAGAGACTTCGCCCAAGCATCTGGCATGTTGCCAAGCCGTGTCGCTGCTATAACAAGCCTTGCAAACCGTGGTGCACCTGTATTGTCACCCATGGTGATTTATCTTTTTCCATTTGGCCTTACCTCTCAATTTTTGTTTATTTTTTTTTGATTTCAGCAGCTTCAACTGCAGGGTTTATACAGCTAACCAAACAAATACAACCTGCACCTAGACAGGTATACAAAAACTCAAAGCATGAAGAGGCTTTGGGTCTATGGCATATACTGCATCTTTTTTTGCTGAACCTATCTATGGGCGGCTTATTTTTAGTGCTCTCACATAGCTTACTTAGCGATACATCTAGCCAGGGTTTTCTCGAGGGACCTTCACTGTATTTTATGGGCTTTTGGGCTGCCATGCTTGTTCTCATTTTTTACCCCAGAAAAAGTATAGAAACACCAGCCAAAGGCTTGCTGTGCATTGTGCTTATGGGCATACTTCTCATCGCATCAGGACATGCTCCTGGCATACTTGTACTAACAGGCTTTGCACAAGGCTTTGCCATTAACCATATCAGTGCTTTCATTCAAAGCCATTTATCACATCAACGGTACGCTTATTTCGAGTCCAAAGCACAAACCTTTGGGCGCATCGCGATGTTGATTAGTGTTTTTTGTACAGGATACCTCTTAGACACAGTCATCACAGCCCCCACATTGAGAGCAAACATCGGTGTTTGCCTTGTAATAAGTGGCCTGCTTCTTGGTGTGTTTGGAAGATATTTTCAAGTTTTCAGTTTATCCGTTGGCAGCACGGATTGAGTATGCTATTGTCTTTTTCTGTACTCGATGCACTAAGGTTCGGTCAATGGACAATGACTACCCGGTGCTGGATTTTGATGCGTTGTCACAAGATGCCGTACAAAGCCTCTTAAAGACCCATCAACTGGCACTTAGACCTGAAGAAGCACGGATCATTCAAGAACAAATTCTAAATCGGCCACCCACTTTGGCCGAGTGTGTTTTATGGTCTATTCAAGGCTCAGAACATTGCTCTTATAAAAGCAGCCGCACACTATTAAAAACCTTACCTACTGATGCGCCCAACGTTATCCTCGGGCCCAAAGAAGATGCAGGTGTTGTTTCTGTTGCAACCGACCATACAGGCAAACGCTATGGCGTTGCGATGAGTCATGAATCGCACAACCATCCTTCACAAATTGTACCCTATGAAGGTGCGGCTACAGGCATTGGCGGCAACATCCGAGATATCTGCTGCATGGGTGCTGAAGTGATTGCCCTTGCTGATGGCTTGCGCTTTGGCGACTTAAACAACCCCAAAACCCATTGGATTTACAATGGCGTAGTATCAGGTATTGGCGGCTATGGTAACCCTGTTGGCGTCCCTAATGTGGCAGGTGATGTATATTTTGATGCAGGCTACAATGATAATTGCTTGGTTACTGTCACCACACTAGGCATTGTTGCTGAGTCAGATATCATTCACTCTTATGCGCCAAAAAATGCTGAGGGCTACGCTCTAATACTCGTGGGCAAAGCCACCGACAACAGTGGTTTTGGTGGTGCAAGCTTTTCTTCTGCAAATTTGGTTGAAGAAAGCCACACACTCAATAAAGGTGCCGTACAAGAGCCCAATGCCTTTTTAAAGCGCCATTTACTCAAAGCCAATTATGCACTATTTGAGCTTTTGCAACAGAATAACTTACTCGATAAAGTCGGCTTTAAAGACTTAGGTGCCGGCGGTATTGCTTGCGCCAGTGTAGAAATGGCAGAAGCGAGCGGTTATGGGGCTGAAATCCAGCTTGAGCATGTCCCCCTTGGTATAGAGCACCTGCCACCTCACGTCACTTTGTGCTCAGAAACACAAGAGCGCTTCATGTGGGTAGTCCCTCAAGATTTGGTCGAGATGGTACTAACCCATTACAACGACGTGTTTGATTTACCGAATATTTCCCATGGCGCTGGTGCTGCCGTGATTGGCCGCATTACAACCGATGGCCAGTACTTGGTAAAACATGGCTCTGAAGTACTGGTTGATGTCAAAGCTGAAGATGTTACCCGTGGTATTGTGTTTGATAGGCCGATTGCCAAACCCGCGAGCGAGCATATTGAGCCCGAAATCAAGCCAGATAGCCTTGAAGCCGTATTTTTACAACTGCTGGCACATGAAAATATTGCCTCGCGTGCACCCATTTTTGAAACCTATGACAAACAAGTTCAAGGCCGAGTTTATACTGAAGCAGGTATCGCTGATGCAGGTGTGCTTACCCCCTTCAACGAACCCAAATACCCACTTGAAATTCAAAGCACAGGCATTGCTTTAAGTACCGATCAAAACCCACGCTTCAATCGTATCGACCCATACTGGGGCGCTGTAAATGCCGTGGTTGAAGCCTGTCGAAATGTTGTGGCAACCGGTGCAAGACCTGAAGCCATCACCGACTGCTTATGCTTTGGTAGCCCTGAAAATCCTGAAAGTATGTGGGCATTCAGTGAAGCCATTCGTGGTATTCATGATGCGTGTCATGCCATTAAGTTACAAGATTATCCTGAGTCCCCTTTGCCTGTGATTGGTGGCAATGTATCTTTTTATAATGAAACCGATACTGGCAGCATTCCGCCAAGCCCCATGATCAGTTGCCTAGGTGTGATACCTGACGCAGGCTTAAGTGTATCTTCAAGCTTTAAACAAGCAGGTAGTGAGATTCTTATGCTTGGCACACGCAAAGATGAGTGTGGTGGCAGTGTATATTATCAGCTTTTTGAAGAGCTTGGTGCCAAGCTTCCCAAGCCTAATCTTAATAGCCTGCATGCTGAGTTTAAAGCGGTTACATCCATCATTCATAAGCAATATGCGCTTGCGGTGCATGATATTTCTGAAGGCGGCATTGCTGTTACGCTGGCTGAAATGGCTTTTGCCAATGAAGTTGGCTTTGACGTCAATCTCGCAACAGATTTGGCCATAGAGAAAGCTCTGTTTACGGAAACAGGTGGCTTTGTTCTAGAAATTTTGCCAGAGCAAAAACGAGCGGTCACTGACATACTGCAACAGTATCAGGTTGAACATGCCTGGATTGGTCACACTACTGCAACACCTAGCCTACAAATAAAAGATGCATTTACCGTACCGCTGGCACAAGCCAAAACCCTTTTTGAACATGGCCTTCGGGAGAAACTTTTGTGAGTGAAGTTAGTTACAAAGATGCAGGTGTGGATATCGAAGTCGGCAATGATATTGTCTCTCGTATTAAACCACTGGTATCCAAAACCTTCTCCAAGCAGGTTCAAACCGAACTTGGATCTTTTGCCGGCGTTTATGATTTAAAAGCCCTATGCCATGACTATGATCACCCGATGCTGGTACAAAGCATGGATGGGGTTGGCACCAAAATGATGCTCGCCGCCATGATGCAGAAGTTTGATACCATTGGTATCGATTTGGTAAGTGCCACCACCAACGACATCATCGTCATGGGGGCAAAACCATTAACCCTTTTAGACTATATCGCAGCAGAAAGCTTATGTGCTGATGCTACCACAAGCATTATTGCTGGCATTGCTAAAGCTTGCCATGAACATGGTATTGCACTTATTGGTGGTGAAACTGCTGAAATGCCAGGCACATACAAAACAGGTGAGCTTGACTTGGCGGGTGTCATCACAGGTGTTGTAGAAAAAGAACACGCCATTTTAGGCAAAAACATCAAACCAGGCGACCTCGTTTACGGTGTTGCATCCAGCGGCCTACACACCAACGGCTATTCTTTAGCCCGAAAGCTTTGCTTTGAAGTGGCAGGCTACAAGCCCGAAAGTTATATCGAAGATTTGGGGGCAACCATAGGTGAAACCCTGCTCGAGCCTCACCTGAACTACACCTCACCGATTCAAACGTGCCTTGAGCAAGGCATTGCCATCAAAGGCATGGCCCACATCAGTGGTGGTGGTTTGATTGAAAATATCCCTCGTATCCTCCCCCAAGGTACAGCTGTGGAAATCAAGCAAGATAATTTTGAAATATCCAATGTTTTTCAATTACTTAAATCCATTGGATCAGTATCGGATGCTGAGATGTGGCGCACGTTTAATATGGGGATTGGACTTGTCATCCTACTTGACGGGGCCGAAGCGTCTGCACTTGAAGCAAGTTTTAAGGCCTTACCCAATTTTAATTTAAGCCTTATTGGTGAAGTTATCCCCAGCAACCATGCAACCGTTAGGATAATATAAATGCGCATAGGCATCGTTCAGTTTCCAGGTTCTAATTGTGAAAGAGAAACAGCACTTGCGATACGTCGCGCTGGGATGGAGCCTGTGGACTGTAAAAGCTACCCTGAGGCCACTTTGCCCAAGCTTGATGGCTACGTACTTGTAGGTGGTTTTTCTTATGAAGATAGGTCGCGTGCTGGCATCATTGCCGCGCACTCTCCCATCATCACGGCTCTTAAATCTGAAAGTGAAGCTGGCAAACCGATTTTAGGTATATGTAATGGTGCACAAATTTTAGTGGAATCAGGTCTGGTACCAGGCAGCACACAGATAGCATTGGCTGATAATAAACGCATACAAGAAGGTCAGGTGCTAGGGACTGGGTTTTACAACGCTTGGGCGTACATGAAACCTGCCCAGCATACGCGTGACAATGCCTTTACCCGCTACCTAGATAAACCCATACAATTACCGATTGCGCATGCTGAAGGGCGCTTTTTGTTTGCAGAAGAGCTCAAACAACAAATAGAAAGCCTGGGTCTCATTACTTTGCAGTACTGTGATGCTGAAGGTGGGCTCAGTGGCGATTTTCCTATTAACCCTAATGGCTCCAGTCATAATGCGGCTGCTATATGTAACTATGCGGGCAACGTCATGGCCATGATGCCACACCCTGAAAGAACGGAAGTCGGTGACGCCATTTTTGCCTCTATGAAAAGCTATATCGAAGATAAACGCTTTAAACCTTCACCCATACTTCAAACCAAAACTAAAAACCTGGTCATCGCGTCTATCTTGACCGACAACACAGCCTTTACGGTAGAAAATACGGCGGGTAAGCATGGCTTTGATATGCGCTTGCAAAGACACACGCATATAGAAATCAACTATGACAGCGAAGATACTTTTAAGAAAATATTAAATACAGGGCTTTTGTTTAACGACCAAAAAGAATTTATCCAAACCAAGCCCATACCATGTGACAAAGCTTACCTAATACGCCCCAAAGACAATATTGAAGGCCAAAATCTTTGTCAGCAACTGCAACATCACTTTGGTATTCAAGGCATCGAATCTATCCGGCTTGGTGTGCTTTGGCACATGACACCGTTTCATCCGATTGAAACTCTTTTGTTTAACCCTATCTCACATGAGTGCTACGACTATGAATGATTATCAAGCAAAAATTAAGAGCATGCTGCAACACTGTCTCACAGAAACCGATTTCAACTTTGGCGCTAAAACACGAGGCAAAGTAAGAGATACCTATGATTTGGGTGATAAGCTCATGCTGGTTACAACAGATAGGCAAAGCGCTTTTGACCGCGTATTGGCAGCTGTGCCCTTCAAAGGCCAAGTATTAAATTTATGTAGTGCCTGGTGGTTCGAAAATACCAAGCATATCATTCAAAACCATGTAATAAGTATTCCGGACCCTAACGTTACCATCGCCAAAAAGCTCAAAATGTTCCCTGTTGAATTTATTGTGCGCGGATATATTACTGGTTCTACCAAAACCTCTCTATGGACTCAATACCAAAGCGGCGTACGTAACTATTGCGGTAATCCAATTCCTGAAAATTTGATTAAACATCAAAAGCTTGCAGCCCCCATGCTCACCCCCACCACCAAGTCAGAGATCGATGACAGACCCATAACCCCGGAGGAGATTGTCAAAGATGGCTTGATGACACAAGACCAGTGGGATGAAGCGGCTGCAAAAGCACTGAAACTCTTTGAATTTGGCACCGAGGTTGCTAAAGAACATGGACTGATTCTTGTTGATACCAAGTATGAAATGGGTATGGATGAAGCGGGCAATATCGTCCTTGCCGATGAAATTCACACCCCTGACTCTAGCCGCTACTGGCTTGCAGACAGCTATGAGCAACGCATGGCTGAACAGCGCGACCCAGATAACATCGATAAAGAGTTTCTAAGGCTTTGGTTTAAAGAGCATGCCGACCCATACAACGACGAAGTATTACCCAAAGCACCCGATGATTTAATCATCACTCTCTCTTCTCGCTATATCCAACTGTATGAAATGATTGTGGGCCAAGCATTTCCTTTTAGTGATGATGACATGGAGGCTCGCAACAGAATCGAAGCAAATATGGAAGCACATGAATGCATGGAGGCCTAAACGGATAAGGATAAGCTATGTGCGGTATAGTTGGTATTACAAGCCATGAAGCCGTGGCACGGGATTTATATGATGGTTTGATTCATTTACAGCATCGCGGTCAGGATGCAGCAGGTATTTTAACTTGCCACGAGCGGTTTGACTTAAAAACCGGGATGGGGCTTGCGCGTGATATCTTTGGCCCTGAAGATTTGGCGAGCCTCAATGGGCACATGGGTATAGCACACAATCGCTACCCGACTTCTGGCCACTACACCATGGCAGATGTGCAGCCGCTTTGGGTGGGAAGCCCCAGAGGTGTTGCGCTGGCGCACAATGGCCACTTAGTCAATTATGATGTGCTTGCGGAAAAGCTTGTCAAAGAGCAGCATCATAACTTAAGCTCCAACAGCGACTCGGAAGTTTTGCTGCATCTGCTCGCAGAAGGCTTGCAAGCACATGCCAATATTGAGGGAGATGGCACCCCCTATTTTGAAGGCCTCTGCGAGGCCATACTATCTATTTTTCGCCAAGCTAAAGGCTCGTATTCAGTCACAGCCATGGTGATTGGTAAAGGCATGCTCGCTTTTCGCGACCCGCACGGCATTCGCCCCTTGGTGATGGGGGTTCGTCACACCTATGATCAGAAAAAAGATTATATCTTTTCCTCCGAAACCACCATGTTTTACTCCTTAGGCTTTGAGCCTATGGGTGATGTAAAACCTGGAGAACTGGTTTTTGTGAATCAGGCCGGTGAACTATTTAGAAAAACACTAACCCATCAAACTTTTACCCCTTGTATTTTTGAATATATTTATTTTGCACGTCCGGATGCCACCTTAGATGATGTCAACGTGTACCGTGCACGCTTAAGGCTTGGAGAAAACCTTGCTAAAATTTGGCAAAAAAGACACCCAGAAGTCAAACCTGACGTTGTCATTCCGGTGCCTTTTACTGCTAATACCTCTGCTATTGCCGCAGCAGAAGTGCTTGGTGTGCCCTACTCTGAGGGCTTATATAAAAATCCCTTTGTTGGACGTACCTTCATCATGCCCGACAATGAAAAACGGCGTAAAAACATTCGCTATAAACTCACCCCTCAACGTATTGAACTTGAAGATAAAAACGTGCTCATCATTGATGACAGCATTGTCAGAGGCAACACCAGCCGTGAAATCGTAAAAATGGTGCGTGAGCATGGTGCCAAAGAAGTATACTTTGCATCCTCTGCACCACCCATTCGTTTTCCCTGCTTTTATGGCATCGATATGCCTTCTAAAGAAGACTTGGTCGCATCACGCATGCATGAAGATAAAATCAAAGCCTATTTAGATGTTGATATTCTGCTTTATCAGAGCATTGACAATATGATTGAAGCAGTCACCAGAAAAGGTAAGCACTACTTTCAAACGCCCTGCAAAGCTTGTATGGACGGGTGCTACATCACAGGCACACCCAATATGAATAAACAGCAACAAGATGAAGTGAGCACATTATGAAAATACTGGTTGTAGGCTCTGGCGCTCGTGAACATGCCATCGTTCGAACTCTGGCAAACTCAGCATCACGACCCACACTTTTTTGCTTTGGCACCCATCAAAACCCTGGCATACATACTTTGTGCAGTGACAGTGTCTGCGGCAAATTACAAGAAGGCGAGTCCATTATAAAACATGCAAAAAGATGGGGCATAGAGCTTGCCATCATTGGCCCTGAAGCACCCCTGGAGTACGGCCTGGTTGATATGCTCAAAGCAGAAGGCATTGCCTGTGTCGGACCTACTAAAAAATTGGCCCAGCTTGAATGCAGCAAAGCTTTTGCCCGTGAGCTTCTTCATAGCTACAACATCGATGCCTCACCTAAGTATAAATACTTCACAAGCCTCAACGGTGTAGAGAAATTTTTGTTTGAGCTGGGTATAGACGGCTATGTCATCAAGGCTGATGGGCTGATGGGAGGCAAAGGTGTTAAAGTGGCAGGCGATCACTTGCATACCTTTGAGCAAGCGCTCAGCTTTTGCCAGTCACTGATTGATGACAACCTAACGTTTGTCATTGAAGAAAAGATTGCAGGTCAAGAATTTTCCTTATTAAGTTTCACGGATGGCAAAACCATCATCCCGATGCCCTTAGTACAAGATCACAAACGCGCATTGGTGAATGATGAAGGTCCTAACACGGGCGGCATGGGCAGTTACTCTGATGCCGATCATCTACTCCCCTTCCTAACAGAAGAAGAGTATCAAGAAGCGCTGAGTATCAACCAGGCTGCTTTATCTGCACTACAAAACCTATGCCGAGAAGAGTACCGTGGCATCCTGTATGCAAGCTTTATGGTCACAACGAAAGGCTTGTATTTAATTGAATACAATGTACGCTTTGGTGATCCTGAAGTCATGAATATCCTTGCTCTGTTTGAGGGTGACTTTGCCCAAGTGTGTCATGACATTGCCCATGGTTCACTCGGTGCAAGCGATATAAGCTTTAAGCCACTTGCAACGGTATGCAAATATGCAGTGCCTCATGGCTATCCGGACAACCCCATCAAAGAAACACCAATTGATGTTAGCCAAGTTCAAAATCAAGCGGCTTTATATTTTGGCTCGGTTGCCTATGCGGATGAGGTTTTGGTTTCCAAAGGTTCTCGTGCTATTGCAGCTGTTGGCGTTGGCCCCAGTATTACAATTGCTGAAAAGCAAGCTGAAACCACCATCAATAACATTCAAGGTAAACTGTTCCATCGTGCAGATATTGGTACAGCAAAACTGATTGATAAGCGTGTTGCCATGATGAAAAAGCTTAAACGTGAGGTCAGCTTTAGTGAATAGTAAACTCCAAATCGGCGTACTTGGCTCAACCCGTGGCACCATCTTACTCCCACTTATCGACAAGCTAGAACGAGCGCATTGCCCTTTTGATATTGCGACGGTCATCAGTAACAGCGCTGATGCCGAAATTCTAAAACGCGCCCAAGAAAAATCTATCCCAAGCTACGTGATTTCTCCTGACAATCTATCGCGTGAAGCTTTTGATCAAGCCATCAGTCAAAAGCTTGAGGCTGAAGATGTTGAGCTTGTGGTTTTGATTGGCTATATGCGTATTTTGTCACCCTGGTTTATCCAGCAGTGGCAACAACGCATTTATAACATTCACCCCTCACTCCTGCCTGATTTTGGTGGCAAAATGGACCAAGGTGTACACCAAGCCGTACTTGATGCAGGCGTTAAAGAAACTGGCTGCACCGTGCATATTGTCAATGAATTCGTTGATGGTGGGCCTATTATTTTGCAAAAAAGATGTCCGGTTTATCCTGATGATGATGTCCATCGTTTAAAACAAAGGGTACAAGCATGCGAGGTTGATGCGCTTGCTGATGCCATTCAACACTACCACTTAGAGAATGTCTATGCCTAAAATACAACGCGCACTCCTATCTGTTTCTGATAAAGCTGGCCTTATCCCCTTTGCTCTCGGCTTGCATAAGCTTGGTATTGAAATCATTTCAACCGGTGGTACTGCCAAAGCATTGCAGGCAGAAAATATTCCTACACAAGAAGTGAGTAGCATCACAGGCTTTCCTGAAATCATGGATGGTCGTGTAAAAACCCTGCACCCTTTGGTACATGGCGCCATTTTGGGTAAGCGCGACTTTCATGCCGACATTGCTAAGGCCCAAGGCATCAATTGGATAGATTTGGTGGTCGTCAATTTATACCCCTTTCAAGACGTCATCAAAGATTCTTATGTCACCCTTGGCGATGCTATCGAAAACATAGATATTGGTGGTCCTGCCATGATTCGCTCCGCGGCCAAAAACATGGCTGAGGTGGGTGTGGTGGTTGACCCCAATGATTATGATGATGTCCTAAGCGCACTGACCAAAGCACAGATGCTGTCTGACACACAGTGTAAAAACCTTGCCATCAAAGCCTTTGGTCATACCGCAAGCTATGATGCCGCGATTCACCAGCACTTCAGTTCAGCAGAAGATGACTTTGCAGAGCAAGAAATTATTGCCCTCGAAAAGCCAATGCCTCTGAGATACGGAGAAAACCCGCATCAAAAAGCCTGTGCCTATCAACTCAAAGGCAGTGAAACAAGCTTGCTTACGGCCACGCAACTGCAAGGCAAAGCTCTATCATACAATAACTTAGTAGATACCCATGCGTCGCTTAAATGCTTGAATTCATTTGAAAAACCTACCTGTGTCATTGTAAAACATGCCAACCCCTGTGGCGTCGCCAGTGATGATGATATTGCTGGTGCGTTTAACCGGGCACTTGAAGCTGATGCCATGTCTGCCTTTGGTGGCATCATTGCACTCAATCGAACTTGTGATGCCAAAACGGCTAGGGCCATTACCGCATCTTTTTTTGAGGTGGTGGTCGCACCAAGCTTTGATGAAGAAGCGAAAACCATTTTGGCCAACAAAAAAAATCTACGCGTGTTGGTGCAACCACAAAAAACACCAAACGCTTCGATGCAAGTTCAAGTTTTGGACAGCTTTGCTTTAATGCAAGAGCCAGATACCCACACCTTAAACTTATCTGATCTACGCTGTGTCACTAAGTGTAAGCCTACAGATGCCGCCATGGAGGATGTGTTGTTTGCCTGGCGCGTGGTCAAGCATGTGAAGTCGAATGCCATTGTTGTGGCTAAAAACCAGCAAACACTCGGCATTGGCCCTGGGCAAGTATCACGCATTGAAGCGGTTAATCATGCACTACAAAAATCATGTCATGTAGCCTCTGGTGCTGTACTTGCCTCAGATGCATTTTTCCCATTTAAAGATAGCATCGAGTGCATCCATGCCTCAGGCATCGAGTGCCTCATCCAGCCCGGCGGCTCCATCAAAGATGAAGAAGTCATTCAAGCTTGTGACGAGCTTGGTATAGCTATGCTGTTTACTGATATACGTTGCTTTTACCATTAAGATTAAAAAGGAGAATCAAATGAACCCACTTGTAACAATGATTATGGGCTCAAAATCAGACTGGCCCACCATGGAGCATGCAGCGCTTACGCTCGATACGCTTGGCATTCCTCACGAGCACCGCGTGCTTTCAGCGCACAGAACCCCTGAAGCGTTGCAAACGTATTTAAAATCAGTAGAAGAAAAAGGCATTCGTGTTTTAATTGCCGCAGCCGGTGGTGCCGCGCATCTACCTGGCGTAGTTGCTGCAAGCTCACCACTGCCTGTGATTGGTGTACCCATGAGCTCAACCTTAAATGGCCTCGACTCATTGTTATCCATCGTACAAATGCCGAAAGGCATGCCGGTTGCCACCATGGCCATTGGTAAAGCCGGCGCCATCAACAGTGCACTCTGTGCCGCCAGCATTCTTGCGCTATCACATGCTGATGTCAAAGCGTCTCTGCTTGATTACCGCCAAGCACAAGCCAATGCAGTGTTAGAACCTGCCTAAATCAAAAGGGGGACGGTGCATCTGCACCGCCCCCTTTTATCAAGATATGAAAATAATGTACAAATAAAAGCATATGTGTTAATATTTACTCCTTTGATTATTATGCGCTCAGAGGTACACCATGCTTAAACAAAAACTTGCTCTCCAAACAACAGAGGAAAGCAAAGCCCAAATAGAAGAAGCTCGAAAAAGATTGCAATTTCACACTATCATGAAAAAAGCTTCAGAAGTCTATCTGCGCTACTTAGAACTTTCGCAAGAAAAAACGGTAAAAATGATGGACGCTAGTGAAAAGACCATACGTGAAACACCAACAGAAATCTTTCCTGCTTTGTCGAGTATTTTTACACCCATAAAAAGTACGGCACTTGAGTTCACCATGCTAAGCTCTGACGAAGATGAGATTTTAGATACCCACGCCCTTACTGAAAATGGTGCTGTCGAATATTTCGAAGATTTTCTAAGAAAACAAAACGTTGCCAATATAGAGCTTATCAGCAATGCTTTTGAAGCTAGCCTAAGGTGCAGTAGCCCTTGTAAAAGGGTGGGACATTATCTTGAATCACCCACAAACGTAAGTAGACCAAAATCAGAGTTAGGATTCCATGATACTCTTGAACGCGCGCTCAAGAATATCATATATAATCCCCCTAAAGAGCAAGACACACAGTTTTATCTTGAGCTTGACGACGACACGCCAGACCTTCGCTAAACATATTGGGGACGGTGCAAATGCACCGTCCCCAATGCTCACATTTTGGCCTGTGCCACAGTGGATAGTTCACGAAGCTCTTGGTTCTTGTGCCCTACAAGCTCTGTAAGGGCTTTTTTGGCATCGGCAAAGCCCAAAGGCTTATTGAATGAGAACGGCGGCAACACTGGATGATACTCGTTAGGTGCCGGTGTATATAACACCATATAATTTTCTGGGTGACTCGGTAGTGTAGGTTCACTCCCCTCGAAAATGATGCCTGTACTCATCTCCTGTTCTTCTTGTACTTTATCGTCTTTGTACTCAAGCACTTCATTAAAAGTGTGAAGTTGATGATCTGCACCAGCACGAGCTTCACTTAAAACCATGACTGGGCAACCCAAACTTACAGCAACAGCAGCCACTTGATGCCGGTCGCGCCCTGTAAACCTATCGGCTAATTTTTCTTTAGCATGCCCTTGGTTCTGCCTTAAGACAGCCACAGCATCTAATAAAGACATTTGCCCATTTGGCGGCGTAATATTAGCAAAACCGACTTGCAGCAGTGCTTCCTTAAGTGCATTTAATTGTGTTTCAGCCTCGTCAACCTCTTCTGATTTATGAGAAGCTTCTTTCAATAGCTTGATCTCTTCTTCTAAGCGCTCGACCTCACTCCACACCCAAGTGACAAGGCCATCAAAATTTTGTGCAGCTCTGCCAGCATCACTTTTATAAGAGGATATCATCTTAATCACATAAGCAACGGCCGCACCAATCACCATCTGTACATAATTCACGTCAGACGTTGCATCACGCTTATCATTTTGCTCAAGGTAAGTGTTCACAAGCCCAATGGTCACCGCCAAAAGAGACATAAACATCCCAAGGGCAGCAATGTTTTTTGCGCTTGCATCTTCCCGGGTGCGTCTATCGACAGTGTCATCATACAATTGATCTTTTAAAACTCGAGCCTTGAGCTCGAACATGATTTCTTGCTGCTCAAACTCTTTGCTACTTGGGTCCAAGCGCTGCATTTGTCTAAACACATGCCATACATCGCATTGCTTAAAATAGCGATTTACAAAACCCTGATAAGTTTTACTTTTTTCATCAGCTTCTCTTAATGTTAAAGAAGTATTCATAAAATCTGTGGTTAAATGAGAAACCCCCGGCGTTTGCTTTCGTCCTTCACCAATCACAGGTTTATTTTCGGTTGCATTACTGTAGGCCCTATCTACCTTTTCCAGCAAACACCCACATATACAATAATATGCAAATATTTCTGCTACTCTTTGCGCCGAACGACAGATAGTACTGGCTTCACCTTCTTTATCGGTGGGGTCCCTACCATACTGTGCTTCAATATCTGTTGCCTTCTCTTCTTCATCAGCACCTGATGAAAGCATTCTTCGTATATTACCATAACCGTATTTCTCTGACTTTCTATCCATGAACATACATCCTTTTTTGTATAAATCATCTCAATGCTAGCAATGTCAATTTCAAATTTCCATCCTCTTAACAAAACTTTTATTGACGGCTCTATGCTAGTACGCTAGATGTTTAATCTTTCTATCTTTTGGGACATAAACATGTTGGTTTATCTTTTCTTATCGCTGTTTGGCTTGGTGCAAGAGAACCCAAAGACGTGTGTTTGCACCATGATTTGGCAACCAGTCTGTGGTGTCGATGGCAAAACCTACAGCAGTCAGTGCCAGTCTGACTGCCAAAGCGTTAAGATAAATCACACAGGTCCTTGTGATTAGAAAATTTTTATAGCACCATGCTTTAAAAATCTATCACTATTGGAGCTGTATCCATGACCGTATTTTCTGAGGTCACCTATGCCTTACTTATCGAAAAGCTTGAAAAGCTTATCAGAGATACCGACGTCAAAAATGAGGACCCCGTGAGGGTTACGTTAAAGAGAGGTGTTGAGCTCTCAAGTCAAAAGCTCACTGTCATTGGCAGCTTAAAAGAAAAGATCGAACAAAGCATACAAATTGAACAACGTGACAATCAATATAAAGCACAATGGATTAAAGCACTTAAAGAAGCCAATGACGCGATAGAAGAATTACGAAAGACTGAGGGTCATGCACCTGGCCATACTGAGCAAACTATAAAAACGTTACGTGATTTCATCAATGCTTTTTTTCCAGCTTTACAGCTGAAACACTTAGAAAACTATACCAACCAAAGTAATGATTTATTTAAATTCTATAAAGCGTTGGCCTCATTTATTGCCATTAGAAAATATGATGACTGTGAAGCGGTTATCACTGGTGCCAGCATCTCTTTTGGCATGTTTACTAACAATCCTGTGATTAGTCCTAAGCCCCGCTTCCTAAAAGCACTCGATGAGCTTACAGATAAATACATCACCCGCGTACAAAATAATATTGCCGGCCACAACCAAGAAGACGCTGGCTTTGTTCAAAGAGCAAATGAATTGGTTGAAGACCATCTGGAGTTACTTTGCCATAAATATGACGCTATCAGAACACAATATGCATGGCTTATGGGTGCATTCGGACAAGTTCTACCCGAAGATTTTATTATGTGTATTAGATCTGCTCAAGCCGAGTTTGAAGATAATGAACTCGAAGCTGAAGACGAAGAACAAAAAAGCCAGGAAAGTGCGCTATAATTGAGCAATATATACTTAAACATTGTGGCAGCCAATGTTTTCATTTTTTTCTTCTAAAGAACATCGCTTTTCAAAAGCCCTATTTGATATGCTGTGCAAGAATGATGAGCATATCAACTATGAGGAAATCATTGACTGGTTACAACAAGAGCCACCTGTAAGCCTTGATTATTCTTATTCTAAAAGTGCGTTTACAAGAAAGCCTGCTTCACTCTTAGAAGTGTTACTCAAAGATAGCGGCCGTAACCTTGAGAAGAAGCAGCAAGTTCTAGAGCTCGTTTTAGAAAAAGATAACCCGTTACACAACTACCAGAAAAAGAAAAATATATTACAAAACAATATCTTAGATATTTATAGCAACATCACTTACGGCATAGAAAAGTCACCTGTATTTTCAAAACTTAAACGCACCCTGGTAGAACACTATGAAAGAAATTACCCCATTGCAAGGTTGCCCGAGGATATTGAAATCTATGAGACGGAAGACATTTTAGAGCAAATCTCAGACTTTCCTAATGAAGAGCGCTGGCGGCTCTTGGTCGATGCCAAACTACAAAAAAATGAACAAGCATGGCTTGATTACGAAAAAAGAGAACCTGGAAGCATGGTTTCCTTGCGCAAAGCTTTTGACTTTATGGTGACTACCTTAGATGCCAAACTCAACGCCTCACTCATAAAAAATGTATATCTTCGATGTAGAAACCATAAGAAGCAGTACGATGGTAGCCCGCTCGATATGCATCACACTTTTGGTGCTTCATCGTTTGGTGTTTCTTTTGAAAATGGCAATTTAACTGTTCGTGGCTTACCAGAGCTTGAAGAGAATCAAAAAAATGATTACAACTTTTGTAGTGGTCGAGTCTCAGGCTACACGTTAGCGACCACATTAATGGATGAAAAAATAGAAGGAAAGATATCACAATACAAAGCCGAGCTGCATGACTCAACCACAGCTTTAGACAAACTAAAAGCCATCATACGATTCATCATCACACTAGAAAGAATGCATGTTTTCCCTGATGCCAACTGTAGGACATTCTGTGTTTTATTGCTGAATCGCGAGCTAATCAAAAACCAATTTTCACCGGTCATTTTGGAAGATCCAAATCGGTTTGACGGCTACTCAGTGGATGAAATGGTGATAGAAGTCTTGAACGGCATGCACAGTTTTCAAGAGGTTCTTGTGGGTAACACTGAGCACCTTGGTTTATCACACCATCAAATAGAACAGAAATTACAAACACTTGAGGACCCGAATTTAAACGAAACTCATCAGCAATTGATAGCCCCATTGCAGCAACTTGATGCCCAAGCCTGTGGAAAAAGAAAAGCACCTGGTGCTTAACTCGCAATACTTCTGAATGAATGTTAAATTAATTCAAGACTTGTTTTAATCATTCTATTTGGACACTACGTCTATGAAAAATCTGATTAAAATTGCGCTTGAACGGCCTTACACGTTTGTAGTGCTCGCAATTTTAATCATCATCATGGGACTGCGCTCCATTTTTACGGCATCCACCGATGTCTTTCCTGATATTAAAATCCCTGTTGTGGCGGTGGTTTGGTCTTACTCTGGCCTTTTGCCTGCCGATGTTTCGGGTAGGATCACCTTTTTGCATGAACGCGCCATCACCAGAACAGTTGAAGGCGTAAAAGAAATTGAGAGCCACTCTTACTATGGCATCAGTATCATTAAAGTGTATTTACAGCCTGGTGTGGATGTTGCCAAGGCCGAGGCTGAAATTACTGCTATCTCACAAAATGTAATTAAAATTTTACCGCCTGATATTTCGCCCCCGATGGTGATGAAGTTATCAGCCTCCTCCGTGCCTGTTGCCATGCTTGAAGTTGCCTCAGACAAACTCTCGGGAGCCGAGCTCTTTAATATTGCCACCACCAAAATCAGGCCACGTCTGGTGACCATTAAAGGCGCTATCCTGCCCCTCCCCTATGGCGGGCAAAATCGACAAGTGATGGTTTCGCTTGACCCTGAAAAGTTATACGCCAAAAACATGACCGCCTTTGATGTACTGCATAAGGTACAACAGCAAAACCTGATTTTGCCTGCAGGTGCTGAAAAAATAGATACCATTCAATGGCTCGTACAAAACAATGCTGCCCCCATGAAAGTGAGTGATTTCAACAAGCTTCCATTAAAAACCGTGGGTGGCGCCACCGTATTCCTCCGAGATGTCGGCAGTGCATCACTTTCAGGTGCACCACAGCAAAACTCTGTATTGGTTGATGGTAAGCAAGCCGTCATGCTTGTAGTGATGAAAAGCAGTAATGTGTCTACCCTGACCGTGGTCAATGGCGTTAAAAAACTCATACCTGACATTGAGCAATCTTTAGGTGGTGACGTCAAAATCAAAATTCTCAATGACGCGTCTAAATTTGTGAAAGACTCCATCAAAGAAGTGGCGCAAGAAATGCTCACAGCGACCTTTTTAACCGGCCTTGTGGTGCTACTTTTTATTGGCTCTTGGCGCTCAACCATTATTATATCTATTTCTATCCCGCTCTCGATTTTATCGGCCATCATTGGCTTGTACTTTGCCCATGAAACCATCAACGTTATGACTTTGGGTGGCTTGGCCCTCGCTGTGGGTATTCTTGTCGATAATGCGACCGTGATGATTGAAAACATTCACTCTCACCTTGCCATGCATAAAAGCAAAAAAGATGCCATTTTAGACGGCGCTAAACAAATCATCATCCCTATGTTTGTCTCCACCTTATGTATTACCCTTGGCTGGATGCCTTTATTTGGTATTTCTGGCATTTCAGGCTTTTTATTCCAACCCATGGCACTTGCCATCATGTTTGCCATGGCGGCTTCTTTTATGTTGTCTATCACACTTGTGCCAACTATGGCGGATTATCTGCTGGAAGAGCACGAAAAAGAGCCCGAAGCCTTACCCAAATATAAACTTTTACAAAAACTCCACCGCTTTCAAACTGAGTTTGAACGACAGTTTGAAGCGTCGAGAGATAAGTACCAAATCGTACTGACAAAGCTTATTGAAAATCGAAACCGATTTATGCTGTATTTTGTAGCTTTTTGTGGCACTGCTTCCATTTTGTTTGTGGTCAATGGCAAAGACTTTTTTCCTGAAATTAAATCTGGCACCTTGCAAATGCATATGCGTACGCAATTGGGCACCCGAGTAGGGACATCAGGTGAAGTTGCCTCGTATGTTGCTCGTGAAATCAAAAAGCTTTTACCTGGCAAGGTAGAACAAGTCATCAGCAATTGTGGTTTACCTGTGGGCCCGCATAACCTTGCTTTTATTCCCTCGCCTACCATCGGTTCACAAGATTGCGATTTAACCATTACGCTCCGTAACAAAACCTCACCGGTTTGGACCTATCGCAACATTCTAAGAAAAGGCTTAAAAGAACGTTTTCCTGGTATTACCTTTACTTTTCAGCCTGCTGACTTAACGCAAAAAATCATTAACTTCGGCTCACCAGCACCCATTGATGTGCATGTTGTAGGCTATGATATGCAAGATAACTATCACTATGCCAACCTGCTCGCCTCAAAGTTTCGAACCATACCTGGCGCTGCTGACGTTACGGTTCAGCAAACCTTAACCACACCGACACTACTTACCAATACCGACAGAACGCTTGGCCTTAATGTGGCACTCACCGAAAAAGATGTGGCACTGAATATGATTTTGGCAACCGCCGGTAGTCAGCAATTTTTCCAACAATATTGGCTCGACCACAACTCTGGCATTGCATACCGCTTTAATATATATACCCCCCAATACATCATGAAAAGCCTCAACAAGCTGCTTACGATTCCTACGCGTAAAACCCAAGGTGACAGCAACCTTGAGAGTATTCAGCTTGCCGGTAATGTTGTAGATACTGAGATGGTGGGCACACCCGGTGTGGTATCACACTCTGATGTGATGCCTCTCTTTAATGTCTATGTGTCGGCTGAAGGTCGTGACTTAGGTGGCGTACTGGGTGATGTGAAGCGCATCATTGCTGCAGAAGCCTCAAAAAAACCACCCAAAGCCACGGTTAAAATCAGCGGTCAATCTGAAACCATGGAAAGCGCTTATGTCGAGCTTACGGTGGGCTTTTTATTTGCTATTGTTTTGATTTATTTATTGATTGTGGTGAACTTTCAGTCTTGGCTTGACCCTTTTATTATTTTAACAGGCTTAATTGGTGCCATTGCTGGTGTTGCGCTGTTTTTATTTTTGACCGGTACCAACTTATCTGTACCCGCACTGACAGGGCTCATTATGTCTTTAGGCACTGCGACCGCAAACTCTATTTTGGTGGTGGCTTATGCACGCGATCAGATGGACATCCATGGCGACCCCATCAAGGCGGCTATTGAGTCTGGCTATGCTAGGATTCGCCCCGTACTGATGACAGCCTCTGCCATGATCATCGGCATGTTGCCCATGTCTTTAAGTAATACCACCAATGCCCCTCTTGGTAAGGCTGTCATTGGAGGTTTGCTCGTTGCGACCTTTACGACGCTATTTTTTGTACCTTGTGTTTATACCTTTGTTTATAGGAAATTCCAAAAATCATGAAAGATAGGATAAAAGCACTTTATACAAACGCCATGAAGCCTATACCCGACAAATACAGGCTCCCAGTCCTCTTTGGTGCTGTGCTCATCACTTGGCTCGCACTTATGTTTGTGTTTCGTGGCCTGCACTTTTACAGCTTAAAGCGCGCCGCCTTAAAAGAGGATGTATTTTTGGTTGCACTTGTATCCCCCAAGCAAGACAACACACTCGAAAGCATTGAGCTGCCTGGCAATATCATGGCTTGGAATCAGTCGTATATATACTCTCGTGTGGATGGTTATATCAAAGCTTGGTACACCGACTATGGCGCCGAAGTAAAAAAAGGTGAAATGATGGCACGCATCAATACCCCTACGTTGAACGCACGCCATGGTCAAGCAGTGGCGGATATGAAAGCGGCCAAAGCAAAATATGACTTAGCCATTTTGACTGCAGACCGCTATGTCAAGATGAAAGAGTCTAAAGCCGTTGCCATTCAGTCTATCTCTGTCAAAGAAGCCATGCGTAAAGTGGAAGAAGGCAAGTACAATGCTGCCAAATATCATGCTGATACACTTAAAGCTTGGCTCAAATTCAAAACCATTGTCGCCCCCTATGATGGCGTTGTCATCTCGAGGAACATCAATGTCGGTGACTATGTAACCAAAGAAGGCAGTGTTACTGAGCAAGATCCAAAAACCTCACACATGTTTATTGTCGCTGATATTCACAAGGTACGTTTGTTTGTTTCTATACCTGAGCGCTTTGGACGGTTTTTAAAGTCTGGATTTAATGCTGATGTAGTGTTTCCGCAATATCCTGATAGGCATTTTACTGGCAAGTTCTTAACTTCGGCCAAAGCCTTTGCGCCAGACACACGAACTGTTGTCACCGAATTTGAAATTGACAATGAAGATGGCGTGATTTGGCCAGGCTCTTACGCCACAGTCACGATTTCTGCTAAAACCAAGCCTAATATTATTTCGATTCCAACCACGGCTATGATTTTTGATGCGCATGGCACTCGTGTTGCCACAGTAGATAAAAACAATCAGGTACACTTTAAAAACATCAAAGTCGACCAGCTAAGAAGGCGTACAGTCGATGTGGCAGAGGGTTTAAGTTTGACAGATAAAGTGATTAATAGTCCGAACTTAGGCATGCTAGAAGGTAGCAAGGTCAAAGTTGTGACACCAGCAAAGGGTTATTTGCAATAAGAAGACAACATGAAAACACGGCTTAACATTAAAATACTGATGTTGTTGGTTTTGATACCTTTTTTCTCTGCTTGTAAACACAAGCGAGACATCATCGACTTGTCGCCAAAATATGAACCCAAAGAGCTGGTTGTACCTCGTGACTGGCGCGGCCAAAGCCCATTTCGACTGGCAAGCCCCAAAGACAATACCTATAACGGTGAATGGTGGAAAATTTTTCATGACCCAATGCTTAATCAACTGCAAGTGAAATTTCACGAAAGTAACCCAACATTACAAGCTGCTGCTGAGCGCTTTATTCAGTCACGTTATGAAATGATGAAAGCACGCTCTTTGTATTTGCCACACATTGGCATACAAGGCTTTTATGATGAAAACCAGCGCTCTATCGATGATTTACAGCATGGTGAAGTCAATCAGTTTGCTTTTGGGAACACGTCATCTTTTGTGGGGCCGCTTTCTTGGGAGCCTGATATCTTTTCCAGATACCGTAACCTCACCAATGTGCGCGTGTTTCAGGCGCAGGCTTCAGCGGCACACTATGGTGCGATTCGTTTGATGTTACAAGCCGAGCTTACGGCCAATTATTTTGTATTGCGCACGCTTGATGCTAAAAATGAAGTATTCAAAGCCTCTATCGTCTACTTTAAGCGCTCTTTAGATATTGTCACCGTGCAATTTAATGGCAAGCTTGCCTCTAAAATTGATGTTGCTAGAGCGGAGTATTTGCTCAGAAACACACAAGCGCGCCAGCTTGAAGTCGAGGCCGAAAGGCAAGTTGTAGAGCAATCCATCGCTGCCCTTTTGAATATTTCGCCCTCCGCATTTTCTATCAAGCCAAAAAAGCACTTTAATGTCCCTGACATTACCATACCTAACGTTCTGCCCTCAGACTTGGTTGAGCGTAGGCCTGATATAGCTGATTTAGAAAGAAAAATGGCACAAGCCAACAAACATATTGGTATTTCGCGTGCGGCCTTCTTCCCACAAATCAATTTAGGTGGCAGTGTCAGCGCATTTTTACTCTCGCAAGTCTCTAATCCTGTATGGGCTTTCGGTGCCATCTTGGATTACCACGCATTTAAGGCGGGCTATAGACGCGCTCAATTACAAAAATCCTGGTCTGTCTATCGCCAAACCATGAATGAATACCGTGAAGGTGTATTAAAAGCATTCAAAGAAGTTGAACATGGCTTAAGCCGTACCAGACTCTTTAACCAAGAATTAATGCGACAAAAGCAAGCGGTGGCCGCTGCTGTCGAAACGCAAGATTTAACCATGGACTTATACCGCGGCATGCTTGCCTCTTCGCTTGAGCTACTTTACGCAGAAATTTATGCACTAGAGGCACGCGTTAAAGAAGTAGAAGTCAAACAAAACCTCATGGTTGCAACGGTATATTTGGTCAAAGCACTGGGTGGCGGCTGGAATACCGAACAAATTCCACTGGATGAAGAAATCCCGGCCTTTAAGCTCTTCCAGTATGACCACTTGGGTCGCATTAATCCTGTCCGAAAAATTGCTAAATCCGATCCGGATGAGCAAGCAAACCTTGTGGGCATGAGTGCACCGACAAAATAAGTTGTTTTAATTATTGACAATGCATGTAGCGGAATTGATAATAACTCATCTTTAAACTGAATAAGGCAAAGCCCATGAACAAGCGCATTTTGATGCACTCGTTTTTTATTGTCACAACCCTCGCTTTCTTCTGTACCAAATCTTTTGCAGAGCCGCAAAATATAGGTCTTTTACGAAAAGAGCTTCGAAAATACCATGATACTGGAGCGTACGATAAAGAAGTCATGAAAGTGGTCAAAGAAGCAGATGCATTCATTGCCTCACGCGTTAAAGCCAACAAAGCTTCTGAGAAACCTGCCAAACTCGCCATTGTGCTTGATATTGATGACACCTCGCTTGCAACTTATAAAGATGTTGAGTCACGCGACTTTTGTGTCAACCAAAAGAATATCAAAAGAGCGGTGCAACGTGGTAAATTCCCTCCCATAGCGCCCATACATTCACTGTATGAAAAAGCACGCTCAGAAGGCGTTGCTATCTTCTTTATTACTGGTCGTTCACTAGACGTTGAGCAAGCTACCTACCGCAACTTAAAAAATGCAGGCTTTAAAACCTGGAGCGGCATTTACTTTAGACCAAAATCAGATAACAGCACATCTGTGGTACCTTACAAGTCACAAGTACGCTCTATTATTGCTACTCGAGGTTATACGATTATTGCCTCTATAGGCGACCAGGAAAGTGATTTGCTTGGCGGTTATGCGGAAAAAACCTTTAAGTTACCAAACCCTTATTACTACCTGCCTTAACTACCGGCCTACTTAGCCCGACTTGTTCGGGCTATCCACTTATGAACGCTCGGCAAGTCCAATCCCATAAGGGCGACTCAGTGTGCCTCCTGTTTCATGTAAACAAGTATTACTGAGTGTTCCATCTGCATTAATCGTACAAACAGCGATGTAACTATCAGACTCATCAGGAACAGATATATAGGCTTTTGTCCCTGCTTTGTTGATAGCAATGTAACTACGATTATTGTTAAAATTTAACGACGGCCCTGTAGTCACACAATTATCTATCGCGCCATCGGCTGCATTCAATGCACAACGGAATATCTGCTCACCCTCAATATCAAGTACATACAGAAATGACCCTGTATGATTAACAGCCATCCCACTCAGATTAATAAAATCAGGAGAATCAAATACTGTACAGCCACTCAACGTTTTATCTGGATTAATTATACATGTTGATATACCTTTGTCAGCAAGTGAAGCATATAGTTTATTAGGGCTGATATGATTGTTTATGGGCACGCTCAATTGTCTATTACCAACATTTCCAGCTATGGTACAGGCGTCAAAAAGGCCGGTACTTGGGTTAATTGAGCACTTATAAACGTCAGAGCCATCATTTACTGCGAGATAAGCTGTACTGCCATCTTGCGTAAGCGATAAATCATTTGTACGAAAATTAAAACCTGATGGCGCTGCAATTTGACATGCACCGTAAGACCCATCAGCATCTATCGGGCAAAAATAAGCCGAATCGGATGAAAAACTTGCTATATAGGAGGCTGTATTGTCATTGTTCATCGCGATACCTAATAAGCTCTGAAATACGACACCACTATTTCCTGAGTCAACACAGGTTCCCAATGATCCATCACTAATTATAGGGCATCGAGCTACAGCTTCTTGGTTATCCGTAACATAGGCAAAAGACCCGGTTGAAAAACGTCTAACGTTTAAAGTATCACTTGGGCTGGGTTGATAGCACTGCAGTTCACTCAAGCGACCGTCTTCCCCCTGTTGACAAACTACAGGCCCTCCAACTATCGGCGAATTTAATGTCGAGCCTAATATTTCAAGCCTTAAGGTACAAGAGGGACTGCTCGCAGTTAGTAAAAAGGGGTTAGCACAATAACCTGGTTCTGTAACTTGTTGTACCCCACTCATGGGGAACAACATCAAAGTATGAGGTTTACGAGATTGATTGGTCACTAAATAATCGACCGTGGCAGAACCATTGATGGGAACCAAAACTGTGGTAGGGCTCAGCGGCGTCAAGGTCCATACCGGTTTAGATGCCCCGCAAGTCATACTTGTGAGACATAGCCCCATGAAAAACCAAAGTTTTACTAATTCTCTAAGCATCATCATGCTATCCTTAGCTGTGAATTATATTAAATATACTCAACCTTGATAACTTCATATTCAACCATGCCCCCAGGCGTGGTAACTTCAACGACATCATCAAGCATTTTACCAATCAGAGAACGCCCCATAGGTGAGGTATATGAAATTTTATTATGCTTAATATCGGCTTCTTCTTCACCTACGATTTGATAGGTGATTTCTTTATCTTCTTCAACATGCAAAAGGGTTACTGTAGCACCAAATACCACTTTCCCTTCATTTGGCATGGTGGTTACATCTACAATTTGCACATGGGAAAGCTTGCCTTCCAAATCTTGAATGCGCCCTTCGTTAAAACTTTGTTGCTCTCTTGCTGCATGGTATTCAGCATTTTCTTTTAAGTCGCCATGTGCGCGTGCTGTCGCAATCGCTTCGATGATTTCTGGACGTACTTCAGATTTAAGATGTGTTAACTCATCTGTTAAAACTTTTGCACCCAAAGGTGTCATTGGATATTTTTGCATCGGTTTTACCTCGTTTGTAAATCTTGTAGCCTTGTAACGGTTTCCCTATCTTCATATTTCATAGCAAGGCATGCAGCCTCAGCACCTGAAAGCGTCGTAGTATAACTCACATGGTGGTGAAGTGCACTACGCCTAATTTCAAATGAATCTGCTGCAGCTTGCTTACCTTGAGTTGTGTTTACAATAAAATCAACTTCATCATTTTTAATAAAATCAACAATATGTGGTCGACCTTCAGCCACTTTCAACACACGCCGACAATCAAGCCCTGCTGCTTGCAATACCAAAGCTGTACCTCGCGTTGCAATCAACTCAAAGCCAAGTGCAATTAATTGCTTGGCAATCTCTCCAACACGGGTTTTATCTGCATCTCTTACCGATAAAAAGGCTTTACGCCGCCTGACAATATTTTCATTGGCGCCAATTTGAGCTTTGGCAAAGGCCTGGCCAAAACGTCTGGCAATGCCCATGACCTCCCCTGTAGATTTCATCTCAGGGCCCAAAATAGAATCAACCCCACGGAATTTAATAAAGGGGAATACAGGTAGTTTCACTGAGTAAAATGAAATGGCTTTATAGGACTCTGCCACGCCTTGCGATTCAAGCGACATGCCTACTTTACACTTGGCTGCAATTTTTGCGAGCAACAAGCCTGTGGCTTTAGACACAAAAGGCACCGTTCGTGAGGCACGTGGGTTGGCTTCTAACACATAGATATCATCACCCTGTATGGCGAATTGCGCATTGATTAAGCCACATACCTTAAGCTCAAGTGCCATTTTTCTTACTTGGTCCATGATGTCATGCTGAAGCACCACACCTAAGCTACACGGTGGTAAGGTACAAGCAGAATCCCCTGAATGCACGCCTGCTTGCTCAATGTGCTCCATCACACCACCAATCACCACGTTTTTGCCATCACATACCGCATCAACATCCACTTCGGTTGCATCATTTAAGAATTTATCGAGTAATACTGGCGCGTCTTTGTTTGGTAATTGGTGCCGCCCTAAATAACTTTCTAGATCTTCTTTGTGATAGACGATTTCCATAGCACGTCCACCAAGCACATAAGAAGGCCGCACGACGAGCGGGAAACCAATGTTTTCGGCAAGCTTGAGTGCTTCATCAGGTGCATAAGCCATCGCATTAGGTGGCTGCTGCAAACCGAGTCGCTCAACCAAAGCTTGAAAGCGAGCTCTATCCTCGGCCATATCAATGGCATCCGGAGATGTTCCTAATATGCTCACCCCTGCCGCTTCAAGTGCTCGAGCTAAGTTCAGTGGCGTCTGCCCACCATAGTGCACAATCACGCCCATTGGCTTTTCAAGCTCAACCACAGCCAATACATCCTCAACCGTCACAGGTTCAAAATAAAGTCTGTCGGAGGCATCAAAATCTGTTGAGACCGTTTCGGGGTTACAGTTCAGCATGATGGTTTGGTAGCCTGCTTCTCTGAGTGCCAGAGATGCATGCACACAGCAATAATCAAATTCAATGCCTTGACCAATACGATTAGGCCCGCCGCCTAATATCATCACCTTTTTGTCATTGTCAGATACTTTTGCCTCACAATGACTGGCATAACTTGAGTAAAAGTAAGCGGTCTTGCTTGGAAATTCTGCAGCACAAGAGTCAATGCATCGATATACGGGCTTCACATCAAGCTCATGTCGGTAAACTCTGACTTCATCTTCAGAAGCGTCCGTCAGTGTCGCAATAGATGCATCAGAAAAACCTTTTTTCTTTAATAAGCGCATAAAGCGCTTATCGATATCTTTGAGTGTGGTTTGCTGTAAAGATTGCTCAATAAGCACAAGCCCCTGCAGCGCTTCTAAAAACCATGGATCAACTTGAGAAAAGCCATGTACTTCATCAATGGTCATGCCTTGGCGAAACGCTTCAAACAGCGCCCAGAGTCTATCAGGTGTGGGCTCTCTGAGTGCACCTTTTAAAACATCATGCTCGTGATAATCAAATTTGGTTTCAAGCCCCATGTGTCCTGTTTCAAGGCTACGTATCGCCTTCATCATTGCCGACTGAAAACTATCGCCTATCGACATCACCTCACCCACAGATTTCATCTGGGTGGAAAGGGTTTTTTCGGTTTGTGGGAATTTATCAAAATTAAACCGTGGTATTTTCACCACCACATAATCAAGCGTCGGCTCAAAAGAAGCAGGTGTTACGCCACCTGTGATTTCATTTTTTAATTCGTCAAGCGTATAGCCTACCGCGAGCTTGGCGGCGACTTTGGCGATAGGAAAGCCTGTTGCTTTGGAAGCCAATGCTGAGCTTCTTGAGACCCTTGGGTTCATCTCAATCACCAACAGCCTGCCATCTTTGGGGTTGACGGCAAACTGAACATTGGCGCCACCGGTTTCAACGCCAACGGCTCTGACCACTTTTAAGGTGGCATCACGCATGCGTTGGTATTCTTTATCAGTCAGCGTTTGCGCTGGAGCGACGGTGATAGAGTCACCCGTATGTACACCCATAGGGTCAAGATTTTCAATGGTACAGATAATAATGCCTTGGTCGGCTTTATCTCGCACCACCTCCATTTCAAACTCTTTCCAACCAATAATAGACTCGTCTAGAAGCAGCTCTCTTGTCGGTGAAAGCGATAAGCCCTGGGTACAGATGGCTTCAAACTCTTCACGGTTATAAGCAATACCGCCACCGGCACCACCCATGGTAAACGAAGGCCTAATGATGGTGGGAAAGCCTAATTGCGCTTGTACTGATAAAGCCTCTTCCAAGCTATGAGCAATCGCTGAGCGCGGCATCTCAAGGCCGATGGAAGTCATGAGTGCACGGAATTTTTCACGGTCTTCAGCTTTATCAATGGCCTCTTGATTGGCACCAATCAGCTCTACCCCGTGGGCTTCTAAAACACCTTCTCGCACCAAATCCAGCGCACAATTGAGCGCCGTTTGCCCTCCCATAGTAGGCAAAAGTGCATCTGGCTTTTCTTTTTCAATGATTTTTTGAACTTCTTGCCAACGCACAGGCTCTATATACGTGGCATCAGCAAGTTCAGGATCTGTCATGATGGTTGCGGGGTTCGAGTTCACAAGTATCACTCGAAAACCATCTTGCTTCAAAGCACGTACTGCTTGCGTCCCTGAATAATCAAACTCACAGGCTTGCCCAATCACAATTGGACCCGCCCCCAAAATTAAAATCGACTCAATATCCGTGCGTCTCGGCATGCCTATTCTTTGTCTGGTTTAAGCTGGCCTATTCTATCGACTTTTTTTCGACTTGTCTTCTGATTTAGGCTTCAAACACGACCCAGTTTGCTATCCAGGTGTAAGTGAAGAACTTTGTCCATCAAGTTCCGCATGAATTTCTTCCAGGGTTTTACCAAATCCTCGCAAAAATCTATGGCACTCTGTACATCAGGTAAAGTTTAATGTATATTATCAACCCCATATTTTCTAGGAGGCTCATACCTTAGCTGGTTACTGAATCTTTCGTTGTAACAACTCTCTACTGTATCCACCGTCTCTTTGTCAACTACAACTTTCTGTTCAACAGGGAATTGTTGTTCGGATTATTTGCTTGCGTTTCAAGCTCCTCTTCAAGCTTTTTTTATAGGACGCGTTGTTTATTTTCTTCAGATTCATTGACCATTGTTGCTCCTAAGACAAGATTATTTATTCTATCTTTAACTACAAACTTAATAATAAAAAAATCGTAGTTGTTTTTATAACACAAAGGTGTCAGATACCTAGCCAACATCTTTAAGAGAAGTAAAATGACCAATACGTTTTTTAAAAAGCAAAAAGCCTCAAACAAAGAAAATGAAAAAGGACCTCCTTATCAAGAGCAGCTCATGGCTCTTGCCAACAAAACTTACTGGACGGTTTTAAATACGCATCACTTAATATTCAAAACAAATGACGAAAAATTATCTGACAGAGCCAATGCGTTGAAACATGCTTTGCAAACCTATGGCCCAAGCTCAAAGTCGTTGCCTGACTTAAGAAACAATGAAGGGAAAGCGAAAGGCACTATTTTTCACGGGCATGTCAATGATGCCAATGGCACAACTTATGTTTTGGAGTGGACAATTATTGACTCTAAAAACAGGGTTATGGCACTCACCCATTTTGCCAAGCATGAAAACTTCAAATATAAAAAAGATCCTCTTACTTCAGATGAAATAAAAAAGATTCTAGAAAATACAAAGAATACCATCATTATGAAGCGCATGCCTGAAAAGGCTAAGGAAGCTGCAAGTAAGGTCAAAAGAGTTGAAGAAAATTATAAGGTTGCTATCAATGGTGTCTGACCCCACTGATTTTTAATACCGGTAATAATCAGGCTTATACGGACCTTCAACTGCAATTTTTAGGTACTCAGCTTGCTCATCAGTAAGCTTGGTTAGCTTGGCACCAATGCGCCCAAGATGCAGACGTGCGACTTTTTCATCCAACTTCTTCGGTAAGGTATACACCTGATGATCATAGTTATCGCTGTGATTAAAAAGCTCGATTTGTGCCAATACTTGGTTGGTAAAAGAGTTCGACATGACAAAGCTTGGGTGGCCAGTAGCGCAACCTAAATTAACTAAACGACCTTCTGCCAAAACTGTTAAACGCTTGCCATCCGGGAAAATCACTTGGTCGACCTGAGGCTTGATATTATCCCAGGTATATTGCCTGATGCTGGCAATATCAATCTCAGAGTCAAAATGGCCAATATTGCATAAAATAGCCTGGTCTTTCATATTAGACATATGCTCGTGTGTCACGACATGGTAGTTACCCGTTGCAGTTACAACAATATCAACGTCATGCACCACATCTTCTAGTTGCACTACGCGATATCCTTCCATCGCTGCTTGCAGTGCGCAAATGGGGTCAATTTCGGCAATATAAACTGTAGCGCCCTGGCCTCGTAATGCCTGAGCACAGCCTTTACCTACATCGCCATAGCCAAGCACAATAGCAACTTTGCCAGCGACCATTACGTCGGTCGCGCGCTTTAAGCCATCCAAGAGTGATTCTCGACAGCCATATAAATTATCAAACTTTGATTTGGTCACAGAGTCATTGACGTTAAGTGCTGGCATACCCAAAGTACCCTGCTGTGCCATATCGTAGAGTCTCGCCACACCAGTTGTAGTTTCTTCTGATAAGCCTTTGATTTGTGGCAACAGCTCGGCATAGTCATTATGAACAATCGCGGTTAAATCGCCACCATCATCCAGTAACATATTGGGCGTCCAGTCGTCTGGGCCCTTGATGGTTTGATGTACGCACCAATCATATTCTTCTTCGGTTTCACCTTTCCAGGCAAATACAGGCACGCCTGCTTTGGCCATAGCTGCTGCAGCATGATCTTGGGTTGAAAAGATATTACAAGAAGACCACCTCACCTCTGCACCCAGTGCGATGAGGGTTTCAATCAGTACCGCCGTTTGAATAGTCATGTGTAGGCAGCCCGCAATGCGGGCGCCTTTTAATGGTTGTGACTTGCCGAACTCTTCACGCAATGCCATAAGCCCTGGCATTTCAGTTTCAGCAATGGTGATTTCTTTTCGCCCCCACTCGGCGAGGCTTAAATCAGCAACACGAAAATCACCCGCTATGATTTCAGGTTTCAACTCCTGCATGATGGTGCTCCTTTACCATTTCACCTACAGCTGCTTGAAGAGCATCTACTTTATCTAAGCGCTCCCATGGAAAACCTTCACGTCCGTAATGACCAAGTACAGCGGTTTGCTGATAGATAGGACGCAGCAAATCGTGATGCTTAATGATGCCTGCTGGGGTTAAATCAAAGTTTGCATCAATCAACGCTAAAATGGTGGCGTCATCCACACGTCCCGTACCAAAAGTTTGTACATGAATAGACGTTGGCTTGGCCACACCAATAGCATAAGAAACTTGAATTTCACATTGATCAGCAAGGCCTGCTGCAACAATATTTTTAGCAACATGACGTGCTGCATATGCGGCTGATCGGTCTACTTTAGAGGGATCTTTTCCTGAGAAACAGCCACCACCGTGACGAGCCATACCACCGTACGTATCGACAATGATTTTACGGCCGGTGAGTCCACAGTCACCAAGCGGGCCTCCTATCACAAAGCGTCCGGTTGGATTAATAAAGAACTTAGTATCCGCATCCAACCACTGGCTTGGTAGAATGGCGCGAATAATCAAAGCTTCAACTTGTGAAGCAAGCTCTTTTTGCGATACTTCTGGTGCATGTTGAGTAGAAAATACAATGGTATCAACACCAACAGGCTTACCATTTTGGTACTTAAAAGAAAGTTGGCACTTAGCATCGGGCCTAAGCCAAGGAAGCTCGCCATTCTTGCGAAGCTCTGCTTGGCGCGCCATCAGTAAATGCGAATAATGAATGGGCGCAGGCATATACACATTGGTTTCGCTACTGGCATAGCCAAACATAATGCCTTGGTCACCTGCACCGAGGTTAGCCTCTTCTTCTCTATCGACCCCTTGCGCAATATCAGAAGACTGCTTGCCAATGGCCGAAAGCACAGCGCAAGATTCCCAATCAAAGCCCATATCTGAGCTGTTGTAACCAATATCTTTAATGACGTTACGAGCAATTTCTTCTGTATCGACCCATGCACCCGTTGAAATTTCACCGGCAATCAAAACCATCCCTGTTTTGACCAAAGTTTCACACGCGACACGTGCACGCTTATCTTGTGCAAGAATGGCGTCAAGAATGGCATCAGAAATTTGATCAGCGATTTTATCAGGGTGGCCTTCAGAAACAGATTCTGAAGTAAAACTATTGCTCATATTCATTGTTAGATAACCTTATGCTACTTCCATTGCATGAATGAATGGGTCAAACAGACAAGCCGCATCATGCGGCCCCGGACCTGCCTCTGGATGACCTTGAAATCCAAAAACAGGTAAATGCTTATGCATCATACCTTGGAGACTACCATCAAACAAGGAGCGATGGGTGACGCTCAGCGTATCGGGCAGCGATGTCTCATCAATAGCAAAGCCATGGTTTTGGCTGGTAATCATGACTTGCCTCGGTTCTGTTAAGGCTTGCACTGGATGGTTGGCGCCATGATGCCCAAATTTCATTTTTTGTGCCTTAGCACCAAGTGCCAAACCCAAAATTTGAAAACCAAGACAAATACCAAATACAGGTATTTTGGCCTCGACCAGTTTTTTGGTAGCTTCGATGGCATAGGTACATGCCGCAGGATCACCTGGGCCATTAGAAAGCAGTACACCACTTGGCTTCATCGCTAATACATCTTCTGCAGGCGTCTCGGCCGGCACGATTGTGATATAACAGCCTTTATCACGCAGTCTTTTTAAAATACTGTGCTTAACCCCAAAATCATAAACCACCACGTGATGCTTTTCAGGTAAAGAAGATTCAGCCCACTCACCCCGACCATGATGCCATTTTTCTTCAACTTTTCTTGATACCACGCGGGCAAGGTCAACACCGACCAACCCCGGATAAGCCTTTGCTCTTTGAACTGCATCATCAATATTGTCGACTTCAGTAGTAATACAGGCAGAAACTGCGCCTTTATCTCGCAAATAATGGGTCACAGCTCGTGTATCAACCCCAGCAATCCCTACTATACGCCGCTTTTTTAAAAAATCTTGTAAACATTGTTCAGCGCGATAATTGCTGTGTGAAGTAAGCTCATTTTGGACGATAAGGCCTTCAGCCCAAATACGGCTTGATTCCATATCTTCTTGGTTAATCCCTGTGTTGCCCACATGTGCCGTGGTAAACAAAACCAACTGATGGGCATAAGAAGGATCGGTAAGGATTTCTTGATAACCTGACATGCTGGTATTGAATACCAGCTCTCCGACCGTACTACCGCGTGCCCCAATAGACACACCCTCAAAAAGAGTACCGTCACTTAATACAAGGCACGCTGGAGCTTGAATCATTTACAGTTTCATATCCTCAAAAAATTGCTTAACTCGACCAAACCATGAATTCGATTTGGGTGAGTGTGCATCAGGGTTTTTATCTAATTCGGCCTGAAACTTTTCTAGCATGGCTTTTTGTTGCTTGGAAAGCTTCACGGGTGTTTCCACCACAACCTTACATAATAAATCACCTGCACCATGACCACGTACAGACTGCATGCCTTTACCACGCAAACGGAAAGACTTACCTGTTTGTGTTTCGCCAGGCACTTTCAGCGATACCCTACCATCTAGTGTTGGGACTTCAATCGTACCACCAAGCGCTGCAACACTAAAGGCTATGGGTACTTCGCAGTGCAAGTCTTTGCCATGACGCTCAAAGATATCATGCTTCTTCACTTGGACTTGTACGTACAAGTCGCCAGCAGGGCCACCATGAATGCCCGCTTCACCTTCACCACTTAAACGCACCCTATCAGCATCATCAATGCCCGCAGGGATTTTAACCGTAAGTGTTTTGCTTTCTCGTACCCGACCATTACCCTGACAATCATCACAAGGATCTGAAATCACCTGGCCTTCACCATGACAATGCGGACAAGTTTGCTGGATTGAGAAAAAGCCTTGCTGAATACGAACCTGACCAACACCTTCACATGTTTCGCAGTTCTTAGGTTTAGAACCTTTCTTAGCACCAGATCCCGAGCAAGTGCCACAAGTGGCATGTCTTGGTACGGTAATATCAACAGACTTACCTGTAGCGGCATCTTCAAGGGTTAGTTCAACACCAATTTGAAGATCGGCACCTCTTGCTGCGCGTGATTGACCGCCACCGCCGCCAGCACGTCTGCCACCGGTGAAAATATTCTCGAAGATATCTTCAAACACATCACCAAAGCCAGCACCACCGCCACCGAAACCACCAAATCCTCCGGCACCAGGGCCACCTGCCCCCATACCATCTACGCCGGCATGGCCGAATTGATCGTAAGCGGCACGTTTTTCTTTGTCAGATAAAACGGCGTATGCCTTTTGTATTTCCTTAAACTTATCCTCGGCTGATTTATCACCCTGATTTCTGTCAGGGTGATACTTCATGGCAAGTTTGCGGTATGCCTTTTTGATATCGGCGTCACTGGCGTCGCGGGCGACACCGAGAAGCTCATAAAAATCTTGCTGCTGCATGTAGCTCTCTCGGTGTTAGGTTAGGCTTTATCTGTCGTGTCTTTTGCGTCGTCTTCTTCTTTGACTTCTTCAAACTCCGCATCAACAACACCTTCATCGTCTGCTTTTGCTTCTTCAGCTTCACCTTCAGGTGCAGCATCTGCATTTTGCTCTGCTGACTTCTTAGCGTATATCTTTTCAGACATAGACTGTGAAGCTTTGGTCAAGGTTTCGAGTTTAGCTTCTATTTCTGCCTTATCATCACCTTTGAGTGCTTCTTTAAGTGCAGCAATAGCTTCTTCGATGCCCTGCTTTTCAGTCGCATCGATTTCGTCGCCAAGCTCTTTCAGTGATTTTTCACTGCCATGCACAAGGCCATCAGCTTGGTTACGAAGCTCAACCAACTCTTTGAATTTTTTGTCGTCATCAGCATGCGCTTCGGCATCTTTTACCATGGCATCTACTTCATCATCAGATAAACCACTGGAAGCCTTAATCACAATCGATTGTGCTTTGCCGGTGGCTTTATCTTTTGCAGATACATTTAAAATACCGTTGGCATCAATATCGAAGGTCACTTCAATTTGAGGCACACCTCTTGGTGAAGGAGGAATATCAGACAAGTCAAAACGTCCCAAAGATTTATTTGCAGAAGCTTGTTCACGCTCACCTTGTAACACATGAACGGTCACTGCCGTTTGATTATCATCTGCGGTTGAGAACACTTGGTTCGCTTTGGTTGGGATGGTTGTGTTCTTATCAATAAGCTTGGTCATGACACCACCGAGTGTCTCAATACCAAGAGAAAGTGGGGTGACATCAAGCAAAAGAATATCTTTCACATCACCAGAAAGCACAGCCGCTTGAATGGCAGCACCAACAGCTACCGCTTCATCAGGGTTCACATCACGACGTGGCTCTTTACCGAAGAACTCTTCTACGGTTGTTTGTACCAAAGGCATACGTGTTTGACCACCAACCAGAATCACTTCGTTGATGTCAGATACGCTTAAGCCTGCGTCTTTGATTGCAGTTTTACATGGTGCAATGGTGCGCTCAACCAATGCTTCAACCAATGACTCAAGTTTGGCGCGAGTTAGCTTGATGTTTAAATGCTTAGGACCACTGGCATCAGCTGTGATATATGGCAAGTTTACGTCTGTTTGCTGTGCAGAAGAAAGCTCGATTTTAGCTTTTTCAGCCGCTTCTTTAAGACGTTGTAGTGCGAGTGGATCGTTATGTAAATCGATGCCCGCATCTTTTTTGAACTCAGCTGCTAAGTATTCGATTAAGGCCAAGTCGAAGTCTTCACCACCTAAGAAAGTATCACCATTGGTTGCCAATACTTCAAACTGGTGCTCGCCGTCTACTTCAGCAATTTCAATAATAGAAATATCAAAGGTACCACCACCAAGGTCATAAACCGCAACGGTAGAGTCACCACGTTTTTTATCCATACCATAAGCAAGCGCTGCAGCTGTTGGCTCATTGATGATACGCTTCACTTCAAGACCTGCAATTTTACCCGCATCTTTGGTTGCTTGACGTTGTGAGTCATTGAAGTACGCAGGTACGGTAATCACAGCTTCTGTGACAGTTTCACCTAAATAATCTTCTGCGGTCTTCTTCATCTTGGTTAAGATTTCTGCAGAAATTTGTGGTGGCGCTTTGTCGTTACCTTGAACTTCAACCCAAGCATCGCCGTTGCTGTTTTCTTTGATTTTGTAAGGCACCATTTTAATGTCTTTTTGCACAATCTTGTCATCAAAGCGACGACCGATAAGACGTTTAATAGCAAATAAGGTATTGTCAGGATTGGTCACTGCTTGTCGCTTCGCCGACTGACCAACCAACACTTCTTTCTCAGCGGTATAAGCAACAATCGAAGGTGTTGTGCGATGACCTTCAGCGTTTTCTATCACGCGAGGGTTTTTACCTTCCATTACGGCAACACATGAGTTTGTGGTACCTAAGTCAATTCCGATAATAGCCATAGTTCTTTATGCTCCACTTGTCGTAATCTAAATGTATCTAAAATATATTTTCCACTATGCGTTTACATATGTGGGATCTTTTTATAATTTCAAGGCCTGTGCTTATTTCGCCACAATAACGCGGGCTGGGCGCACAACTCTATCGTTTAGTTTGTAACCTTTCTGGAAAACAGCAATCACAGAGTTTGATGGCGTTTTACCATCTTCTTGCATACTCATTGCTTCATGCATTTCTGGGTTAAACGTCTCGCCCACAGGATTTAACTGCTCCACGTCTGACTTTTTCAGCATGTCTAAGAAAAGCTTCATGGTAAGCTCAAGCCCCTCATGCATCGCTTTGTCTTCTTGCTCTTTAGCAAGCTCTTCAGCTTTCTCCAGGCTATCAATCACTGGTAATACATTTTCAACAAACTTTTCGATGCCATAGCGATGCGCTTTAGACACATCACGCTCAAGTCTGCGTCTTAAGTTATCCATTTCAGCAGCTGCACGCATGAACTTATCATCACTGTCTGCAGCTCTTTGCTCCGCTTCTGCATATTTCGCTTCTAGTTCTTCGTATGGCATTTTTGCTTCGTCTTCTTCCACTTCGGCTTGCTCTTCAACACTGACTTCATCTTCAAGTGCTTCTTCAGCTGCTTCATGCTTGGCTTTGATTTTTCCCCAGTCTTTCATTTCATCACTCACTTTGTGGACTCGATAAACCTCACTTTTAAATTGGGGCAAGCTTACTAAATTTCAAGAGCATATTGTTCATAAGCGCAATAAAGTTGATAATATGCCCCTCTATCGATTTGAACTATAAGGCACCATGGCGAACATCTGGAACACAGAGTCCTGGCGGCACTACCCAAATGCACAGGAAATACATTACAGAAACCAAGTACAACTTCGTGATGTACTCGCACTTCTTCGCCAGAAACCTGCCATTGTAAAAGCCAATGAAATCAATGCCCTAAAGAAACATCTGGCTGCTGCAAGCGATGGACGCAGCTTTATTTTACAAGCTGGCGACTGTGCCGAGTCTATAACAGCAGCATCGCCTAAAACAACGCAAGCACAACTCACACTCATCACAAAACTTGCCAAACTATTAGAGCAGAAACTTAATAAACCTGTGGTTTCTATCGCTCGTATTGCAGGCCAGTTTGCAAAACCTAGAACCAAAACCCATGAAACACGTGCGGGTATTTCTCTCTTGAGTTACCGTGGCGACTTAGTCAACCACATCGACTTCACGCCAGAGTCTCGTGAGCCAAACTCAGCACGCTTACTTCAAGGCTATGCCAAAGCTGCACACACGTATAAAGTTTTAAAAAGAAAGTCTTCACAAAGCATATACACCTCTCATGAAGCATTACATCTTCATTATGAATCAAGCTTTACAAGAAAAGTTTATAATCTCTCAACGCATCTACCCTGGCTTGGCATGCGGACAGCCCAAATTGATGGTGCGCATGTTGAATACTTAAGAGGGATTAAAAATCCTATTGGTATTAAAGTAGGGCCCTCGACCACGCCTGAACAGCTTCAAGTATTACTGACCAAGCTTAATCCTGAGCATGCACCTGGACGTATCTTGCTAATCACAAGGCTTGGGGCTGACAAGATTGAGCTTATACTACCCAGGCTCATCCTGGCAGTCACAAAGCTTGGCATGCCTGTGACATGGTCTTGTGACCCTATGCATGGCAACACCTTTCGTACAGAGTCAGGCCTTAAAACGCGAGACTTTGCAACAATTGCCACTGAGTTGGCGCTGGCCTTTCAAGTCCATGCAAGCGAAAAAAGCATACTCGGTGGGATACATCTAGAAATAACACCTGAGGCTGTCACAGAGTGTATTGGTGGGCAATGTGGGCTCAGTATACAAGACCTTAACCAAAACTACAGGACCTTGCTAGACCCAAGGCTCAATGCTTCTCAAGCTATAGAGCTTGCAGAGGGACTTATATTGCAAGGCTTTTAAGTAGATACCATTTCACTAGAAAATAATGCGTGTTAAGCTGAGTTGTTATTCAAAATCACAGGGAACAAAAACACATGCAAAAAGTTCTACTATTTCTTTGTTTTTTCAGTACCGTGAGTGCTATCGCCGCCAACCCGGGTACCGCTACACAGCAACAGATAGACGCGCTCAATGCGAGAATCGACGCACTATCCGTTGGAGGCACAGGCCTCGGTACCAACTATAGCTCAACCTGTACCGAGTCAGGTGGTAGCTGCATGATCTTTCAAACGATGAGCCAAATGGATGGTAGTATGAACATCGTTTCTATTAACCCTTTTAACATCACACCTTCCCCTTCTACAGGGTTAAGTGCGGCCAATGATATCTGCCAAAAAGAAGGGAATGCGCGCTATGGCTCAGGTAAAACGTGGAAAGCACTTTTATCTGATAACACCCAAAACGCCAACACCTTGGTGAATGCCAGCCGATCGTATATCAACTTCTTAGGCTCCCAGATTGCTGTACCTGGGCAGCTGTTTACTGCATCATCTGAAGCCTTTCAAGGTGTACTCGCATCAGGCCTTTCTATAGGTAGAGTATATTCATGGACAGGAACCACTGAGACGGGCGCGAATCAAGGCAATCATTGCAATGACTGGACATCTGCATTGAGTACTGACCTAGGTAGCCGGGGCGATAGTAACTCTAGGGATAGCACCTGGATTCTAGATACAGGATCGCAAAGGTGTGATAGGCCAATAGGCGCTGCCCTTTATTGCATTGAGATAGGATAAAGCTAGACTTAACAAGCCTGATGCACTGCCTCTACAAGCACTTCAACATGCTCTGGAGGCACATCTGGCGTAATGCCATGTCCTAAATTAAAGATATGGCCAGAACCTTCGCCATAAGCATCCATCACACGCTTTACCTCTCGTTTGATGCACTCAGGGTTGGTCAAGAGGACCGATGGGTCAAGGTTACCTTGCAAAGCAACGCGCGCGCCCACTTCTTGTTTGGCACGTCCAATATCGCAGGTCCAGTCTAGTCCTAAACCATCAGCCCCCGTATCAGCAAGTGTACTTAACCATTGGCCGCCGCCTTTGGTAAATAAAATCACAGGGATATCTGCGTGCTTAGCTTTAACAGCTTGCACAATTTTACCAAGATACTGGCAAGAGAACGCTTTAAAGTTAGGCGTAGACAATATGCCACCCCAGGTATCAAATACCATCAGTGCATTCGCACCAGCCTCAACTTGTGCCAGTAGATAATCAATCACGGATGTCGTTAATTTATCTAGCAGCATATGCATGGCTTCTGGGTGCTCATACATAAAGCGCAATACATGCTTAAAATCTTTGCTGCCTTTGCCTTCTATCATATAGCAAGCAAGTGTCCAGGGACTGCCTGAAAAGCCAATCAGAGGCAAAGCTTCTGGCATATTTTTACGAATCAGCTCACAGGCATCCATCACATAACCCAAATCTGTCGCAGCATGTGTAGCCCGAACGGCGTCTACTTGGTTGGGCGTACGTATTGGACGTGCAAATTGCGGCCCCTCACCTTCTTGAAATGATAAGCCAAGCCCCATGGCATCAGGGATGGTAAGAATATCTGAAAACAAAATGGCAGCGTCTAAATCAAACCGTCTTAGGGGTTGTAGTGTCACTTCACAGGCAAGCTCTGGTGTTTTACAAAGGGTTAGAAAATCACCTGCTTTGGCTCGTGTCTCACGATACTCAGGCAAATATCGGCCTGCTTGACGCATGATCCAAACCGGCTTGCGCTTAACGGGCTCTCTTTTTAAACTTTGTAAAAATGGAGATTCACTTAATGATGCACTTAACATTGTCATTTTACTTTCAAACCAAAAGTCGCTATGTTACAACACTTCTCTAAAGAGTTAAAAACAATTCACTATGAACGACACCTTATCTATCCAAGGCTTAGCTATAGAAACTCGTATCGGCATCCATGCGTGGGAACAAAAAATCAATCAATTGCTAAAAATTGATATTGATATTACAACCCAGTTTCGTGAGGTCAACGACGATATTAACAAAACCATCGATTACGATGCACTGTGTCAACATGTGACAGAATTAGTGAGCTCGCAATCCTTCAGACTCATCGAAACCGTTGCTGAAACCGTCATCTTGAGTCTCAAGTCCACGTTTGGTATCCAAGCCATTCGCGTGCGTGTATCCAAGCCCCACGCCATCGGGAATGCAGAAAATATCTCGGTCTGCTTGGTCAGAGACTAACGCTTCTGTCTCTTCTTCACCTTCTTTCGAGAACCGATGCACATTGGCAAAAACAAACAGGGTTTGTAACATCATAAGCCCTGCGCCTACAGCAGGGTTTAGCATAAAGCCAACGGTAAACATGAGCACCATCGGCAGCAACATCGCAAACCCATTATAAATAAAGCTGAACGCCGTATTATGCTTAATATTAGCCACCGTTTTCTCGGCAATTGAAAACACTTCCAATATAGGCTTTAAAGATTTAGAGTGCAGTACGGCCGAGGCACCTCTTTGTGCGCCTTCATGCCCCCCCTTATGAGCAACCACAATACCCACCTCACTTTTGGTCAGCACCAAGCCATCGTTGCCTGCATCACCAACAAAAAGCACGCGCTTGCCTTGGTCTTGCAGCGCTTGTAAATGCCGCTGCTTATCTTCAATACTGCAATTTGAAAATACATGTGTACTAGGTATATTAAGCTTATTGGCATAAAGCATGGCCGTTTGTGTATCGGCACCGGTACACTTGTACACATCAATACCCATTTTGTTTTGCAGTGCTTGCACCACTTCAATCGCGCCTTCACGAAGTGAGTCGGTTAACACCACATGCCCCTGCAACTCACCATTTTTCGCAAGATAGATGGCCGTTTCCCCCAGACCCAGCTTCACGTCAAGTGAGGCACTGGGAATATTCAGATCATCCATCATGGCATGCCCACCAAGGTGATATATGTCATTTTGATATTGAACTTTAACGCCATAGCGATCAGATTCGACATACTCACAAGGCTCAGCATCAAGTGGTGTAACTACGGCTGACTTAATGGCATTAGCCACCCAGTGCTGGGCATCCCCTTCAAGGTGCGCCATAAGTGCCAATAACTCTTGGTTCGCGCTCGGGTTTTTCACATAGGGTGTGCCTGAGGTAAGCGTGCCATTCAAGTCAAACATGACAGCATCGACTTCATCAAGCACTTGGAGCTTATCCACATCTCTAAAAATAACACCCGCTTTTTCCGATTTTTTGAGGCCAACGTGTGTTACTAGCGGCACAATAAGACCCAGCGTACAAGGACAAGCCGCAACCATCACACACACCATGGCTTGCAATCCAAGCACCCATGAACCAAACACAGCACCCACAATCACAGCAGATGATACAGCAATTGCAATCACGGTAGGTACAAACCAGGCAAGCAACTGCGATAAGCCTGTTTCATTGGTTTTTTGTTTGATTTTAGCGGCGCGTATTTGTTTATCTTCTCGAGCAAGAAAAGAATCTCTCGCGGCAGCCTTTGCGCGAAAAGTAATGGGCGTAAATACCTGAAGTAGCTTTGTACCAGCTTCATAGACTGAATCCGTGTGAAACTCACAAGGCTCTGTAGAGCCCGTCTTGTAGGTATTTGCAATCAGACCCGTGCCACTGACAAACTGACCATCCACAGGTAATAAATCACCTGGCATGAGCTCAAGCAAATCACCAGGCTTTACTTCATCTAGTGGTACAAGTTTGCCATTGCACTTTACTTTACTTGGCACATCGTCTTGCAGCCGTCGAACCCCTACCAACTCGGCCTTGAATGCATCTGAAATAGCAATACCTGCATGTCTAAAACCAAAAATAAGTAACCCTGCTTCAAACATCATTGGCAACGATGGTACAAACAAAGACACCGCAGAAACCGCTAAAATAATACCTGTACTGAGTGAAAACAGTGTATCCATGGTCGATTTGCCTTGCTTAAAGGCATGATAGGCACGTCGATAAAAGGGAAAGCCAAGCGCCACAGTCAAACCTATTGAAGCAGCTGCCAAGCCTGCTGTGACCAGCCATGGCAATACTGGGAATAAGCTTGGCAAAAACAGCATGGCTAGCCCTGCAGTCAAGCCTATGGTTGCCCAAAGCATGTTTGACATCCCCTTAGGTTTCGCATCAAAGCCGGTTGCTTCCAATGCTTCTTGTACTAAGTGATGGATATCTTGTGGCTTTTTATCTTTGAACTCAGCAATATCGTCATTGCAATATAACGTGAGTGTTTTTTCAAGAACATCAACCTCAAAAGTACCATGCTTCAAAACAGGATGGTCATCAAAAGAGCCAAGAACCGTGCCCGTGCAGCAAGGTCCCTTAATATCAGGGAGATAATAGGTATAAATAGACATCAACTTACTCGAAAATTATGTATCCTCTCGAATCACTAGCCCAGAAATATGCTCACGCTCCGCAATCGAAACTTGAACCTTCTCGGCTTTAAAGCGATCATCAAAAGGACCAATCACTACGCGATACCACATGGCGTTTCCAGATGAAACTTCTCTAATTTGCGCATCCACGCCTTGTAATACTAACTTTGCTTTCATGACATTGGCATCATCTTTACGTTGGAAGGATGCAAGCTGCACAAAGTAAGCGACATCTTTGGCATTGCTTGCCATAGGCGCTGGATTTGCTGCTGGTTTTTTACTGACAGTCACCGGATTCACCCGTACAGGTTGACTCGGTTTATCTTGTGTCAGTAAGGTATAAAACTCAAAATTGGGTTTTGGCAGCTCTTCTGGTGCAGTCACAATATCAGACTGCTTTAAAAGTTGGTTTTCTTTTTGTAGCCACCCAAGTAATGCTCGAGGCTCATAGAGCAAAGCCATGGCATAACCTAAGAAGATCCCTACCACAAGTCCCAGGTAGAATTTTTTATGGGATGCTTTCGGTGCAGTTGTAGTACGGCTATTCTTCTTTTTTGCCATTACATACTCCGTGGTGCAGAAACGCCCAGTAGTTCAAGCCCATTTTTTAGCACAATCTGAACGGCATGTATCAATAACAACCTTGCGTTCCGTTGTGCCTCGTCATCACATAGTAATGATATAGCATTATAGTAGGCATGCAGACCATTTGCCAATTCACGCAAATAATATGCAACTTGATGTGGCTCACGGGTACGTGCAGCAAGCGCTATCATGGCAGGATATTTATCCAATAGGCTGATTAATGCTTGCTCGTGCTCTTCTGTGAGCAGATGCACATGGTCTTGTGCTTTTGCTGCATCAAAGCTTAATTCGCGCGTATCTAACTGCTTAAAGACACTGGCAATTCTGGCATGGGCATACTGCACGTAGTAAACCGGGTTATCGCGTGTTTCAGCTTTTGCTAAATCCAAATCAAAATCCATATGCTGCTCAGGCTTACGCATTACGTAGAAAAAGCGTGCTGCATCTCGACCCACTTCATCACGAAGTTCTCGAAGCGTCACAAAAGAGCCACTTCGGGTAGACATTTGCACACGTTCACCTTGACGGTACAAAATAGCAAACTGCACCATAAAGACTTGTAAATCGCGCTCATCATGCCCAAGTGCTTTCACACTTGCCTTAAGCCTTGAAATATAGCCATGATGGTCTGCACCAAATAAGTCCATAACAATATCATAGCCACGGCGGTATTTATCCCAGTGATAAGCAACATCTGAGGCAAAGTAAGTGGTTTGCCCATTGGCTCTTCTTAGCACCCTATCTTTTTCATCACCAAAATCGGTTGCTTTAAACCAAAGCGCACCTTCTTTTTCATAAGTGGTACCTGCTTTTTGGAGTGCCTCGATACCCTGGTTGATGGCATCGTTATCAAATAAGCTCTGCTCACTAAACCACACATCAAAATCAACACCAAACTCACTTAAATCTTCTTTGATATCATCGAGTACAGCATTAAGTGCCGCTTGATGAAATAGCTTAAAACCATCCACGCCCAGTGTCACCTTCATATGTGCGATGGCAGCATCCATAGCTTCTTCGATATCATCGGTGTTAGGCTTTGCAGACGCTGCGATATATTTGTCTGCATGTGCCTTATGTAAGTCTGATGCGATATCTCGCACATAATCACCTTGGTAAGCATTGCCTGGAAAATTGACTGTCTCGCCGCCTAGTTCCAAATAACGCATCCAAACACTAAGTGCCAAGATATCCATCTGCCGCCCAGCATCATTGACATAATATTCACTGGTGACTTCATAGCCTGCGGCTTCTAAGACTTTGGCAAGGCTTGCACCAAAAGCTGCACCTCGACCATGGCCTACATGCAGTGGTCCGGTTGGATTCGCCGAAACATACTCCAACAGCACTTTTTTGCCAGCACCCTCGTCTGAAGTACCGTACTTATCTTCTTTATCAAGCACCGCTTGTAAAATAGATGATGCTCGCATCTCACCATCCACAAAGAAGTTAATAAACCCAGGGCCCGCAACTTCGGTACGTTTTACCACTTGATGCTCTGGCATTGCTTCAATAAGCTTTGCTGCAAGCTCGGCAGGTTTTAGTTTCGCAGGCTTAGCAAGAATCAACGCAAGGTTCGTTGCAAAATCACCATGCTGCGTATCTTTAGTGGCATCAAGCTTGATACGTGGGGTAAAATCGACGTCATTGGGTAACAAGCTTTCTGCTTGTAGCTTCTGGACAGCTTCTGTGAGCAATTGGTGCAACGTTGCTTTCATAAAACGATATCTTATCTTTACTTGATCTTAAAAAGCGCTATTATGCGCTTTTTTATACCGCCTGAAAAGAGATGTTGTTGATATCTGTAAAGTTGACATCATTAAGCATGGTCAGTGATAATGCCAATCTTCAATCATTTATCATAAGATAAGGCAATCCATGGGCAATCAGCTGATATCCTTTATTTCTAACCATTTAGGCTTGTGCCTTGCCTTTACAGGTATTCTTGCACTGGTGTTTATCAACGAATACATCACCCAAAAGCAAGGGCCTAAAGCACTCACCCCGGATGATCTAATTCACGCCATGAATAAACTTAACGCATCTGTTATAGATGTGCGTGAGCTTGCGCCTTTTCAGCAAGGCCATATTACAGGCTCGAAGCACCTTGCTGGTGCTACCGAAAATAAATTAACCAAGTATAAAGACAAGCCGTTTGTTTTGGTTTGTGCACGCGGCTTGCAGTCGTCAGGCACAGCGGCAAAACTGAAAAAAGCAGGCTTTGAGCAAGTGATGTTTTTAAGCGGTGGTATCACTGCATGGAAAACAGCCAACCTACCCTTAACCAAAGGAAAAAAATAAACCATGGAAAATCAAAACGAAGAAGCACAAAACAACCAAGCTGAAGGCCAGTTCATGATTCAGCGCGTTTATTTGAAAAATTTATCTTACGAAACCTCAGAAACACCAGCTATTTTTCAGCAAGAGTGGAAGCCCGAGTTAAACTTAGATCTGCATACAACCCATACAGCGCTTGATAATAACGGCACCTATGAAGTTGTCCTCCAAGTCACTGCAACCGTCAAAAATGCCGACAAAACTGCATTTTTGGTTGAGGTACATCAAGCAGGTATTTTTAGTATCCAAGGTCCTAAAGACGAGCAATTGAACCATTTACTCGGTAGTTTCTGCCCAAGTATTCTTTTCCCATACGCTCGTGAAACCATCTCTAGTGAAGTAACACGCGGCAGCTTCCCTCAGCTTGTTTTAGCTCCCGTTAATTTTGATGCCCTTTACATGCAACAAAATGGCGCTAAAGCAAATGAAGAACAAGCACACTAATACACCCAAGGGGCCAGTTGCCATTTTAGGCGCGGGCTCCTGGGGCACTGCTGTTGCCATCCACCTCGCCCATAGCGGCATTGATGTTACCCTATGGGGCCGAGGTGAATCACATATTAAAGCCATGCAGCAAGATAATGAAAATGCTGCTTACCTGCCAGGCATAGCTTTTCCCAAAAGCTTAAAAGCAGAAGCGTGTTTAGACACAGTAACCCACGATGCTTCCGATATTATTATTGCTGTACCCTCGCATGCTTTTGCTGATTTGGTACCTAAACTCCCAAGCCACATCCAAGGCCTTTCTTGGTTAACCAAAGGTATCGACCCTGCAACCAATGCTTGCTTAAGTGAGCTTGTAGCCAAGCGCTATGGCAAAGACTTTCCTATGGCCATCATCTCAGGCCCTTCGTTTGCCAAAGAAGTCGCACGCTTGATGCCGACTGCCATCGTGATTGCTGGCAATCAAATGGATTACTGCAAACACTTACAAGACAAACTGCATTATCAAAACTTAAGAGTGTATTTGAGTCAAGATTTGATAGGCGTACAGTGTGCAGGTGCCGTTAAAAATGTATTGGCCATTGCTTGTGGTATCAGTGATGGTCTAGAGTTTGGTGCCAATGCGCGTGCTGCGCTTATCACACGTGGCCTTGCCGAAATGTCGCGTCTAGGGGCTGCCATGGGCGGCAGCAAAGCAACCTTCACCGGCCTTGCAGGTTTGGGTGATTTGGTCTTAACCTGCACCGATAACCAATCACGTAACCGCCGCTTTGGACTGCGTATTGGTGAAGGTGAACAAACAGAAGCTGCAGAAAAAGCCATTGGCCAAGTGGTAGAGGGCAAACAAAATGCGGAACAAGTCTGTGAGCTTGCCAAGCGCTTGCACCTTGAGCTCCCTATCTGTGAACAAGTACATGCGGTACTGACCGGTCAAACCGATGCTCGAAAAGCGGTGCAAACCCTGTTAGACAGGCCAGCAGGTACCGAGTAAGCGCTACTTACTGGGCGACCGCTTCGCGAATATTGAGACGTGCTTCGTATCGTGCCAGGCTTGCGTCAGACCAAGCCTGCTTATCATCATCGAGTAAATGGGTATCTAAACCTTCAGACAAAGATTCAGCCGTCCCCACCATAATACCGAGTCGCTCTGCATCAATACTTGGGTTACCAGAGGCTTCCATAAACAAGCATAAGCCATGCACACTGAAGCCACCAATATTTTGGATATCAAAAGTACCATCGGCTGTTGCTGTTGCCAGGCTGCATATCACAGGCCCCTGACCATTGGTATGTTGATGACGATGAAACATGTTGTCATCACCGATTCGGAGGCCTTCAGATAGAATGGTTTGTAGCAACTCATAGCCTGCTAGGTTTTTCTCTTCTTTTGCCAGCAAAAACATATAAAGCTTAGGTTGCGGCTTGTGGCTTGCTGTTTCTTGATATGCAGGCGCTGCTTTAGGCTTCTTCTCAGGTATCGCTTTTTCATACGAAGCCCGAGCTTCATCTTCAGATACGTCTATGCGCCTAACCGCAATGATATCATCATCCTGGCTCTCACCGCTTGCCTGTGGTGGCACGGGTTTAGGCTTCCTTGGAGATGTCGCCTTGCGCTTGGTTTGAAACAGTCGAAACATTGCAAACAATACGGCCACCAACAGCAGCACATTCAAAACGACACTCCAATTCGTCATACTGACTCCTTAAACAAAAATTAAGCTTCTACAGCACTTCCACTGTGCATAGGTACATAACTTTTCACTTGGCGTGCAAACTGATGCAGCACTTCAAGACTTGAAGCTTCTGCCTGCTTACACCACTCGTGTAATGACTCTATTAACTCTTTTTGCGTTGCAGACGTTTTCTGCCAAATCGCTTGTAAGGCTTGCCTGTGCTGATACACTTCTCTGAGCGCGTCAAAGCGACTGAGTACAGCTTGTAAGCGCACATTTGCACCTTTAGAAAGTAATGTTTCTCGGCGCTTTAGAAGTCTACCGGCGATACTCAACAAAGCCTTGTCTTGCTTTGTTCTAAGTCTTACAGCCTTTTCTTTTCTCAAAATTGGCAATATTACGCGCTTATAGTAGTGCGACATCACTTGGAAGCGATTGGCAACCACAGCTTTAACGGTATCGATATCCACATCAAGTTTATTGTTATCGCGGGCAAGCTTAGGTGGCAACTTCTTAACACGTGCAAGCCTGAAGAAAGAAAGGATTTTAATATACATCCAACCAATATCAAACTCCCACCACTTCAAAGAAAACTTGGCAGAAGAAGCAAAGGTATGGTGGTTGTTATGTAATTCCTCACCGCCAATCCAAAAGCCCCAAGGGATAATATTGGTCGCAGCATCATCACACTCATAGTTTCTGTAACCCCAGTAGTGGCCAATACCATTAATCACACCTGCAGCCCAAAATGGAATCCAAACCATCTGAATGCCCCAAATACTAATGCCAGGCAAGCCAAATAAGAGCAAATCTAGGAACAGCATGATAACCACACCACGAGCAGAGAAGCGCTTATAAACGTTTTTTTCCATCCAATCATTGGGCGTGCCGTGCGCGTATTTTTCGATCATTTCCTTATCTTTAGCTGCTGCACGATAAAGCTCAGCCCCTTTCCAAAATACGTTTTTAATACCCAGTACAACCGGACTATGTGGATCGCCTTCTGTTTCGGTGGCGGCGTGATGTTTACGGTGAATAGCCACCCACTCAGAGGTCACCATACCTGTGGAAATCCATAGCCAAAATCTAAAAAAATGGCTCACAATAGGGTGTAATGTCAGTGCACGATGCGCCTGAGCTCGGTGAAGATAAATGGTAACAGAGGCAATGGTAATTTGAGTGAACACGATGGTCGCAATCACATAGCCCCAAAAAGATAAATCTAACAAACCAAACATCTAGCGTTCTCCCGAAAATGGTCACATTTTCTACTTACAAGATACATTTAGGCAAAACATTATACACTATTTCTTTACAAAAAGGGTATTTTTACAGATAATTCTTTCAACCATCATTAATATACACTGGAATTCGACTCTTTTGCTATGATGAAACAACAATTTAAAGACTTATTTAATCAGCTGCCTCCATTTGTTCTGCTTGGTATCTCAATTGTACTTGGAATCGGCATTTTTCTTATTTTTTCTTATGTGCTCGTTTGGGGGCTTGTCATCGGCGGTTTGCTTTGGGGGTTGAGTTTTTTGTTTCAGTACATCCGTGATCTTTCAGCGCCACCTAGTAAGAAAAAACCCAAGAAAAACACCAAAAAGGGCCGTATCATTGAACACGACAACAAAAAATAAACCCGCAGGGCTTCTAAAAAGCCTTTGGGTCATGCTAGCCTCACTCTATCTTATAGGCTGGACCTGTATTCTCGCAATGTTTCATGCCATGAGGGGTACCATCACCCGTCAATGGGTGGATAATCGCATTCAAATTTGGACCAAGCAAATGCTGCGTTTGTGGGGCATTACTTGCAAAGTCATCAATCCGGGTAAAGTTGCCCCTAAAAAAGGCGTACCTACCATCATCATGTGTAATCACAGCAGCTTATTTGATATTCCTTTAAGTTTTTGTGCTTTCCCTAATGCGAGCATGCGCATGCTTGCTAAAAAAGAACTTGCTAACCTCCCCATCATGGGTGGTGGCATGAGGGCTGCAGACTTCCCTTCTATTGATAGAAAAAATAGAAAACAAGCTATCAAAGACTTAGAAGTAGTCCAAGAGTTGCTAAAATCAGGCATTGTCATGTGGCTGGCACCAGAAGGCACCCGCTCTGACTCAGGAAAACTGGGTAAATTCAAAAAAGGTGGCTTTATTACAGCGATTCAAACTGGGGCAACCATCATCCCCATAGGTATTCGCGGTGCTTCAGACATCATCCCTGCACGAACTTTTCGCTTTTACACGCATAAGACGGCCTCAGTTCACGTCGGTGAGCCTGTTGATGCGTCCAAATATACATTAGAAGATAAAGACAAGCTTTCAGACGAAGTACATGCATCTATGAAGCAGCTTGTTGGTGAAGCTCCTTAAGTACAACGTCTGGTACAAACCGCGACACATCACCACCAAGCGCTGCAATTTCACGCACAAGCGTTGATGACACGAACATACATGACTCTGAAGGCGTTAAAAACACCGTTTCAATCTCTGGGTTCAGCTTGCGATTCATGCCAGCAAGCTGAAACTCATGCTCAAAGTCTGACGCAGCCCTAAGCCCTCGAATCAGAATATTGGCATTGTGCTCACCCGCAAATTCAATAAGCAGGTTTTCAAACCCCATCACACTCACATTACTAAGATGCTTAGTAGACTCAACCAAGCAATCCAAGCGTGTTTGCATTGAAAAAAGTGGGTTTTTCGCTTGATTACTGGCAACGGCCACAATCACCTCCGGAAAAAGCTTAGATGCACGTGCAAGGATATCAAGGTGCCCTATCGTTACAGGATCAAACGTTCCAGGATAAATCGCTTTTTGCATGCTTTACTCTTTAGGTGTAGTCAGTTAAAAAATGAATTCTAGCGTAAAGTACTAAGAAGTACCAAGGTTGAAACCATTAGATGGTATCGCAGACTCTGTACTAGAACTACCCTGGATTGAGGCATGACCTGAAAAAATACTGGTTTTTCCAGGGCCAGGGGCTTTTATCTGTTTGGATGCTTCAATAGAGGCTCGAAGCAATGCTTGGTGTGCTGGAGCAAGTGAGCTCAATAGCCGCTCGTACTCCGTGTTGTCCTCAATATCATTCATCAAGGGTGTCAGTTGTTCAATCATGACATTTGCTTCATCTTCGTCACTCACGTCGTCCAAATGCTCTGTGATCGTTAAAGCTTGTCCTAAACACAGTTGGCTTAATACTGCCTTGCATGAAAGCTGTAGATAATTTTCTGTCGACTCACCATCCATGCCAAGCAAGTTTGCAATGCTGTTAAATAAGCTGGTTGTTAATTCGAGCCTGGCAGCACGCTTTAAAATCAGATCTTTTAAAACCTCCGCCATTTTTGATTGCGCGCGCATGTTGTAATCCGCATGCTCCGGCAACTCAACATGTTCAACATACTCCATGACAAGAACGTGAACTTCTGATTCAACGTTAGAGAAGCTGCTTGTCCTTCTTTTTTTACCAGGGCTCTCATGTGCTGCGAGATACTCAAAGCTTGATACATGATACCCCTTTGGGGGATATGGAAGCTGAATTGAGCCTTGATACCCCATCAGCCTTACGCCATGTGCAAGCAAGACGTTGACGAAGCGCCACACTTCTGCAACCGTCACATCGTTACCTCGTGCGCCTTCATCGTTTGGATAAAACGTGGGCCCCATTAACTGAGCAAGAAAAATAGGATCT
>Ga0115012_10000043_pt1 | contig 77005 bp, 61 predicted proteins | sample TroAtlMetagenome_FD_88706 | JGI IMG/M metagenome (GOLD analysis project Ga0115012, IMG submission 88706) | Marine eukaryotic phytoplankton communities from Atlantic Ocean - Tropical Atlantic ANT10 Metagenome | ecosystem: Environmental > Aquatic > Marine > Oceanic | place: Tropical Atlantic... | reverse complement strand
GTTACCATCACCGTCGACATCACCCGCGAAGGCCAGTGAGTTGCCCAACTGGTCACCGAGGATGCTTCCATCGAACCGGGCTCCAGCCTCGCTTGCCGAGATGGTCCCCGCGAGGGTGCCGTAGAAGACGTAGACCGTACCGGTGTCGTAGGTACCGCCAGCCAGCGGAGCTGACACCATGAGGTCGTCCATGCCGTCATCATCGATGTCGCCATTACCGACAACGTGGGCACCAAACTGATCCTCAGAGGCTTCTCCGGTCAGCTTGACGAAGGCGTACTCATCGACCGATCCGTCCATGGTTCCACCACCGGCAACGACGTAGGCCGCTCCAGCATTTGTCGCCGCCCCATCATCCAGTGTGGCGCCTGCGATGACGTCATCGATGCCGTCACCGTCGATGTCCCCGGCTGAGCTGACCGAAGTACCGAGCTTGTCGGACGCCGACTCACCTGTGTACTGAAGGTCCGCCATATCAAGGCTCATGACACTCTCTACAGGCCCGTAGACGATGTAAACAGAGCCAGCATCCGTTCCGCCCGAGGAGTTGTCCGGGGCGCCAATGATGAAGTCATCAACACCGTCACCATTGTGGTCAATGGTTCCCAGCGCTGCTCCAATGCCGTCGTTCGGGTCCTCTCCCGTGATGTAGGAGTTCACAGTGGCGGCGTCGATGGTGCCCGTATCGATCGGGCCAGTGAGCACGTAGACCGTACCGTGGTTGGGACCGCCCTCATCTGCGCCTGGCGCACCGATGAGCACGTCACCGTCGTCATCGCCGTTGAAGTCACCATGTCCAAGCCCAAGGCCGGCATAGTTGTAGCCGTTTCGCCCACGGAACATCACATCGTAGCCACTCAGAGAGCCGGACGTGCCTCCGCCGAAGTTGATGTAGACCTTTCCTGAGGCGTTGCCCGTAGGATCCGCAGACGGAGCCGCCACCACAAGATCGGCACCGCCATCGTCATTGACATCGTCTACGATCCGTACGACTCGCCCCGCCTTGTCCGCAGGGTTCTGGCCCGTGAGGAAGATGTCCGCTGAATCGAGGCTCATCTCCTCTACCATGGTTGGACCGCCGTATACGACGTAGGCTGCACCCGCAGAGGCTGCCGCGGTGGACTCTTCCTTGGCGCCGATAACGATGTCATCGTAGCCGTCGGAGTTGAGGTCTCCACCACCGCTCACTGAGATGCCGGCCTCATCACCGCCTGCGACACCCCAGAGCACCACATCAGCTGCTTCGGGATCGAGCGAGCACTCGCCGCCTTCGCCGTCGCAGTTGTTGTCGAGTCCGTCATCGCAGATCTCTTCTGCTCCTGGATTCACGTCCGCGAGGCTGTCATCACAGTCGTCAGCGGTCGTGGCGTAGTCAACTGGTGGCTCGCAGGCCTCTGTGGTCAGGTCGGGCGTACCGTATCCGTCGCCGTCGTCATCCCTGTAGAACACGCTGGTAACGTCTTCATCGATCTCGCCGTCGCAGTCGTCATCCTTCGTGTTGCAAGATTCGACCATGTCCGGATTGATGGTCGGATCGAGATCATCACAGTCGTCAGTGTTGGCCGCATAGCCTGCGCTCGGCACACACTCATTCTCCGTCGGGTTGCCTGCGCCACCGTAGCCGTCGCCATCAGCGTCGAACGTGAAGATGGACTTCGATCCGATCTCACCGTCCGTGTCGTCGCAGTCTTCGCACGCTGCGACACCATCTTCATCGAGATCATCGAATCCCGTTGAGCCGTCACAGTTGTAGTCGATGTCATCGCCGCAGACGTCTTCTTGGTCTGGACGGATGGCGTTCGACGCATCGTTGCAGTCCCCTGCCACCTTGACGTAACCATCGGGCAACGTACAAGCCGACACGGTCGTCAATGGATCGCCGTAGCCGTCCCCGTCGAGGTCCGCGTAGTACTCGAGGATCAAGCCCTCGTCGACGCGCCCATCGCAGTTGTTATCGATCCCGTCGCAGACTTCGTCCGCATCGGGGTTGACCGTAGCGTTGTTGTCGTCGCAGTCCTTGTCAGAGAACCCGTCGCCATCGTCGTCGCTCGCGCATCCGACTGCCGCAAGGCTAAGGCAAGAAAGAAAGACCCAATTCGATACCCGCATCATGTACTCCCAAGACGAGGCTGACCCACTAATATCCCCCAAGACATTAGTCCGCCGAGTGTAGAACTCTTTGACCCCGTCGTCAATCTGAACGCTGCCTTGGGCAGCAGTTCTCGTGTTTCTTTTTCTTCAAGTGCTGTTTGTTCTGTCCTTGCCGAGCTCTGGATGCGCGACAATGAGTTGGTGGTGGCCCTGGTGTGTGGACGCTGTCGGAGTGTCTTGAACTCTCAGGGTATCGGACCTTGAATCGATCTACATTAAGGGTGCCCCCCCCGCGCCGGACCGTACTTGTGGCGATGGCTCCTCTACGTTGCACGTTTTTGTCGTAAAAACTGGATCATTCAAAACACAGGCGGCGACCAGCTTAGGCCCGCCAACAGACCGCACTGAGGTAGGCTGGAGCCATGCACACCTTGTCACTCTGGCTGCTCATGGTTGGTTGCGGCCTGAAGTCCGTCTTGCCGACAGGGCCCGTTGTCTCCAACAAGGATCTCCGCGTCTTCGGCGACATCAAGTCCTCCTCCGCTGCCTACACTGGCGAACCCATGGTGCAAATGCCCATCCTCCCCCTGACGGCGTTTGGCCTGACCTATGCAGTCGATGTGGTGATCGTCAGCCAACATCCAGACTGGGACATGCATGAGTACGCCAGACTCGATCTTCCCGATCGGTCCGTGTGGATCGCCAAAGACTCCGATATCAATGGGCGTCAAACGATCGTCAGCGACGTCTCAGACCTTGAACGCTGGCTCCCCGAAATCCCTGCACCACGCATCCAGGCTCCGATGACCGTGCGCGATGAATCAGACGGCGTTCGCGTCGACGTTTCGATCAGCTACACGAACAAAAAGGGTCAATACACTGAGATGTGGGCAAAGGGCACGCTGCCCGATCGACCGCCAAAGAAGCGAAACGGAAACACGATGGGACACAGCAGGGATGCGGTGGCCGCCATACTTGACTTGGAGCGATTCGGACCAGACGTCGAGGTCGGCATCACAATCGACGGCGTCGAACAAAAGGTCGACCGGGTCTTGGGGTTGGTGCCGTTCCAATTCCTCCTGACCCAGACTCAGGCAGGCATCGCCATTGCAAACTACCGACAGACGCCTGCGGAGGATGGCTTCACGATCGTTCGGCCGATACCAGGAAACGAAGACTGGCCGACACGCGGAGAAGCGCGTTGGGCGTGGGACGGACACACAGCCAGCGCGAGCAACGACGTCCTCAGCTACGAGTACCGATTCATCGATGGGGGCTTGGCTGGAGTGACCGTAGACCAAGTGGGACGAACTCATCCCAGTTTCGAGCTGCACGTACAGCCCGCCTTGCCAGATCTCCGGCGCCCCTTCGAGGGGACAATCAGCAGCCGATTCGTGATGCACGTGAATGGCCAAGCAGGTCACGGCGAGGGCATTATCGATGCCAAGTGGACCGACATCAACCAGGTCCAACTCTCCATCAGGCCGACTGCACCGCACTGGCTGGCCAGTCGCCCCATGACCTCAGAGATTGTCCTCAATGGGGATGGGTCGGTTGATGTTCGAACCGTTCGTGTCACCCCCTAAAGCAAAGCGCCCACCCGGAAAACCGGATGGGCGCTCATAGACCCTAAGGTCTAAGGCTGACTACAGGCTTGAGAAGTAGTCTGGGTTCTCACCGCCAGATGCGACGATTTCGTCGTACTCGCCAGAGCCGATGCCCCAGAAGGCCCAGCTGGTGGAAGACTCAACTGTGCAGTGCAGAGTTGTTGTGCTGGCCACAACAGCGTCGACGCTGTCGACACAAGCGAGGCTGAGCGAGTCGAACAGCTCGTGGCATGCACCAGTGATGCAGTCTTCGCCGTACCAACCTGCTTCGCCAGCGCCAGTCTCGGCGAGGCTGAGGTAGTAGCCGTTTTCCATGTCAGCGTTGGTGACAGCAGCGTCGATGGACGCAGCGCCCCAAGTCACGCTGTAAGCAGAGTCGGCGTCAGCGTCAGCGTCGGCGTCAGCGTCGGCATCGGCGTCAGCGTCAGCATCGGCATCGTGATCGGTGTGGTCGTCATGACCCGTGTCGCAGCCTTCGCCGGTACCGGTGTCACAGTCTTTCTTACAGCCCATGGAAAGAGCGGTAAGACCCATAAGAGCAAGAGTAAGGTTCTTCATGGTTGTCTCCTCCGAAGAAAATCCCCGGTACACCAGCCAACCTGATGGCACCGAGTCGCGGGAAGCGTAACTTGGTTTTCGGGGGTGTACAGACAATTCCGCTGTTCACCGGAAAACATTGCGGAGAATACACCAAGAAGCTGGGCTATCTCGGACAGGCCTTCGCCGCGTAGTGAGGGTACAACTCCTCGTCTTCACCACCCATCTTCAGACAGCTTCCATCCCACGAAAACAAAGCCCAAACCTGCTTTTCCAGGCCTTCACGGTGCATCCACGTCTCCCCCTCTCGGAGGGTGCCGTCCCAGTTCTCCTGGCCCATGGTCGAAACGCTGACCAGGTAGTGCGTTCCGTCGGTGAGATCTTCCTGATTGATCAACTCGTGGCAGTACGGACCCTCAGGGCAATCTTCGCCGTACCACCCTGTCTCCCCCATTCCTGCTTCGACGATCCCGAAGTAGGCCCGCTTTACACCGCCGAGCTCGATCGTGAGCTGAGTGGACTCTGACCAGTTCACCTTCACGCTCACGTCACCCTCGGGCTCGTACGACTCTTCTTCACCATCACAGCCGTCTTCATCCACACACTCGTCGCTTGCGCATCCCGCGCTCACCATCATCAAGGTCAATACGGCTGCCCACTTCATCGCAAACTCCAAGGTCTTTGCTCATCTTGGACCAGGGGCGACGATCATCGCAAGTCTACAGTGTCGATCCTGGTCCCGGGGGTGGATAAGCTGTCGGTATGTGGACTGTTGGTGGACTGGAGCTGGAGTCGAGACTCCTCGTGGGAACGGGGCGCTATGCAGACTTCCACACCATGACGTCGTGCCATGACGCCTCTGGAACCCAGATGGTCACCCTCGCGATCCGTCGTGTCGATCTCGACGGTCAGCCGGTGACCAACGTCCTCGACCACATTGATCGTGATCGCATACATCTTTTGCCCAACACAGCTGGCTGCTACACAGCTGAGGACGCGGTCATGACCGCTCACCTGGCCGCGGAGCTCCTGAACACCCACTGGCTAAAGTTGGAGGTAATTGGCTGTCCCAACACCCTATTCCCTTGCGCAGAGGGAACACTTGAAGCCGCTCGAGAGCTCGTCAAGGCGGGATTCACTGTGCTCCCGTACTGCACTGATGATCCGGTACTCTGCCAACGCTTGGCCGACATCGGGTGCGCCGCGGTCATGCCCTTGGCCTCGCCCATTGGTAGTGGACGCGGAATAGCCAACCCGAAGAGGCTTGAGATCATTCGTGAGCAGGTTGACATTCCCTTGATCGTGGACGCTGGCCTGGGCACCGCCTCGGATGCCACACAGGCCATGGAGCTTGGGGCCGATGCGGTGTTGATGAATACGGCCATCGCTGGTGCAGGCGACCCGACAACGATGGCAGAGGCCATGCGTCATGCAGTCGTCGCGGGCCGATTGGCTTTCGAATCCGGTAGGATGCCAGAGCGGCTCTACGCCACTGCATCCTCGCCCAACGAGGGCCGTGTCGCGTCTACTGGAGGTCCGGCATGGCCATGATTCCCCGAGTCCTTGGGTTCTCGCCTGGCGATCACGGCTGTGGACGAACACTGACCTGGCTGTTCCAGGGTGCCGTCGATGGTGGACTTCAGACCCTCGTACTCCGAGAGCCTCACCTCTCGAAGCCCGCGTACGTCGAGCTGGCCCGAAGACTATCGCCGCTGTTCGGCACAGGCCTGGTACTCCATGCGTCTCACCCCGATGCCATCGACGTCGCAGAGGCCTCGGGATGGGGACTTCACCTTCCCAGCCGTTCGGATGTCAGCGCAGCCCGAATTCGCGTCAGTGGACTGTTGGGAGTGAGCTGCCACGACGCCAGCGAGCTTAACGCTGCAGCCGCAGCGGGTGCCGATTACGCCACCATCAGTCCAGTCTTTCCGTCGCTCTCAAAACCACGAGATGGCCGGCCCACACTTGGTATCGACGGTCTGTCGGCCGCCATCACTGGCGTCACGATACCCGTGTTTGCGCTCGGTGGAATCACCGCTGAGAACGCCGCTGCATTGATCGAAACGGGCGTGCACGGGATTGCATCCCTGGGCCACCTGTTTCCGATGGACACTGACGCAGACACCTGTGCCACCCGTACCGCTGAGCTCTGCACGATCATGGCGCGAATAGGGACGGTGTCATGAGGCTCCTGCTTGTCCGCCCACCACGCCGTGATGCATCGGACGCTGGATTGAGTGTCCCACCGCTCGGCCTGGCCTACATCGCGGCCGTGGCACGCGACGGTGGCCACGATGTGGAGATCATCGACGCCTACGCACTCGACATGAGTTGGGCTGAGTTTCAGGACCAAATTCGGTCCCGACGCCCCGATGTACTCGGCCTGAGTGCCATGACACCGGTCGCAGATGTGGCCGCCCGAGCTGTCAATCTGGCACGCCCTTACGCTGGGCGCATCATCTTGGGCGGACCCCACCCCACCGCAGTCGGCGAACAGGTCTTCTCAGAGATGCCTGGACTCGACGCCACAGTTGAGGGTGAGGGCGAAGGCGTGATCCTCCCACTCCTCGACTTTTTTGCCGAGGGTGCCGCGGGCCGCCCTCCCCCAGGTGTTCGCATGCGGGGCGCGCCCTTCGTGGCCGCTCCGGCGCCAAATCCTGGCACACTGCCGCTACCTGCACGTGATTTGCTTCCGAACCACGCATACCGGTACCTCTTCGCCACCAGACGAGGCTTTGCGACCATGATCAGCAGCAGAGGGTGTCCGTTCCGGTGCTCGTTCTGCGACAAGAGCGTGGGGGGCTCCCGATGGCGCGCACGAACCGCTTCCGACGTCGTCGACGAGATGGTCCACCTGCAACGGGATCTCAGCGTCGGTTTCATCAACTTCTACGATGACAACTTCACCCTGCACCGAACCCGAGTGATGGCCATCTGTGAGGAGATCATTCGGCGAGGGCTGGACATCGAATGGAAATGTGAAGGCAGGGTCGACAGTGTGGATGCTGAACTGCTCAAGACCATGCGCGCTGCGGGATGCCGCGTGGTCGCCTACGGCGTCGAGAGCGCCAACCCCGACACCCTCGCCCTTCTGCGAAAAGACATCACAGTGGACCAATCGGTCGAAGCCTTCGCCCTGACGCGAGAGGCCGGATTGAGGAGCCTGGCGTACATGATTCTCGGTGCTCCCGGAGAAGACCGTGAGGCAGTGCAAGGATCCATTGATTTCTGCCGAGACATTCAGGCGGACTACGTCCAGTTCTCGACCCTCTCAGCGATGCCCGGCACGCCACTGTTTTCTCATCCTCGGGCAGAGCAAAGCAGCGTCACCAATCCACTTGATGCCGACAAAGACCGTCCGACGCTGACCGATATGGATCCAGATGTACTCGGACAGATGGTTCGACAGGCGTGGACTGGGTTCTACCTGAGGCCTCGACCGATGGCTCGACTGCTTCGTGATGCCATCACCAGCGGCTCCATCGACGAGGCGTGGAGAATGGGCAGGGCACTCAGGCGGTGGGGGGCCAGCGGCCCTACCAGGTCAACTCCAGCAAGCGCTGCTTGACCTCGTCCGCCCTACTAAACCCTGGATCAATCGCAAGCAGCGCCTCGAAGTGAGCGACTGCACGCTTGGGGTTGCGCTGATTGTCCGCATAGATCGTCCCCAGTCCGTAGTGCGCGACGAGGTTGTCCGGGCAGTAGCTGAGCGTCGTCGTGAACTCGACCACAGCCTCTTCGACCTGACCGCGTCCATGGGCGAGGAAGCCAAGGTTTGCGTGAGCCTTGCAGTAGGTGCGATTGACCGCCAGCGCAGACTGCCAAGCCGCTCGCGCGCCAAAGGCATCGCCGGTGTTCACACGTGTGATGCCGAGATTGTTCCACGAGTCGAGGTGAGTTGGATCTCGCTTGAGCGCCTCCTCATAGGCCATCTCGGCGGCGTCGTATGACCCAGCGAAGCGATGGGCATCACCAAGGCCATACCACGCTTCCGCAACGTGTCCGTTGATCTCTGTGGCCTCCTCCCACAGCGCGACTTCGCTGGACCAGACCACGTTTCTGGCCATCGTCGCTCCGATGTAGACCGGAGCCAGCAGCGCAGCAGCCCCGAGCGCAATCGTCGATCGTCGGGAGGGAATGCTCCATGCTGCCGCCGCAAACAGGTACAGCCCGGTCACATAGGCCCTGTGCTCCGCCATGCTCTCCTTGAGCGCGACCACAGAGGAGCTCGGCACCAGAAAAAGCGCCGCACACAAGAGTGCATATCGGACCAGCGGGCGGCCCCTGGACCACCACCAGCCGCCCCCGACCATCGCGCCCCAGCCCAGCCAGGCTGTCAGCCCCCGGCCGCTGAACGGACTCACATCTGGGACATGGTGGTAGATCGTCTGGTCGACCGGCAGCACCCAGAGCTGAAGGTACCGAAGCCACACCTCGGCCTGGGTTGTGAGCTGGGTGGGAACCGGACGCTCGACCTCTCGTGGAATGAAGTGCTCCGCATACATGATGCGGGCTGCAACACCCAAGGCGATGGCGCCCAAGAATGGCAAGTACCAACCCCACCGAATCCGCCGCTTGTCCTGTTGGACGAAGATGCGCTCCATCGCGAGGAGTGCAAACGGGGTCATCAGGGCGACCTCCTTGGTCCCCAACGCGACCAAACAGAGAACGAAAGCCTGAGCTCGTATGGCGATCGCCGGCTTGTTTTGGTCGCGCTCAACCAGGAGCGCCCGTGCCCAGACCGCAAGGGTGGACAGGACAGCCAAAGCACACAGGCTCTCCGAGCGGCCGGTGATGTAGGTCACCCCCTCAGCCCCCATGGGATGGAGTGCCCACAGACCCGCCGCCGCCATCGCAGCCACCATTGGGCGAGGGTGTTCACCGAGGCGGCCGAGTCGAACAAGCAGTGCCATCCCGGCACCGACAGCCAGGCCATGGATGATCACACTGGTGACGTGGTAGCCGAAGGGGTCGAGACCAAAGGAGCGAAAGTTCCATGCGTAGCTCAGGATCAGCCAGACCCGTGAGACGTTGTACTCAAGTACGGCACGGAGGTGGCTCAGGTCTCGAATCGTGGCGTTGCCGACGACCTCGATCTTGTCGTCGTACACAAACGGCGCGTTGAGTCCGTTCATGTAGGCGAGACTCACCAAGCCCATCACACTCAGCCACCCGATCCGTCCAAGCAACAACGATCGGTTCATTGGCACACCGCCTCGTAGACCTTGATGTGGCGCTGAGCGACAACCTCAAAGCCCAGCTGGTCAGACACATACCGCCGCCCTCGCTCGACCATCGCAGACGCCGCAGCCCTGTCCTGAATGAGTGTTCGAATCCTTGCCCGAAGCCCGTCTACATCACCGTAGCGAACCAGCAGCCCAGCGCCGGCCTCAGCAATCAACTCACCGCACCCGCAGTCATCGGCGACCACGACGGGCGCGCCACAGAGCAGCCCCTCGAACGGCACCAATCCAAAGACCTCGTCAGCTGACGGGTAGACCAGCACATCAGTGTCGGCGAGTAGGGCCAATCGATCCTCTCCTTCAACCAGTCCAACGAAGTGTACGTCAGGCCCATGATGTTCCGCACGTGCAGCGCTCATCCCGCCCATATCATTACCAGCGATCACCAACTGGGCAGACCCGAGGTGCTGGTCTTGGAACGCGCGGACCAGATACTCGACACCCTTCCGAGGGGAGACCCGACCCAGGTAGGTGACGATCGGGCCAGCTCCCAACCCAAAGCGTCCCCGAAAGGTACCCTTGGGCGGCAGCGCTGAGAACTCTCCAAGGTCGAGCCCATTCGGGATCCGCACCAGTCGTTCCGCAGCAATCCCAGCGGTCCTGTGGCGGGCCACATCGGAAGCGCTCACCGCGATCAGCTTGGCCGCACCTTCAGGAATTCCCCCGGCCACCAACTTGTCCCACACCCACTTCACCCCGACCTTTCGCTCGTGACGGAGCAATGTCCCGTTCGCCCTCATGACATAGGGCACACCCATCTGCCGAGCCCACCGAACCGCTCCGTTGTTGAGCAGATGCCGGTGACCGTGCAGATGCATCACGTCAACTGACCCCTCAACTTCGGCTAATGCCCCAGCAATTCCGCGCGGCAGAAACAACTGATGGCGGTAGGCGGCCCGGTTCGACCAGTTGGGTACCGTGAGAACCCGAACCCCATGATGGTCCCGGTCTGCCGGTCCAGAGACTCGCGCCGCCTCATCGAGGACATCCGTGGTGAGCACAGTCACCCGGTGTCCGGCCTGTACCAGTGCCCGTGACAAGCCATCCACGATCCGTGGGATTCCCCCGTAGGCCCAAGTGGGGGGAAAGTAGGGTGTGACCTGAAGCACGTGCAAGACTCTTCTTCTCCAACAAACCCACCATAGCGCGCAAGCTGGCCAGGGGGCTCATCTGGTGGCGAGTGGATGCAACCGGCATTAGTATCACAGCCAACGGAGGTCCAATGGCCAAGCGCATGACAACTGCCCTCGCCCTGCTCGTCTTGCCACTGACCATGGTGGGGTGCGGCAAGGACTGCCAAGCCACATGCACCAAGCTCTACGGAACTGCCCCAAACTGTGGTGACCCTCAGGGTGACAAAGACAGCGACAACTACTTTAAGGGGCTGGTTGGCAGTGAGGACCGCGACGAGAAGATGTCCGACTGCATGCGAGCATGCAACGACGCTCTCCAGGTGCCTGGCGAGATCGGCGACTACGATCCTTACACGAAGCGCAAGTCAGATGAAGAGGTCCCGGAGCTCGAGAACGACCGCCAGGTGGGCCTGTGGATGGAGTGTGTCGAAGAGCATTCCTGCACAAAGCTCTCTGAGAACTACTGCGAACCCATCTGGTAGACGGATGACTCAGCTTCAACGCGCGTGCGGCCTCCTCTTGGTCGGGCTGATCACGGGATGCGAGCCGTCCTGTGAGGACACCTGCGACAAGCTGCTGGACTGTGACCAAATCGAGATGGAGCACACGTCGGCACGCGAGTGCGCAGCGGCATGCGAGACGCAGCAATCCGTCTACGACAAGTGGAAATCGACGGACGAGCGAGAGTGGTTCAGTGACATGAAGTACTGCATCGACGACGCCAGCTGCGCTGAGATCGCCGACGGCGAGTGCTACGACGACGAGCTGTACATCTGGTGACGACGAAGCCAAAACTGCTGTTCCTCTACACCGGTGGCACCCTCAGCATGGTCGCCACTGAGGATCCAGGGCACCTCGCACCCATGGCGACGCCGCCGAACCTGGCAGAACATGTGCCGACCTTGGCCCGCGTGGCCGATGTCGAGGGCAAGGTCGTCTCCAACGTGGATTCCTCAGACCTCCGCCCAGATGACTGGGCTCGACTCGCGACAAATATCGCTGAAGCCCACGACGACTACGATGGCTTTGTGGTGGTCCACGGCACCGACACCATGACATTCACAGCATGCGCGCTGAGCTTCATGCTGGGTGGTGACCACAAGCCTGTGGTTCTTACCGGCTCACAGCGCCCGTTGACCGAACCAAGAACTGACGCTCGCGTCAATCTTGTCCACTCCGCGATCTACGCAACGATGGGCATCCGAGAGGTATCGCTCTATTTCGGCTCGCACCTCTTCAGAGGTAATCGTGCCACAAAGACCTCGGTTCACGCCTACGATGCCTTCGCGAGCCCCAACCATCCGCCTCTGCTCGAGCTGGGTGTGGACATGAACACCGTCACGCCCGCACTGCAGCGGTCTGGTCCCCTCACGCTGAACACGAGCGTGTCGACGGACGTCGCTGTGTTGAGCGCCTTTCCGGGAATGGAGCCGCACGCGATCGACGCCCTGGTCGAGGTCGGTAAGCGTGTGGTCCTGTTGCGAGGCTTTGGAGAGGGCAACCTCCCACAAACCGCATGGCCTGACGCAATTCGACGGGCAACCGACGCAGGAGTGCACATTTTGGTCGGCAGTCAATGTCGGGCGGGCGCCAGCCGACCTGGCCGATATGCCGGAAGCGGTGCGGCCTCCGATGCTGGCGCCCTGTACATCGGAGACATGACAGGGGAGGCCGCCGTCGTGAAGGCGATGTGCCTCATCGGACGAGACGTGGACGGTGAGCAGTTTAGGACCGCGTTCCTCTCACCACTGGCTGGTGAGCTGAGCCCAGGTACGGCCGGCCGGCTCTAGACTGGAAAGAGCTTGCCGCCAGTGACTGTCCACCCGTGCGGCGGCTCGGCCGCCACGGCATCTCCGTGGTCGCCCAAGCTCCAGCCACGCTGGTGAAACGCCTCTGCGATTCGGACACGAAGGCGATTTGACTCCTCCTTGTCGTCAGCAATGCACGCTGCGAGTTCAGCGGTCACAGACTCCTCAGGCTGAGCGAGCGCCGCTTCAACCGCAGCGTAGCGAATCCCCTCATCAAAGTCCCGGAGGCAAGGCGTAATGGCCGGCAAGATACGCCCATCCGTGTATTCAGCCAGACGAATCAGAATCTGACGTTTCTTCTCCGGCTTGAAGGGGTCATTCTCGCCCTCGAGCATGTCGAGGAGAAACGCCACCGTGCTCTCCTCGCCCTCAAATTTCTGCACGAGTTGAAGCGGACGAGCGAATTGAGGCGCGGTCTTGGCCCACGTCTTGATGGGCTCACAGACTGTCTCGCCGAGGTCGTTCAAGAGGTCGAAGACCAACTGCTTCTCGTTGAGGTCCTTCATCTGATGCTCGTAGGTGACATTGAAGCGCCCGAGCAATCCCAAGATGGCCTGTTCCGAGCCATCCTGCGCGAGCCAGTGTAGGCTCGCCTCACGATCCTCGGCCTGAGCGTTGAGGTTTTTCGCGCGCTTTGTGTGTCGCTTCAGCTGGCCGTCTGACCCACCAGTGAGGAAATCAAGGAAACCCATTGGACTAGCTCCATCCGTTCTTGGGTGGTCCACTAATCTGAACCGCCCCCAAGCGCTCATCCGTACCACATCGGGGCCACAGTCCCGTTGCCCACCAAGACATGTCGGGGTACGACACGACGCTGAACCCCACTCATCAACTGAGTTCTCCGCCTCGGACAGTCCCTCCGGCCCTGATCGGAGCGGCCTTTACCGTTGACGGTAGACCCGATCTATACGTACACTACGCCTCGATCCCCACATATTAAATCCGCGCGTTCCCGCGCGAGGCCCGCCGGCGCAGCACCAAGGACTGACATGACGGACAACATCAAGCGTCTCGGACCGCTCCTCATCAGCGCAATGCTGTTCAGTGCTGGGTGCGACCAAGAGAACAAGCTCAGCGACGTGGATGACGACTGTCCGAGTCCAATTGCGGATGCAGGCCTGTCCCGCAGTGCACCCTTGGGTACTCAGGTCTCGCTCAGCGGAGACGACAGCTCGTGGTGTGATCGCTTCGACGCTCATGAAGTCACCTTCTCATGGGGCTTCGAGCGCGTCCCAGCGGACTCGTCCGTTTCGGACGGAGCGTTGACCGAGAACAAGACAAGCATCTCGAACCGGCCGGCGTTCCTCCCCGACCTTCCTGGCGAGTACGTGGTGTCACTCCGCGTCACCGATCCCAACGGCGTGTCTGACCCAGACTACGTGGTCATCACCATCACCTCGGACGACCTTCGGCCCATCGCAGATTGTGGTCCAGATACCTATGGTCAGGTTGGCCAGGCCACCCGGCTTGACGGAAGCGCGTCGTCAGACCCTGAGGGTGCCCGCGTCGGATACACCTGGGGTGTCTCATCCGTCCCAGCATGCTCTCGACTCGGTGCTGGAAGCATCTACGACCAGGGCACACCCACGCCCAGCGTGATCCCAGACTGCCAAGGCTTGTTCGTGATGAGCCTGGTCGTCGATGACGGCCTGCAATGGTCCGAGCCCGATTACTGCACCATCGACGTGCGTTCAGACAATCGCTCACCAGTGGCTGAGGCAGGCCCAGGCGGACTCGTTCCCCCTTGCGATGCCAACCCATTCCAGTTGAGTGGCTGGGAGAGCTACGATCCAGACGGCGACTCCCTCACGTACAGCTGGAGCGTTGTGAGCGCACCCGCTGGCGCCGACCCAGCCGCCTACGGTTTTGTGGATGCCACCCAAGTCGCACCGTTCTTCGGCTGGGACGTCCCTGGGGAGTGGACCTTCCAACTGCAGGTGAGCGACGGCAACCAGTGGTCCAGCCCTGACATCGTCACGTACATGGTGTCTGCCGAAGGCGAGAACAATAGTCCGACGGCCAATGCGGGCGGGGACAAGACCGTCATCGTCGAAGCCAACTGCAGCACCTCATCCTACGTGTGGACTTGTGAGCAGTGCGCTGCCACCACAGCGTCTCTCGACGGTACAGGTTCCACCGATACCGATGGCGACACGCTCACCTACAGCTGGACCGAGACCACCGACACGCTCACCTGGCTCAGCAATGCCTCCCCGGTGGGTACCGTCCAACTGCCTGCACAAGATGCAGAGTATGAAGTGGACCTCTCCAATGAGTACGACATCCAGTTGGACGTCAACGACTGCACATTGTCAGACACCGACAGCATCACCCTCACCCACATCTGCCGGGGCATCTATGTTCTCCCAGAAGTTCCTTAGTCAGCGCTCAACCAACACGGCCTTGGTCCTTGCGGCGCTGACCTTTGCGGGATGCGGCGACAGCAAAGACGACGAGGATGCCAACGGCAGCCCCGTGGCCGATGCTGGCGTAAACCAGGAGATCACAAGCACGAGCTTGGTGACCTTGAATGGTTCCGGCTCCTACGACCCCGACGGCGACCCCATGAACTACCACTGGGCGCTCGACACCGTGCCTGATGGCAGTGCCCTGCTCGAGTCCGAGGCGGCATTCCTGGTCAATGATGAGCGAGATGCGGTGACCAGCTTCACGGCGGACGTTGAGGGAACCTACGTGGTCTCGCTCATCGTCAGTGATGCATTCGGCGCCTCCTCAGAGCCTGATCGGATGACCGTTACGGTTCAGTCCGCAAGTCGACCCCTCGCAGACGCAGGAGTCGATCAGGCCACGGACGTGGGGACGCTTGTGACCCTCGACGGATCAGCCTCGAGTGACTCATCCGACCGCGATCTGACCTACGCATGGAGCATTGCTCAAGCGCCTGCACACAGCACGATCACCGCACTGGCCAGCGCTGACACGGTGGCCCCGACGCTCACGCCTGACGCCAGCGGCTTGTACCTGATCGCATTGGTCGTCAACAATGGCCTTGAAGACTCAGCGGCTGATACCGTCGTGGTCCGAGTGGCTGCGACTGAGTCGGATGTCCCTGTGGCTGTTGCGGGAGACGACATCTCCGGCGAGGACTGCACTGACATCACCCTCGACGGCACCGCGTCGTACGACCCAAATGAGCAGCCCCTCACCTACTTGTGGGACCTTGAGTCACGGCCGGCTGACTCCTCAGCCACCGTCGATACTTTCGCCGATCGACGGGCGGCTCTGACCTCCTTCTACCCAGACACCATCGGCGACTACGTTGTGTCTCTGGCCGTCCACGATGGCGCAGGCTGGTCCACCCCGGATGAGATGACCATCTCGGTGACAGAGCGGGCATTCAATACTCCACCTGCCGTCAATCCAGGCGCAGGACAGGTCGTCAACGGTGGCTCGGCCATCTGTGAAGAGTCTGCCTACGACTACGTCTGCAACTACTGCGAGGCCATGACCGTCACAGCCGGCGGCGATGCCTTCGTGAACGACCCGGACTCGGACACGCTCACCCTGCAGTGGACTGCAGAGTCGGACGGCATTGCCATCCACAGCCCGAACAGCCTTGAGACCTCGGTCGTGTTCTCCGGTGCCCAGCCGTCCGAGCCCGGCGCCTGTGAGCCAAACGAGTACACCATGCGACTGACTGCGACGGACTGCACCGGGGCCTCCACGTCCCAAGTCGTGACGCACATCGTCAACTGCTGCGGCTACTCATCGAGCGACGTCGTCGACACCGACAGCCCATCCTGAGTGACCGCGCTCTTGCTGCTTGGCTTGGCAAACGCCGAGCCGCCAACGGTTCATCACCAAGCATCAAACACATGCGCTGATCATCGCTACCCGCGCGTCGCGGACGGTGTCCTGATCGCATGCGACAAACAACGTCGACCCGTCTTGGAGGTCGACCTCGAAGGCGGCCAAGTCGTGGAGCGTGCTTCGCCCCATCGTCCAGTACCCCTCGATCACCTCAACCCAAGACAACGCGCCGGCACATTGTCCGCTCAAACACCTTCAGGGCGGGCTTGGGTGACACACGGACCGCGAGATGATGCGGATGTATGGTGGGCACCGTCGGACGGCAGCCCCCCACGGCCCCTCGACGTTGGTCCAGGCGATCAACACCACCCCGTGGCCTCCGACGACTGGTTGGCCTGGGTCAGCTTCTCTGACGTCAAGCTCTGGAACACCAAGACTGGCGAGCGGCGAAAGATCGATGCGGGCACGGGCTTCAACAGTCCACCTGCGCTCGGCAATGGCATCGCCTGCTGGGAGTTTCGCGCCGAGGCTGACATCGATATCGCCTGCTCGAACAGCTTCAGACTCTCCCGCGATGGCCATCAGACCCAGCCCCACATCCTCGCTGGTCGCCTCCTGTTTCGGGAGCGCGGAACGCTCCTCAGCGTGAGCCTCGAGGCGTCCCAGTGATGTCGTTCGCATGCGGATTCGTTCTCATCCTGGCAATGGCTGGCCTCGGCCAACACCTCATCACCCAGGAGACGAGGAACTCCCCCACGGCCTGGGCGCACTCGATCGGTATGGGCCTCTTACTATGGGGAGTCACAGGCCTCATACTCGGAGCACTCCAGCTGCTGACGGCCGAACACCTCCTGTGGATGGCCGGCATCTCCCTGTGTGGGTGGACCATCCCGCGCGTGAGGTCTGGACCCATGTTCCTCGGTCTCGCTGTGGGCGTCATCCTGTTGATTCCTGGGGCGATGTCGATCGGAGATGGTCGACTCAATACCGACGAACTCTACCTGCACCTGGGCCTCCCGCTTCAAATGCTGATGGAGGAAGGACTCGTCGGCGGTCCACTGCATCCCAACGGAAGTCGACCCCTGACGCTGAGCATGGCGTATGCAGTTGCGCTGGGCACTGACATCTCGCAGTCTGCTGCCGCCATGCACTGGTGGCTCAGCGTTGTCGTCATCGCCCTGATGGTTCAGGTGGCGAGGGATCACCTCGAGCGGTCGGACATTGGGATTCTCGCAGCACTGGTGCTGGCCCTCTCCACCACCTTTGCTGAAGCGTCAGCGCATGCTGGCAGCGACATCCCGACCGCACTTGGGGTACTTCTCGCCATGGATGCCGCTCGTCGGGGACACCTGAGGGGGGCAGGACTGGCTGCTGGTCTCGCACTCAGCATCAAGTACACCGCGTGGGCCCCGCTAATCGGGGTGTGGCTGCTGATGCGGGGGACGCCGTTGCAGCGGCTCAAGGCTGGATTCTTGGCCCTGGCAGTGGTCAGCCCCTGGTGGGCCCGCAATCTACTCAGCGGCGACCATGCGCTCTTCCCCTTCACCGGCTGGACTGAGCCATCCCTACAGTTCCAGTTCCTTGAGAAATACGGCGCTGGACGCGATGCCATCGATTTCGTACTGCTTCCCTACAGAATGGTGGTCGACGCAAACCCACAGTCCTTCGAGTTCCTGGGGCGGGTCCATCCTTACCTGATACTCCTTCTGATCCCTTGTGTATTCATCATCCGCAGTGCACGGCTGCGACCGTGGGCGCTGGCCACTGCGCTCGGCCTCATCGGCTGGGCCGCCGGACCGCACTGGCTGAGGTATCTCATTCCAGCCATGCCCATCATCGCCCTGACTGGAGCAGCGGTCACCCTCCCCCTCTGTCGCAATCGATGGGCACGAGGGACGCTCGGCGTGGGTCTCGCACTGGGCGCATACAGCGGACTCCAGGGACACTGGCTCACTGGCGCCGATCCACAGCGCCTGATCGACCGCAGTGGAGATTCCGCCATCGAATTCACCAATCAGACCCTCCCTGATGATGCTCGACTGGCGCTCTTGTTCTCCTGGAGAAGCGCCGATATCGACGTCCGACAAATCCTCGGCAGCGTGGAAGACCACAACCCAACACGACACTTCCTGCTGGCCAACGAGGGCAACATCATCGGCGCACTTCGGGACGCCGGCGCCACCCATGCCCTGGTCAGACGAGTGACATTCCTGCCGTCGAACTATGTGGGCATGAGTGCAGATCAGTTCACGACTGAATTCCGAGAACCTGTGGCGGCACTGGATGACGCAATGCTGATGGGAGCAGACCTTTTGTTCCGCTCACCGACCCACCGTCTTTACCGAATCCCCGAGGCGAAGTGACTTGACACCCATGCCCATCGGAATATCTGGGGTGTCGCGCGGAAGTGGCGGAATTGGTAGACGCGCTAGATTCAGGTTCTAGTGGCCGCTTGGCTGTGGGGGTTCAAGTCCCCCCTTCCGCACCATCTCAGAAGGCCGTGGGCAACATCCCACGGCCTTTTTTGTGGACCCCAGCAACAGCCTCGGGCGCACCCCGACATAAATGTCGCTGTTTGGAACGGGGATAACCGACTAAGGTGTCTTCATTGGGATGACGGACCTCATTCGGACTTGTTGGCACAGCGCTTGCAAGTTCTTGTCGGGCACCCCAGGAGTACACATGAAGAACGCCCTCGCCTTACTTTCGCTCATTGGCTGTGCCAGTGACGCGGACATTTCAGAGACTGCCGGAGACGTCCTCTACGGTGAAGATGCGGGTCAGACGATGGCTCCGTCCGAAGATGCCGACGGTGGCGAAGCGAGTGACTGGGATGACTACGAGCCTGAGGTCGAGGATGACCTCCTCGCGCTCAAGCCGGCGACAACGCCTGAGTATGTCTTCGTCGCCAACCCCGATCGCAACACCGTCACACGTATCTCAGTGCCAGGACTCGCCGTGGTCACCACGGAAGTCGACCTGAATCCGATCGCCATCGCGGTGACGCCAGACAACCAGACGGCTGTCAGCTTCAATATGGATTCCAACACACTCAGCATCATTGATGCAGACACGCTGGAAGTTCAAACCGTCGCCGTCCGCGCAGGCAGGAATGAGATGGTCATGTCTCCCAACGGAGAGTGGGTCATCTGCTATTTCAACCAGGCATCGGATGAACCCGGTGCCGGGGGTGGTGGCGCACAGTCGTACAACGACATCAGCTTGGTGAACGTCCAGAGCCTGGCGCACTTTCCGATGGTCGTCGGAGCCAATCCTCACGGTGTTCACTTCAGCAACACTGGCGACACAGCGGTCGTGGTGAGCGACACCTACCTCAGCCACATTGACCTCACAGCGGACGAACCGAGCCCTGAACACATCGTGATCGCCGATGACCTCGTCAACCCACCAGTCGCTGAGGAAGTCGTCCTCTCACCAGACGGACGCACTGCAGTCGTTCGGCAATTCGGAGCAACAAGCCTCGTTCACGTCGACCTGTTGTCACAGCATACGACCCCTCTGGACGTGGGCATGAACCCCACCGATCTGGACATCACTCCCGATGGATCCGCACTCGTTGCGGTTGCGCGGGGTGCGGGCGAGCTGTGGGTGTATGACCTCGAAGACCCATTTGTCGGTCAGGTGGTTCTCCCTCTTCCTGAGGACTCTGTGTTCGGGTCTGTCCTCCTGAGTCCTGACAACGCCAGAGGCTTGCTCTACAGCACTGCCAGCGGTGAGAGTGTATTCGCGAGCTGGGACCGGGGCACAGACGAGGTCATCCTTCGCGACCTCGTGAAGCCGGTTCAGAGCGTCGGAATCAGCCCAACTGGTGGCACAGCCGTCATCGCACACGGCTGGGACAACGGCGTGGACGTGGGCTCAGACTCCCCCTACTACAGCCGCCCTGCACTCTCGCTCATCGACCTGGGTAGCTTCTTCAGCACAGCGCTCGCGCTCCCCTCAGAGCCCAAAGAATTCGCGCACACACCTGACGGCGCCACTGGATTCTTTGTCATGGAGGATCAACCGTTCCTGGAGGTCTTGGACTTCGAGACCCTCATCCACGAAGAGATTCCGCTCAAGAGCAACCCTGTTCACCTCGGCACCCTCTTGGACACCGAGACGGCGTACGTCAGCCAGGAACACCACTTGGGCCGAATCAGCTTCTTCCATCCCACGGATGGTGACCTCCAGACCATCACCGGCTTTGAACTCAACGCCAACATCGAGCAGTAGCCCCATGCGACTTACCATCCTGTTTCTCACACTCCTCGGTGCGTGTAGCCAGTGGCCTCAGAGTCAAGTCCTCGATTTGGATGAGGCGCTGTGGAGCCCCGATACCATCACCCTCGACGACGGTGTCTACGCCATCCTCCCACGCGCTGGCCGCCTGGTTCGGGTCGGCACCAACAACACCTGGCACACCGTATCGCTCGATGGCGCTCGTCCGCTGTCCATCCGTGCTGACGGGAACAACGAGCGCCTCATGGCCCATGTTCAGTGGCCTGTGTGCGATGACCCTGCGCCGAACATTGTGCTCGTTGAGGACTGCCCTGAAGACTCTCTGTACTGGGAGGCTGAAATGGCCATCATCGATGAAGGCCAGCGCATTGCTGTTTCAGCGGTGCCTGCCCACATGAATGGAATGGCATTCGCACCCGATGGTGAGACCGTCCTCCTCTTCATGGACAACACGTCTGAGAGCCATGTGGTGAACGGGCCAATCATCGATCTCACGGAGGTCATGTTCCTGGACATGGCCACAGGCGATGTACAGGCACTGAGTGTGGGCTTCATGCCACGAAAGGTGCTCTTCACGGCAGACGGAACTCGAGCCGTCGTGATGTCTCGCTCGCACGTAGTCGTCGTTGATGTGCCATCTCGAACCATCGAGCTGGAGTACCCACTCACCCTCGATGCAGACATCGAGATCGATCCCTCAGCTGCCGTCCTGAGCCCGGACGACCGATACGTCATGATTGCCATCGAGGGACAGTCAGACCTCTACAAGCTGGATCTTGATGTGGTGAGCATCGATATGGAGGCACTGGACGGGATTCCGAGCGACCTCGCGAATGACCCGCTCACAGGAAAGACCGTCATCACATACGAGAACCGGTCCCAAGTCGACGTCATCGTAGAGCACGACTTCATCTCCCGGCAGACATTCAGTCTGGACGAGCCTGCCACCGACATCGTCCTCGGAGACGGCCTGGCCGTTCTCTTCAACAGCGAGGAGGTATACACTCACGACATCATCAAGCTCGACCTCGAGACCATGGATGTCACGGAATACGTCACTGAGAATCCGGTCCACGAACTTACGCTCAGTCCCGACGGACAGTACGCCATTGCGACACTGCGTCCTCAGACTGATGAGGACTACGGCGGCTTTGACGGCTACCAGGCCTCGCGCTGGGGCCTGGCTGTGGCAGACCTCAACACAAACGATGTCGTGAGCCTGGTACTCCAGTCACAGCCCGTCGGTGTCGAGATCGTCCAGCAGGGCGAGACATCATTCGCTCTGGTCCTCATGGAAGGGCTTGAGGAGATCATTCAGGTAGACCTTGCCGCACCAGGCAATCACACCGCTCTGGACCTCCCCTCACCACCAGCGACCATCCAGGCGAGCCCGACCGGAGGCTTCACGATTGCCCACCGATCACCGCTGGGACAGATCAGCTTCCTCGACCCATCGGATGGCTCCATTGAAACCAGCGGTGGCTTTGCCACCAGCGGCTTCTTCAGCGAAGACCGGCTTCCTCGCCGAGTGACGGAGTAGACCATGATTGCACCAACTATTCTTCTCTCCCTCTTGGCTCAGCCCAACGCCCACGCCCAAAAGTATGAGGTCGCCCTGACCACATCCGTGCAGGGTATGAGAGACCCACGCTGGGAGACCGTGAATGCGGCCCCGACACACTCGCCAAGCGGCTTGGTCGCAGGGGTCGAGGTGTCGAAAGGAACCAGCATCATTGTCGGCTTCAACACCGGTCGTGCCGGCAGCGAGATCTTGGTTCCCTCTGTGGATGGAATGGATGAGCAGGGATTCCACCTCGCGACGACCCTCACCCACTACCAGCTTGGAGCGCGCTACCGCTGGAAGTGGAAGAAGCGGCTGGTCCCGACCACCACCATCGCCCTGCAGCTCGGACACGCCACCCTCCGAATGGACGAGAACATCGATAACGATGGTGAAGAGGTGGAGACCCGTAACGAAGCCCTGGCCATGGGCTTCGAAATCGGCGGAGGCTTGGAGTACACGGTTGCCTACCTCTCCAACGAGCAGGTGCGTTTCAATGTGGGCTTCGAGGCTGGCTACACCAACCTGATGAAGCTCCACTTCAAGGCCACAGAGCATGGGTCTGAGGAAACATCTGTGGGAGAGCTGAATCCGGGTGGCCCATTCCTGACCATGTCCATCGGGACCCGGTTCTAAAAGCGTCCGCTCAGGCCTGCACCAAACGGTGTGACCACAGGTTGAAGACCGATGGGCTTGGCTCGCATGAAGACAAGACCCGCGGTTGCGGTCAACACACCTGCCGTGGTGACTGAGTAGGCGATGGCTCGACGCGTCCGAAATCGGTCGGTCAGCACGTCCGCTTGATAGCGGGTCACCGCCACCGTGTTTCGACGTCCCCACTCCACCATGTCGTAGGCCGGCACCACGATGGCGTAGTGCAGGATGATGCCCGTGGTGATCAGCGCGCCGCCCGTGCCAACCGTGACGGCACGACCCGTCGTCCAGGTGTCTTTGCCCAGGTTCCGCGCAATGAAACCGGGACCCGACGGCTTATCGTCAGGCGTCGCATCCACAGGTTCCTCAGGAACCGCCACAACCGGAGGAGGGGTCGCCAGTAGTTCGATACACGGATCGTCAGCCGTGGACTCATCGGAGCCAAAGCCGACATCCAGTCCCTCAAATTCGGATGGCTCAGGCTCTACCTGCGCGATGCTGGTGTCGACCGGGTACGGGCACATGCCCAACCAATCGACGGCCTCGTCTGAAGAGAAAGAGGTCCAGACACCATGCACATCGCCGTGAGGGCATTGCACTTGGGCCAGTCGCCTTCCGATGCCAACGGACTCACCTGCGCGCCGTCGACTGCCGTCCACGTAGGCGACCGCACACCCAGTGGCACTGGGCACACCGGTGGCGATCAATTCTCGCCCTTCCACTTCACCCCTGAGCGCCTCGAACACCTTTCGCAGCTCACGGTCTGCAGACAACTCGGTGTCCCACCTGTGCTTGATGTCGACGACCAGTGCCTCACGGAAGGCATCCATGGCGTCCTCGGTCGAGCCACGCTGCTGTGCGAGCAAGCCCCGGTAGATCCAGAACATCGCAAGGACCTCGCTCGGCGCGACGCCGTCCGCGTTCTCAAAAGCAACCTCTGCCGCGTTCAGGGCGTCCTCAACCGCTGCCTCGTCCTGCGCTTCAAGCGCTGCACGTGCTCGCTTGAGGTGGTCCTGAGGAAATGCATGCGCGGGAGCACCCAGGAGCAATGCCCCAAGTACCGCGGTTAGCACCCCTCGTCGTCCCACGCTTCACTCCCTGCATCCAGGTTGTAACGGTACGCGCATTGACGCCCGTTTTCAACCGTCGCCTGAAGTCCGATGGTGGATTCGTCTGTGCGAACACGGGTTCGATACTGACCGGCCTCGAGTCCGACCAACTCCAGTGTACCCGTACCATCCCACCGAAAGTTGAAGCCCGAGAGCACAGCAGAGATGGTCACCTTGGCTGGACCTGCCCCGTCCAAGTCAATGACGAGGGTCCCTCCGCCATCCGCTGCCTCACCAGTCTCTATGCGACCACCTGGGCGATACTTGGGTGCCTTGTCGACCACCACAGCCTCTTGTTCTTCACCAGTGATGAACTGGTAGCCACCCACAAGGATGCCGCCCCCGAGGACAAGACCGAGTACCGCCAATGCCGGCAAAGACAGGCGCGACCCAGCGCGACTATCCACATCATCAACCTCCTGCTGAGGCTCAGGATCCGCTGGAGGAGCCGTCGATGCTGCTTCAGCAGCAGCCTTGGGAGGCGGTGCGTTAAACTCACCCGAAGCCACCTCGGTCTCTTGGATATCCGCTATGTACTCCACACCCGTCTCGATGGAATCACGAGGTAAGACGGCGGTTCCTGCCTCAGTCAGCGTGTCAGACACCACGCGGGCCTCGACCTCTTCCATTCCATCATCACGCCTGGCGTGAGATGAGTCCTCGAAGAGGGTACTCCCGGTAAAGGGGTCGTTGCTGTTTCCGGGAGGCTCCTGAAGTGCATGGGCAGGAGCCACGACCTCACGGCAGAATCGTCGCAAGCTGCCATCTTGAACCTCTTCAGCCAGCGCCTCCATGAGTTCAACGACCTGCTGAGCCGTGGGCCGCTCCTCGGGTTCATAGGCAAGCATCAAACGAAGAACCTGACTGACCTGTGTTGCACGGGCCTGCCCCAGATCACTCAGGTCGAGGGCATCCATTCGCTCATTCAGCGCGACATCAAACTTCTCACCTCGGATGAAGATCTTTCCGAACCCACCACCCGAGAGCAGCTCGTAGAGGGTCACACCCACGGAGAAGATGTCTCCCTTCGGTCCGTCGGGGTCGCCCATCATACGCTCGGGAGCCATGTAGGCCGCCGAACCGAAGGCCAGTGCCTGTGTCTCCGCCTCTCGATGCTCAAACTGCGCTCGCGCCGTACCAAAATCGAGCACCTTGACCTCACCTGCGACTGTCACCATGACATTCGATGGTTTGATGTCGCGGTGAATCAGCTTCAACGGCTGACCGCTATTGAGGGTCTTTCTGTGAAAAGCCGCATCGAGTGCAGTCGCCGTGCTCGCAACGATCTCGAAGGCGACTTTTCGCGGCATCATTGAGCCACTGTCCCTGCAATACCGAAGCAACGACTTGAGGTCGACGCCTTCGAGGTACTCCATGATGATGGCGCACTGTCCATTGATGGAGGTCAGGTCTTCAACACGAACGATGTTGCGATGATGGAGCAGTCCCAGGACCCGCGCCTCATCTCGAGAGCGCTGGACGATCTCTTCATGGCCGACCCACTTTCCGTGAAGCAGCTTGATGGCGACCACGGACTTGAAGTTGTCGCCCGTGATCATCTCCGCCAGGTACACCTTTCCAAACGCGCCTTCGGCGAGCTCTTTTAAGATTCGAAATCGGCGTCTGGGTTCCATGAACTCTCTGAGCAGAGCAGCGGGTCGTAAGCCTCACTTCTCAACGAGGTCCCGACATGTTCTCACACGCGGAACCTAACCGTCTCAGCCTTCCTCTTCACCGCAGATCCCACCGTCCGATGTGGCCTGCTCTACGAACAGATGCATGAGCGCAAAATACTCAATGACGCGCTCCTCAATTCCTGGGTGTTGCTCTACCACCTTCTCCCATGACCACGACCCCGGCAGCAACCCGCTTCCCCACGGAGAGTGACCCGCCAGCAGGTCGGATTCTTTGCCTGACATGATGGCCGCGATCGCCATCAGCGTGGCATTTTCCTCACGACCATCAGAGAGTTCAGCCTGAGCGTAGACATCAGCCAGAGGGGAGAGCTGTGACCAGTCTTGCTCCTCGATTCCGGTCACTCTCGAGACCCTCAGCGCGTCGCGCCGCCCCTGATCCTCGGCCACCAGAAACCGCATAGCGCTGTATCGTGAGCGAATCTGACTGGTCTGACCACACATGGCCATGGCCACTGCATTGGGGTCCGCGGCACCATCCAAAAGCAACTGAATCTTCCGGGTGTGTCGGTCCTCGATTCGGCGCATTCGGTCGATCGCGCGTGTGACCATCGCGTCAGGCAGCCCAAAGGACTCGAGATTTCGCTTTCGAGCTCCAGCGGTGTACCGAGTATCCAGCAGAGGATCGACCTGCAGCGCAACATGCGACGCGGTGACCTCGGGTGGCACGATCTCTTCCTTACTCAACAAGAAGATTGTGACCCCCACACACACGGCCAGAGATGCCACAGAGAGCACAGTGCGCATCTTTACCACCGACTGACCTCCTCTCGGGTCGGCACCTCGATCAGCTTCTCGCAGTATCGATCTGTCCGGGCCCACTCACGATACGGACTGAAGGCATTCTCCTGTCCGTAATTCTTGCCGTAGTAGCACACTGCCAGGAGGTGCTGGGCCACGATGTTGTAGCCGTAATGCTGGGTGTGATTCCACAAGACGCCACCACACTGGGCAGAGATGGACTCATAGTCCTTCTGCTTCAGGTTGCTGCAGGTGATGTTCTTTCCGTAAAAGTCTGGCGCCCGAGACAGGTTGGCCTTCTTGAGGTACCGCCGGTAGGCAGGCAAGATGTTGATTCGGTTTACCCGGCGCTCCTCAAAGCGGCTGTTGTCGTATCCTGCGTTGTGGCTCAGGATCGCCAACTGGACTGCAGCACCAGACTCACGCAGGACCGGATCGTCCCAGGCCTCTGCCAGACTGAAGAGCGCACCGCGTGTAGAGATGCCAAGGTCCTGTCGCTCATCTACGCGACAGCTGTCGATGCGGCATCGCCCCTGCGAGATGTACGGCGCGTTCTTCATGACATTGACCACCGGTACAAGGCGAGTCGGTGACCACATGCTGTTCGTGCCCTTGAAGCGACAGTCTCTCACCTCAATGTTTGCCCGGTGAGCCGCCTCGGGAATGAATTGCCACCACCCTTCTGCGCAGGCGATGGACGTGGCCTTCGCGCGGTATCGACTCTCCTGGTACGGAATGCCTGCGAAGACCTCTGGAAGCCTCTGCTGTCGAAGCTCCCGGACCACGTAGCCATAGTCGGATCGAATGGCTTCGAGCCGCTTCCAGAAGGCACGCATCTGGCCATAGGTCTTGAACGCACGCGTGGTGTACTCCAAGAAGGCCTGGTCCCAGCGTTCTGGATCTGAGCCCAGCCTGGGCATCTGGGCTGCCTCAGCATTTGGCTTCATCACGAATTCTGCGAACGGCGCGTTGAGCCCCTCGATAAGGTGTGGCTCGAGCGGCATGGACAGGTCCACACTCGCCACGTACTCCTCGCCCTCGAGTGTCACACCGAGTGGGTCCGGGTTGCCACCAATCCAACTCGAATATTGATGAAGGACGACGGCCACGCAAGTGAACAAGAAAATGCACACCATCGTCGGAATGAACCATGGCGGAACACCCTTCTGCGCATCGATGTGAGACACCTCGCTGGCCATCAACTCCGGGGTAGCCTGAGCGGCGTCAGAGATGATCTGTCGTTCCTGCCACAGCCCAAGTCGTTGTGAGCGTTCGAAGACAAAGGATGCCCCTCGCCCCACGGGCCCCAGATGGATTGCGTTGCCCTCCGCGAGAAAAGCCGGCTTGCGAATCGACTGGAGCTCCGCCCAATCTGTGAACTCATGAGGTCCAACGCGCACCTGATTCTCACCGACCGGGCTGATCGCAATCTTTCCGCCTTCGTAGCATGTGATCACCGCGTGCCGATCGTCCAATCCGCGGTAACCGCTGAGCTTCATCTCCCCTGGACCAGGGTTCGCGCCAATACGCACAACGGGACCTCGACAGGTCACCTCACCTTGGAACGACAATGGTCCGTCGATGAACCGCAGGATCACATCCCAGCGTTCCTGACTCATCGTGTCCCAGCGCGAAACTCAAGGGTGAGCGAATCGAGGGCATCAATATCGGCAAGGATGAGGTCTCCATCGAGACGAGTACCGCTGTGCCACAGTGACCAGTCGCCCTCACCGACCGCCAGCCAGTCCACGAGATGTCGAACAAGGCTGCTTACCGGTACTGCTGTATTCATCGGATTGCTGAAGCGGACATCCTTGGCCTTAGACCGAACGACGATGTCCACATTTCGGGTACTGGAATTGACACGCACGACCTGGGCTTGGACATCATGAAGCGCCTCTGCAGGGCGCCGGGGATCGATGTCCTGACCATCACTGCGCAGTCGATACCATCCCTGCACCATCCCCGTCTGATCGGTCGGCAGAATCAACTCGACACCCACAGCCCGACTGATGACGCCCCCGACCGTGGTCCCTTCGGGCACGGAGAGGGTGATGGGTCTACCGCCGCTATCGATGAAGCTGACGGTATGCTGAGCCTGTCCGTCGCCCCTGGGGGTGGGTGGTCTCGATGGAGCCTGTTTGGGAGTCTCAAGCTCATCTGCGAGCTTGGCACGAAGCTGATCGGGCGTCATCATCACGGTGGCGCAGTCGTCATCGTCCCCGGTGAGCACCACCTCAAGGGCCGGACTTCGCGCAGCCGCAGATTCACGCTCGGAGACCGCTGAGGTGCTGCCACGAATCTGGAGCAGTAGGTCATCCGCAGTCGGTTGACCGACATCCATGGATGGCACCAGGGGCGGTGGCGGATCGTCCGTCCGGGAGGATCGACGCGGCACCCGACGGCCAGGAGGCGGGACCTGAGGAGGCACAGGAGGAGACGCGGTCACGGGCTGCGATGCGTCTGGAATGGGTGGTGTTGCGCTCACAGCCTCAGCCAGCGGAGGCTCCCCACCACTCGCCTTTTTGTCTGTCGTCCTGCGGACGGGTCGACGGACCTTTGACCAACGGGCATCCTTTGGCCCACCGGAAGGTTGGGGGGGTGCATCGAAGGCACTGCCCACTTCTGGGGCGTCGCTCGCGACCGGCGGAGGAATCTCGATGGTGGGCTGTTCCAAGACACTGGCTACATCGCCATGTCCACGTTCCGTCGTCTTTGAGGTCCAAGCATCAGCCGAACTGCGGCCCAGCGCACCCAGTTGCTCACGCAACTCCGCACCATCAACCATCTGTGTGCTGCTCGCAGAGACCTGTTCTCCCATTCGACGCTGATCCGTCTGAAGCTCGTGCATGAGGTCCATCAATGAGGGACCGGGCACCGCGCGGTCTGACAGCAAGCTGTGTACATCCTGGAGAAAATCTTCTCCCAACAAATACCGAGCATCCGGCTCAGGCCTGAGGACCTTGGTGAGCACATGCCTTACGGGCTCTGGCAGGACTTCTCGGAACCGAAAGAGGCGTCGAGAGCCCTCTCCCCGAGCCGCCTGCTGTCGGATATCGTTGACCAATCCGTCATAGACTGGCTTCCCGGTCATCAACTCAAATGCAATCAAGCTCAACCCAAAGAGGTCGCTGCTGCAGTCCTCCGGGCGCGCCTCGATTCGCTCTGGTGGGCAGTATCTGAACGAGTCCTCTCGCGGCAGTTTGGCGGGTGTTGAGTGGAATTGCAGGATCTCAACCTGAGGGAGCCCATGGCCGATGACCATGACCTGCCCATCCGATTTCACCATGATGCGGCGCGGTGTCAGGCCGCCGTGACTGTAGACCCCCTGGGGTTGTCCAGCATCTGAACCTTCAACCAGAATCTGACCCGCGGTGTACATCAATTCGAGTCCAGCCCGGATCCCACCACGTTCCCCTCTGTCTGAGAGCAGGCGGACAATCTCGGCCACAGACCAGACCATGCCCGTCGGATAGACAAACATGCCTTTGGCGGCGTCCCGGTGGACGAGCTCGACCAGTCCCGTCACCATGGGTGACTCTAAAAAGCCGAGAACAACCCCGAGCGCGTCCGTGATGGCCGGGTGCTGGCGCCACTCGTCATGAAACACGATGGCCGTGTGCTTAAGCCCGTCACTGTCCTCGACCTCCACCAAATCGGATGCCGGGCCAATCCACTTTCGCCCTGTCTCGATCATGTGCTGGCTTCACCTCTGGCCCCTTGGCGGGGGTTGGTCGATAGCCCGTAGCTTAGCAGAGTGAGCCCCCTGCCGTGCTACGGTGGTGTTGCGAGGACCGCGTGTCGATATCCCAAGAGCAGCGAAAGAAGCTCGGTCTACCGCAGACTGAGGTCGCCGATACAGACCGGGATCGTACGTCCAGCATCGAACGACTGGAGGAAGGACAGGAAGTCTCACCCGACGTCGCGGAGCGTCTGCAGCCTCAGATGGGGAACCTGGCCGTACAGGCCTTGCTCACCCGAACAGCATCGAGCACGCAGACCTCCACGGGTACGGGAGACATGGAACTCGCCGAAGAGATCGGCGAGTCAATCGATGAGGAATACGAAGGCGGCTCCCTCAGCCTTCCAGACATACAGATGGGTGGAGGAGGAGGCGACGGCCTTCCCGGCGAACACATGCCTTGGGAGGTGGGTTTTCTCTTCGGAGGCGATGACGAGCCTGCCCCCACCCCCAAGCGGAAGCGACGACGACGACGACGCGAGATCGAGCGAGAATACGATAACGACGATGCAACCCCACAAGACGATGATCAGCTCGATGAGGACATCAAACACATTGAGCAGACCATGGGAAAAACACCGTCGATGCGAAAGGAGTTCCGGGCTGGCGACGCGCGATACCGTGCGATTGAATCCGGGCTCGGTTCCCCACACGCCATCGGTCGACGCACGTTGCGACCCGAAGCGATGGTTGACCGCATCGACGAACTCGACCCCATTGGTCGTGCGACAGCCATCAGTGGATTCTTAGAGAAACACGCGGCAAACAAGCTATCGCGAGCCCTCGCTCAAACCGTATCGAAGCCAGCATCAATTCTCTTGCTTGAAGCAACGGGACATGCGGGTGCAGCGGCGCGTATGGCCTCCCTCACCGTCTGTGCTCAGGCGGTAGAGGGTGGAGGAACGGCCGCCGACAATGCAGCCCAGATCGCCCTCAACCAGGATGCTTGGTTTGAAGCACTCGATGCAGCGAGGGTTCTGGCAGAGTCTGGACACGTGGTCGCCCCCGAGATTGTGAAGACGGCGGGTTTCATGACAGCGGAACACGGTGCCCCGAAGGCGGAGACACCCACCCAGATCAATGCGCTCCCAAGCATACGGTTGGGCCAGCAAGCCCTGAGGCACCTCCTGCCAGAAAGTGACATCCCATCGATTCCACACATCCACATACCCATGCCAGATCGACCCAATCATGACCCAGGTGTGGCCGCAGTGGATGCGCTCCTGACGGAATTGACGGGTGGTCATAGCCCCACAGATCTTCCTGCGGAGAACCGACTAGAGCCAGCGCTGATTGCCCCGATATTGAGCAGAGCAACAGAGCTCGTCAATCAGATGGGTAAGGCTCAGGTGGAGTTGGCCGCTGCCGCCATTGCCATCGCAAAGATTGATCCAGATGTACCCATCCGCGGCACGCTGATGCATGCGGACCGTGCCCTCCGAGATCTCGCGAGGAGCGTTGTTCGCCAGGGCGATGAGCTCCACCGGGCAACCGGCGCCCCACTGGTGGTGCTGGAGGATTTACCAGCCCGAGCAGTTGACCGGATTCGCGCATCAGCGGACGCCCTGAGGGCACTGCGGGCCTGGTCTTTCACCGCACTTTCGGAGGCACTCCACCGATGAATGCACTGGCCCGTCTCGAAGCGATGCCGCTGCTGGGTTCGTCCAAGGCTGGGGCGGCCGAGCTGTCGGATCAGCTGGCCTACCAGGTCAATCCGGACACACATCCTGAGGATGCACTCCGGATCCTGATCTGTCGATTTCTTGCCTCAGAATCGACGCCTGAGACACTGGCACAGCTGGCCACCGCGGAAGCATGGGCCACCCAGGAAGGGTTCTCACACATTGCCACGCGAATACAGCTGTTGTGGTTCGCTGAGATCGGCCGAACGAATGGAGAGGCCGTCGATGAGCAGCTGTTCCAGACCGCAGTCGATACGGCCACCAGACTGAACATGTACGAGATTGAGGTCCACCTGGCGAAGGCTGCGTGCATCAGTGAACATCGAGACACCCACCTTCAGGCTGCACTAAAGCAGATGTCTGAGCCGAGGTGGGCAAGCCTCGCCTTCAGGGCCTGGCTCGATCTTGCTGCCGTACTTCACGATGGCTCGGACACCCCGGGCGCGGAGGAGGCACTGGTCGAGGCACTCAAGTTGGCCAAGCAATATAACGATCCGAGTTGTGAGATTGAGTCACGAAGCCGCATCGCCCTGCACCTCATCGATCGAGGCCTGGCCTCAACGGCACAGCCACACCTCGAGGAGGCGCAGCGCCTCGCTCGAGCGGAGGAGGACGACCTCAGCACTGTGATGCTGAGCGGCTTGCTGTGCCCCATGTACATGAGCCAAGAGGCTTGGGCCGAAGCTGAGCAACTCGCAGACATCATGTTGGTTGCAGGGGCTCGACGGGCCAACTGGTATGCGGTGGTCGACGGCCACATCACCCGGAGCACGCTCTCGCTCATTCACGCCGACCCCGCGGGCGCGATCAGTCGCCTGGTGCGGGCCACCGTTCACCTTCGTGAGTTGGTCCCCGCTGCCGCCATCAACATCCTCAAGGGCCGACTCGCGGAGCTTCGGCATCAACTCGGCAATGAGACATTTGACACTCACTACAGGGAAGCCATGGCGCTCAACGCAACAACCTAGGCAATGGAGACGCCGCAGACCTCACACTGTGATGGATCTCCCGTGTAGACCGCGATCCGAGCGCGATGACACCCAGTGTGAAAGAACCTCCCACAACCGTAGCCACACTCTGTGCGCACATCTGGCGCCACGTCCTGTCCACACAGGCCACACTCAACCACAGAGGACACCTCCTCGACGGCGAGCTTTTCATCAAGTCGTGCTGGCAGTGGATCCACAGCCCCCCACCATGCAAGCCACCCCAACATGACTCCGACGATGCCCCAGGCGAGACCTGATAGTGCGAGGACCTTCACGTCTTGCACATCCAGCCCACCGAGCCGAGCCGCAATGACGAATGCAAGCATGATGCTCGGGAGCATCACAGCAAGACTGGTGAGCGCCACCCGAGCACGGCTACCAAGCCCACCCCATGCGTGGCGGGCAAACGACGTCGTGATGATACCCAGCGCCAGAGCCGGAATCGGCACCGTCAGGTTGTTGCGTTCCTCACTCATTGCGACACCCCAGCACACCGTCCAGAGCACGGTGAACGCGAGCGCTGAGACCAGAGCAACCGTCCCCTTCGCAGGATACCCCTTGTTGACTGGGTAGTCGGGCGGACGTTCGAGGACACCGACCCCAGCGGGTGGCTCTGGCAAGAGGTAGACCAACTCACGATTGATGACGCCCAGGTCCGCGAGGGTTTCGTCGTCCTGCATCAGGCGTCCGCGTGCCCTGAGCCAGTAGAGTCGACGACGTCCATCATCCCAGTACGCGTCCAGGCCAGCATCGCGTGCAATACGCTGGGTCAGATCTCGTGCAGGCAAATAGTTGGGCACCTGCAGGTCGAGAAGGAACGGCTGCATGTCCACAACCTGAACCCGGACTGAAACTGTCTGCGTATCGACCGCCATGACCGCCAGCCTATCGCTGGGCCTCGACCGTCGATTCCAGCTCATCAGAGATCTTGCCGAGCGGCTGAAGCAAGCGCTCGAACTTATCGAACCACTTGAGCCAGACCTCGTCACCTTGGTCCGAACCGGGAACCTCGGCGTTCACACGACGAACAAATTCCTTGAACTTCTCGATGCGCTCGATGGTCTTGGGGAGGGGGCTGTAAAAATCATGGGCGTACCCAATGAGTGAGCCCGCGACCCGGTAGAGCACTCGGTCGGTCGTGCCTTCTTCAATGAGTAAGAATTCGCTGGAAATCAGCGCGGACTGGAAGGCCTGAACGCTGATATCGAGTTCCTTGAGCAGCGCTGTGCGAAAGAGGTTTTGGACCACACCCTTGTTGACTCGAATGAACTCGACGACCCGCGGCTTCAGGTAGCTCTCAGCTGCCCGAGACTGACGTCCGCAGCGCGGTACTGGAAGCCGAACCTGAACCATCCGTCCGAGACGAACGTTGATTCGACAGAGCGCCACAGCGTCTGCCTGGTTCTCATCGATGGGATGCAGACGGGGTGCGACGGACTCCAGAACCCTCGATGCCTTGGTGTCGCTGGTATCGAAGACCGGACGACTGTCCCCCTCGAGGGGAGCCTCGACATGGAAGAGCCAGAGCATGTACTCGCCGTCCTTTTTCGGGACCTCGAGTGGGACCTTGGCGGCATCGGACAGAAGAACCCCCTGCCCCATCTGTGTCACACCAAATCCAGCCTCAATGACTGCGGTGTACTTCTTCCGCGCCTGACTGATCTCAACCTGTAGGCCTTGGACAATTCCATGGCCGTGCATGTAGAGGTTGTGTCGGTGGTTGTTCGACCGATGGTAGGCCTGCTCATCCAGCAGGTCATCTGAAGTCAGACAGAGGCCCTCAAACGGGCGAAGTCGGGTCAGGTTTTGGTCACTCATGACTCATCCTTTGTCACGCTACAGGTCCATCGTCGAACTGTAGGGTAAATGACACATGTGCCGGCTTTTCACGGGTCACGATGTGAGCAATTCTTCGGAGTACTGCGGACGCACGCTCACCAAAGCGCCTGCGGAAGGCATCTTGGCTCTCAAGACGAAGCACAAAGAATGTGCTGGACTTACGCCCCTCCTTCAGGAGGAAGTGTCCGGGGGGTTCTTGTCTCAAATAGCGCTCTTCGATGTTGCGACCGCCGGCGAGCGTCATCATGCCCACGACGGAGCCTGCTGGACGCCGATGCTCATCGATCACCACTGGCGCACTCGTCAGGACCCGAATCATCTCCGCTATGCCCTCTCGCGTTCCGCGGGTTCGGTGGAGCCGTATTGATCGCCGAACGAGCTCTCGCTGCTGATTCAGGGGCAGCGCCTCATCGAGCGAAAAATCCACCCATGATGCCAGCCAAGGCAGGAACTTAGGGTCCACCACCATCGGGTTGGTCATTTGCGGCAAACCATCGATTCGCTCGGTGACGGTGGTCATCAGGTGCTGGAAGATGAAGAGGAATCGCCGGAATTGGTCGGCCTCGTGACGGCCCACCTCCGTGACTGTGACCTCGTCTTGAGTTCCCCACTGCCTAATGGACCGCTCTGTCGTGGAGATCATGTCACGAGAAGCAGTCGGTGCAGCGCCCTGAAATACCCCAGGTAAGAAGCGAAGGTAGCTGGCGACGGGCACGTGCAGAACGATCTTGTCACGGGGCTGCAGTGGGGACACCGGACCACCAAACTCGCTCTCAATTCGAGCGCGCGTCTCGACCAGGTCTTCAGGGGTGTAGTACGAGGCCGGCGTGCCATCGGGGAGTGTACGCTCGGCCAACACGTTCACGGTTGAGCCCCCGTCATGCGGGTGGACTTCAATCGCGCGAACCTGACCGGGGTCCTCTCCCCGCTTTGCCTCGACAAGTCGATAGCCAACCTGGTTGCCCAAATGACGACGCAGAAAAGCGCGCGCATCGAGCACTGGAAAGCCTATTCGCACCACCTGCTCGAGGTATGCGTAGTCACCCGTCGACCGGTGCGGCGGTAGATGACCATAGCGCTGGAGGGTGTTGGCGCTCACCAGAGATCGTCCTCCACCTCGATGCGGACACGCATCACGCGGAAGAGATCAGCACCATCCAGCTGAAGCTCGACACCGCCTTCTCCCTTCTCCCAGCCGGGAATGGGTGACTCGCCTTCGTCAAGGTCGCCGTACAAACTGACTTCCGAGACGTGTCGAACCTCGTGAATGTCCGTGACCATCCGGGCGAAGTCCTGGGCATAAAGCGTTCCGCCGAAACTCCATCCGTCTCGATCTATGCCTCCTTCGTACGGGTCCAGGAAAGCTCGAACCCAGCTCTCCGCGAGTTCGCGGACGTGGATCACGTTCGTATTGGGGCGAAGGCGAAGGGTGACCGAGATGTCAATTGGCCTAAACAGTGCCAGTCGTACAACAGGATTCACGTTGATGAGACTGCGTTTCTTCAGGTACCCCGAGACGTGGTCTCGAAGCCCACCCGACAGAAACGGGTCGGGAACATCCTCACCGCGCCTGCGATGGGGAAGAACAACGACCTCTACGGTTCCGTCCTCACCCATCTCTCCGGAGCAAGCGGCACGCGCCACTTCACCACTCGCCTGCTTGGCGATGGTCTCGAAGTCTGCAGCAGTCACGGCCCGGTCTCTGCTCGTCAAGAGCGTGGGCGCGCGTCGAACGATCTCTTCGATGCTCTCCGCGTCACGGCCTCCAGCCGCTGGCAGCATATTCGACACGCCAACAGCGTCACCGAGGGTCTCACATACCTGAACCTCACCAGGACCAATGTTTCCGCGACTGCCCGGCACCACACGGTAGAGATCGACCAGGATGTTGTTTGAACCAACCGGCACCATCCGGCCACGAATCCCGTTCCCGAATGTGAGCGTACCCTCTACCGGGTCCACAACGAATACCCGGTCATCCTTGCTCGCTGTGAGCATGTCTCCAGGGGACACCCGGTGCCACTGCTCTGCTTCACCATTGTCCTCTTGAATGACGACCCGAATGTCCTCAAAGACGTCAGGTCGCGGGAAGACGGATTGCTCCTCCGTTCCATGGATAAACAGCGGTCGCCGCAGCAACTGGACCACTTGATTGGGCACGCCGTACCCAGAATATCGCTCGGTCCGAAGTGTATGCAGGTTCACCGCGTCCACGGTGTTCAGCATGATGTGAGTGACTGGAGGGAGCGCGGGAATCTGATCCAGCTTCGCGCCCTCAGGCAGGGTGAAGCGACCACGCAACCAGAAGCCTTCGTCCGCCACAGTCGGCGCCTCAGGCAGCACAAACTCCAGCGCCCCAGAGCGGTTGAGTCGGTAGCCCTCCGAACGCTCGCCATCATCAGTGTCGAGCATCTGGAGTCTCTGCCAGCCTGCACCACCGCGTCCCTTCTCGAGCATCTCCCACTCCACACCCACCCCATCGGGGAGGAAGGCCTCACCTCGACAGCGGAACTGAATCGTGTGGTGGCTACCCTTGGGCAGCGCCTTGTCGAACTCCAGGTAGATGGATTGATTGGGCTGGTCGATATCAATGAAGCTGTAGTACGGGAAGAACTCCGCGAGTCGCCCGTTGGCGGCGGTAACCACCCGCGTCAGACGCCGATTGCGCTCGCGATGATCGAGCTGAGCCACCTGAGACCCCGGAAGTGGCTCCTCGTAGGTGTCCTGTCCGATGGTCTTGTTGACCCCAATCTCGATGCCGTAGAGCCTCGGAACGATGGGGTGCGTCTCCTTCTTGTCATCCTCACCCGAGAGGCTGGCCTTGATCAGCTCGAGTCGGAGCCAGGTCGTCTCGACGTCACCCAGTCGGTACCGGGCAAGCTCCTTGAGGTGCTTGTTAGGGTCGACCTCAATCCTGATTTTCCTGACGGCTTCCCGCTTCGCACCGTCCTTGTCCAGATCGGCGAAGGTGAACTTGGTCCACTTCTTATTCCGACTGTAAACCACCCTCCAGGAATCCTCCGCCCGGTAGCACAGTTGCAGTTGATACAGGTCTGAAGGCTCGGCAATGAGCTCGCCGTTCATCTCGAACCCAACCTCGAGTTCAATGACGACGGGAGAACCCTTTCTGTTCTCGAACACATCGGATCCGATGAACAACTTTCGCCCGATGGTCGGCGGAAGAACCGGTGAGATCTGGAACGGTGACCACGGCCCCTCAGTGGCGGGCAGGGTCTCGAGACGTCGTACATCTTCCCCACACATCATGCTGAGTCGGACCGGTCGCTGCCAGTTGAGATCCAGCTCGAGATCTGGGGCCAGACCGCGAACGAACGCTGTCTCCAATCGCTCTGCTCGAAGGTTGAAGCCATCTGTGGCCATGTCAGTCATGGGTCCTGTGAGCACGACCTTGGTGCCTTCCGTCCGGACGCGCTCAGCTGGAATCTCTTCCCAACCCTCTCCGCGTCGGTAGTACCAGCGGTACGCAGGCAGGTAGCCACGAAGTCCGGCCGGCAAGCTCCGATCGACCATCGAGAATGTCACCGTCCAGCCGCCTCGAATGGGCGGAAGGTCCTGCAGAAAGAACTCCAAGGTGCGGCCCGAGGCGCGCACTCTCCAGTTGTGGAGTTGCCGAAGCTCTCCACCTCGATCATCTTGCCACCCCAGGTCCAAGTCATCCAGCATCCGACTCGCGAGCCAGCGTTCGTAGTTCAACCGACCTCGAATCCACCAGTTGTTGTCGGCAACAGGCTTCGGCATCGGGAAGGTTTGCTCCCCCATACCCATGCCACTGATCGGAACGATGCCCGTGAGATCACTCACCAGGGAGAGCTCTCTCATGCCGAGCTGTTCCTCAGTCTCTTCTGTCAGGCCAATCGGCATCCATCCGCTGGCCGTTGGGTACTCCCAGTCGAAGAATGGAATGATGCTCAGGTCATCGCCAGAGCTGCGCCGAATCCTCAGGCGGCCCTTCGCACCCTTTGCGTCCGGGTCGAGGTTCATGAGGCGGAAGTCATCGTGAGAGATGTAGAGGTACTGATACGGCGTGTATGCCTCTGGCCCATCCTCGACAGGATCGAGGGCAAAGAGCTGGGTGCCCTTTCCGCCACCAAAGCTCACGACGGAAGGCTCGGCGCTGAAGCCACCAAACGGCATCTCCCGAACCGCTGGCTTGGTCCCACCCTTGACGCTCATTACGCGGGTGACCCGGGCATCGTGCAAGGTGAGGCCGTCCACGGTCAAGAAGTCCAGTGCAGGATTGCCTTCTTGTTGTCGGGTAGAGACTGAGGTCTCTGGTCCAAGTTCGATGGGCCCAGGACCATCCAAGGCGAAGGTCACAGGGACCGTGGCTGGCTCCGCCGTGTGTCGCTCTTCTCCGATGAAGTTGAGGAAATGAATGTACGTCTTGTCGGGGACGCGATTCAACCGGTAGATCGTCAGCTCTGTCATCCACGAGAAGAGCTGGACAAGGGTCATGCCCGGATCGGCATCGCCGAGATTGGTCCACTCGGGACAGTACTGTGGGATCAGAGACTCTGCTTCAGCCAGAATGTCTTCGTAGCGGCGGTCATCGAGATTGGGAGGCTTGATCGGCATGCGTCACACAAACGGGGGCGAACTCAACGAGGGTCCGTGTTGGATACCACATGGGACACCGTTTGTACGGCGTCTGTGGCGAGGATTCGGTAGACCACTTCGATGCGCAATGCACCCGTGGTATCTGGCATCGCGTTGACGGACTCTACCTCAACCCGAGGTTCCCACTTTCTCAACGCATCGCGCACATGTCCTTCCGCAATCAGCGAAGTCGTGGCGGTGCTTGGAGCAAAGAGGAGTTCGTGTACGCGACACCCAAAGTCTGGGAGCATCTGCCGCTCACCCGGGCGAGTTGAGAGGATGATCGTGATGCACTGCCGGATGTTGTCCTCAAACTCTGAGAACGCAACACCGCCGCTGGCAGGATCGAAGCGGAACGGGAAGGCCCACCCTCGACCAAGAAATTCCTTCTGTGAACTCATGTCACCCCAAGTCAGGTGCCCATTGTATTGCTACAGAAGGTCAATTCGGTGGTGTATCCGCTGCGCACGGAGATCACGTGACGCGTGGCAATGACGAAGTACTTGCCATTTTGGCCCTCTGGGAGCCCCGAAAATTCGACCATAGATCCTGCTCGAACATTGTCGTCGCCTTGGATCTGTGCGGTGCCTCGGCAGAATTGTCGTGCGAGTCGGTCCAACTCAGCCTTGGCCAATTCTGTGGCCTGGGACTGCTCGTTGACAGGAATGTCGGTGACATACGCGACCGACTCCCCGAACATGCCCGACAGGGTAGCGCCGTACTCACCGCCGCCTATCTTCACGAGATCTTCAGCCACAGCGGATCCCTCGACTTCCATCTTCATCGCAGGATTCCAACCTCTGACGACGACCTTCTGCACCTGATCGACGCTATTGAACGCGAAGCGCACGGAGCGAAGGCTCTCCCCCATCTTCACTTCCTTGGTCATCCCCTCAAAGGTGGGCTTCTTGAACGTCAGAGCATCCTTCTCAACGCGCAAGATGTAGTTGTTTCGGGCGGCCAAGCGCTTGAGGAAGGCGACATTGCTTTCGTTCCGCTGCAGGATGTAGCCACGAATCTGGTTGGTGCCATCAGCCTCGACGCTGAGACCACACTCCGCGCCCACTTCCTCAATCACCTGTGAATCCAAGCGTGCGGTCCAGAAGCGAGTCCGACGACCTCGGCCCAAACGGTGCATGTGGTCCATGGCCCGAATGGTGATGCTCGTGATGCCACTCACCTCATAGGAAGGCTCGACAGACGTCACTTCACCCTTGAAGATGGTCTCTTCGCCCTTGCCCAGCTTGCACTCAACCGGGTCACCGATGTTGAAATTCCACTCCGGCTGCGCCTCTGCGCCGCCGAGTTGAATCAACAACATCGTCACCATGTCGACGTGGTCATGGACCTCCAGACGCTGGACTCCATCGCGCTTGGTCTGGATAAAGGTCTGCCCACCGATGGTGACCTCATAGGAGGTCGCTGTACTGCGCTCCTTCTTCGTGGTCATACCGCCCCCTAAAACTTCTTCCAGACCGAGTCAGGAACACCTGGAAGCGCGGCCTTGGCTTCGCGCTTGATGAGGGCCTTTACACCCGCCTTGACGTCCTCAAGAGGGTTGTCCCAGCCGTTGTCCTCAGCGAGCTTCTTTGCTGGAACACCCGTCCGAGCAGCGAGCGACGCCAAGGTCTCCCCTGCCTGTACGGTCACCAGCTTTGTTGGCGCGCTGCCGTAGCCAGCCCGAGGACCCGCGTCTCCATCCGCGTAGTTCTCTGGCGACCACTCCTTCATCTTGATCGCAACCTTCGCCCGCAGCGGTGTCCCCTCAGAAGAGAACATCATGTACGACACATTGAGTGACTCGATGACCCCAAACATCTCGAACTTGCCCCAAGCGAATGTCACCTTGGGCGGACGGGCTTTCTCCAGTTGACCGGCTTGACCGCCAACGGGCTTCACCACTGGGTTCGTCAGACTGAGGAGGCGGTTGACCCACACTGTCCGGACGTCAGACTTGTCGTGCGTGGTATCGAAGATGAGCTCCATGGACATCGTCGCTGGAGTGGCCTTCTGGAACTCAAGTGAGCCTTCTTGACCTTGGTCGTCATGCTCCTTCCAGGACACCTTCTTGTCGAATTTGAAGTCCTTAGGGTTGTACTGCACAGTGAAGCTCTTCGATGCTCCACCCTCAGCCTCCGCAAAGAAGACTGCCTTGCTGACCCCACTACCACCAGATGCTTCGGCCATCCGGGTCCTCCTGCCGTCTCTCACGGCGCATTTCAAGTTCGCGTGTCACCTGCTCGATGACTTCTCGAGTCAAGGTGTCGATATCTGCGGATACATCCCGCCCCGATTCCGCTGAGGTGGGGGCGGATTGGCCCTCGGCCTTTGCAGCGCTGGAATCCTCTGCCATCCGCACCTGCTGGCGAGCACCTGAACGGTTCTGGCTCTCTGCCATGGCAATCAATTCTTGGAGTCGCTTGGCGAGCTGGGTCACCTTGCTCATGCCCGGCGCGGATGCTGCTGAGGCACTACCGCGAGGGTTGAGACCCGTCATGCCCCTCGCAATGCGCGTGGTTGAGCGCGCCCCTTCCCTTCGGGTGGCGCGAGCCCTGACGGTCTCGTTTGGCAGGGCAGCGCGTTCCTGTCGCTGCTCGTTTTGCACCTCGACCTCGGTTCGCGCAGCTTCAGTCTTGATTTGCTGAATCACCTGAATGACTGGCTGAGGCAGGGAGGAGGTTGCACGACGGGCGGCATCGCCGCTGTCCATCAAAACTTGGACAACATCTTCGGGTGCTGAGGCTGTGGCCAGCTGCTGAACCAGATCGTCAGCGCCCGTGATCCGAGGACGCCCTGTTGAGCGCTGCGCCCAGATGGGAAGATCCTTGTGGACCGCACCGCTCTGAACCCGGCCCATGGTTGCATCGAAGCCTGAACGCCACGCACCAGTACGCTGCCGAGGTCCGGGGCTGGTCTCAGCCTGTGGGTCAGCGGAGGCCTCTCCCGTCCCTGCGAAGGGCATCGAGCCGGGCATGTTCTGCCCCTCCGTCGATTCAGTTGGGCCAGCGGACTCTGGACGAGCAAGCGTGATGCCGTCGGTACTCGGTCGTGCAGACGTGGTCCGCGTCCGTCCGGTACGAACAGGAACGTACTCTCCTGCCGTTGTTCGCTCCGTCCGTGGTGCTTCACGCTCTCCAGCTGCAGCTCCCACCATCAGCGGGACCTGAATCACCTCAATGCGGGCATCGGTCCAGTCCAATGGACGCCCAGCCTGCTCCCAGGCAGCCTCGACCCTCTCTTGACCAGCGCGCTGCGCCTGACGCTCAGAAGTGGCCGCGGGCATCGCATCGGCGGCGGTGGCCTGAAGGACCACCTGCTCACGGGCGGACCCACCAGATGGCACGGGACGGCCGCCCTTGGCGGAGCGCATGACGCGGATGTGTGAAAGTGGACTCTTGAAGAGGCGCGGTGCAACCCGACGCTGAGCCGAGTCAGTGGCCATCGCGATCTGAGTCTCGGCACGATCAGCCATTCGCTTGGCGACCTTTGTCGTGCTTTGCCCAACAACGGGAACCCGTTGAAGGCGATCGGCGGCATGCTGCCCTTGGCTGAGTTCCTCTTCAGGCCTCGACACAGGAGCAAGGACCGCAGAGTCCTCGACCTGTGGCACACCACGTGCCCGACGGACTTTGGGTGCTGAAACCGTCGTCGGAGCGGCATCGATTCGCTCAGCTACATCCTTGAGGCGCGGGGTCTGACTTGGGCTTGTCGACGCTGCCCTGCCCCGACGTGCTGCGGCGTGCTCGACGGGCGATTCGGAGGCTTGTCGTTGGCGAGGAGTACTCGTCGACGGAGAACGGGTGACCCCGTCTGGAGCGGTCGACCGAGTCGTGACGTCTGGCGTCGCGGAACCTGTACCAGCAGAAGTGTTCAGCTCCGGTGAGAGCACGGTCGACTCGGGAGCGAAGGTGCCACGTCGTGTTCTTGCGACCCTGTTGGGACGGTGAGGAGCCGGCGACGCACTTCGCTCATCCACCTGGTCCGCCCGATCCATCCGCTGAACAGCGTGCGCACTCGCTGCAGCCCGTGTCGCGATTCGAATCGCTTGCTCAGGTTGTGCATCCTCCGTCACGGAGACAGGATCGATTCCTGGGACCAAGACGGTAGACTCAGGTGCAAACTGACCTGACCGGGTACGGACGGGACGGCTCGCGACGGGTGCCCGTTCCGACAGTGGTCGCTCAGACACCTGAACCGGACGGGCGGTGGAGCGCTCGAGTGCCCTGACCATAGGCGCCGGCTGAGCAGAACGCGCTGGGCCCTCGCCGACCGCCTCAGGCGCTGGGCTGGGCACGGACCCTGGACCCAAGGTTACGGCCGATGGGGCCATGAGTGCTGGGCGACGAACTGGCGACGTTGACAACATCGGGGTCTTGGCAGATACCGACCGGTGAGCCATCCGACGTGCGGTGGTGCTGCCCACGCGCTGAGTCAACTGGGCGGCGTGACGAGCCGGTAACGTGGTGGATTCTGGTGCACTCGAGCCAGGGATCTGCTGTGGCTCCAATGCGGCCATCAACGGGGTTCGCGAGAGTGCGGTTCTGAGCCCCCGCTTGGCACCGGAACGACCTGTGTTCATCCGGCCTTGGGCATGCCGAGTCGGTGGGAGGAAGTCATCCGGGAGAGCAGCCTCAAAGTCGACTGCGAACGCGCGCACCGGGTTTGCTCGACCCTTCATCGAGCGGCGGACTGCCCGGCTGGGACGACGCGAAGCACTCACCTGGGGTGTCGCTTTTACCGCCGAGACTTCCGGTGATGCGCTGCGTGACTCAACGGGCCGTGTGGTCTTCGTAGCCGTGGACCGTGAAGGAGGAACATCACCTGAGGCCGAGAGTTGCTCAAACCGGCGTGAGATGGCTTGCCGTGCGGCCGCAACCGCCCTCTTCGGTGCCGGAGCACGCTCTTGAATTCGCTGTATTGGCCGTTTACCGGACCCTCTGATGACCTTTGCAGATACGAATTCACGCGTCGACAACTGACTGACATTTGGCGTGATGACCTGACCCGGAACCCGATCCTGCCTCTGAAAGTCAGCAAACGCCGCCATCATCTCCGGGTCGACAGCATCTGGGAGAGGGTTGAGCACCTCGAATTGATCTGCGAGAAGGCTCGGTAAACCAAAGAAAGGAAGTGACCTTGGTCGCACATCTGGGAGTCGCGAGATGGCTGAGAGCTTGGCCCGCCCTTGTGTACGGTCAGCCAAGGCTGCCAGGCGTTGTTCGCGCCTGAGGCGCGCATTCCCTAAGCGCTGCAGTCGAGCCCAATAAGGTGCTGACGACAACAGGGCGGGGTCTTCATGTCCACCGTCGGCAAAGGCGACCTCCGCTCGTGGCGTGAAGAAGTCTCCGATTCTCGAAACAGAACTGGTCCGAGCGTACCGATCAAAGCGTTCCGAGAACCGAGAGCCGGCACGAGTCAGACGTGGAGAAATGCGGTCACGGGTATTGACCCGCTCCAGCAATCGCTCTCCGACTGTCTTCCTGCTTTCCATGACGTCCGCGCTCTCCTCTTGACCTACTTGATGACCTGAACTTCGATGCCATCGTGCGCCAGCTCTATGCTCTCAATGGCCAACTCATTGGCCTGTGAGTTGAAGCTGGGGCCTTCCCAAGACACCGGCCATGCCGCCTTAAAGTTGTAGCGGCGAACGACCTGCATGTTGTTGTTCTTTACGACGATGGCCCCGTTGCGACGCGAATCAGCCTTAAACTTGTCCTGCAAGATGGCACCACGCCACTCAAGCATGGACACTTCAGCAGTGACTCCGTAGCGAAGCGTGATGTTCTCCCAGCGGGACTGGCCAGGAAGCTTGTGCACCCGGTGGTTCATGCCGCCTTCCTCAAGCTCAAAGACTGTGGTCGATGATTTAAGCCCTGAGCACTCGAGAAAGTGAGCGACCTCTTGCTTGTTGATCTCCAGGCAAAAAATGTATGCGCCCTGAGGATCCAGAATGTGATTGTTTCCAAAGTTGGCTTTGTCTCCACGCGGCGTGGCCAAAACCGAGGGCGGCTTCACCGTCGGCTGACCAGGCATTCGCCCCTTGCCGCGTCCCGTCCAGCTTCCAATCAACCCCTCGATGTGACTTCGAAGCTCGTAGGCCGCCATGTTGGCCAGCTTAAATGCGATCGGGTTGGAAGCGATCGCATCGGGTGCAGGAATCAGACCACCCAGCATCTTCGTGCCGGTCTTTCCTTTCCCGTGTCCCCGCCAGGAACCGCGGCCGGTAATCGTGGGCTGTCCACCCCGTCGGCCACCGCCTCTTCCTCGCCAGTCTTCACCCATGTTCAAACTCCCTTTTAGACGTCGCCGCCGATACACAGATCAATAAGCACCTGTTCTGTCGTGCCAACCGGTCTAAGCATCACTTCTACATTCACCTGTCCTGCATCCCGCGTCAGGGCCGTGTTTATGCTCTGATCACACGTCACCTGATACTGCGGTGTTTCTCCCTTCGAGACCAACGCGCCGGCCTCTGAGAACTCCTCGAGCCGATACCGAATGTCGCGATCGAGCACGTCCCACAGGTGTGGATTGTTGGTCTCGAAGACCGACCACTCACTGTCTCTTCGGAGCTGATCATGAACCATATTGATCACGCGACGGGTGTTGATGTGCTGGAACTTAGGCTCGTCAGAGAGGGTCCGTGCACCAAAAATCAAGACTCCGCGTCCACTCTGGACGATGATCGGATTGATCGCTTGGTCCGCGTACGCCCCTGCCTCGCCCCAGGTCAAGCCGACCTCGCAGTGTGTGACGCCCCTGAGCGGTATGTTCGCTGGAGGCCACATTACGCCGAAGGCACCGTGCTCAATTTCGACGCGAGCAAACGTTCCCGCCACAGCACCTGACGGCGGGGCGACCTCGTCGCCATTGCAGACCCACGGGTAGTAGATCGCACCAAACGCACGATTCTCTGGATGACGAGACCGGAGTCCCCGCACCCACCGCTCGAGCAGACCTTCATGGAGTCCTTGCGGAGCATCCATGACTAAAAACCGGTTGTTCATTTCCCGGCAGTGGGCCAGCAGCTCGTCGTAGAGAGCCTCTACGTCGGCACGGACTCCACCATCACGGTCGACATGACACCTCATGTAGGCGGCACTCGGAATCAGGAGAATCGCGATGTCCTCCTCTGAGCGAAGCCTGTCCAAGGTTGGCGTTAGGACGCCCATCATGCCGGAAGGCAAGCGCAGATCATCCATCGACTCTACGCAGATACCAAATACGTGTGCAGTGTCGCCCCCGTTATCGAAGAAGGCTGAGACTGCTTGCTGTGTCGGGCCGTCAAATAGCCCACAATCTGGATGGGAGAAGAAGTCGTGAGACCGCCTGAGATAGATCTCGACAAAGTCCCCTGCAACTGCATCCTCTGGCCAGTGTTTCTTCTCCACAAACCCCAGGATGCCTGCAATATCTGAGCGCACGAGCCCCGTGTTTCGGCTCGATGTTCGCGTATGTTGGACGACAAGTCCCGGACGCATGCTCTACCCCAAAAAAGCAAGTGCCCCGCCCGGTTGGGCAAGGCACTTCATTCTACCGGTTCGCGTTGATTCGCTCATTGATTCCGGAAATTTCCTTCACCCATGCATGCCGCTCTTTGTGCGGCAGCATCATGATGGCTTCCCGTTCCCAATGGAAGTGGTATGCGATGAACGCTACCTCCTTGAAGATGTTCTCCAAGGGGTAGCTTACGATTCCCCCAGGCGGCCAAACTCCTTATCGAACTTGGATCCGCACTCTGGACAACTCACTTGGATGGTTGCTTCATCCTCGTTGATCCGGTTGTACATCTCCTCGAGGAAACGGAGATCACTCGCGAACATGTTCTCGATGATCCCCGTGTTGACCTCGTTGAGATCACCGAGCCGAGTCACAACCCGACTGAGGAGGACGATGATGAGGTATGCCCGGTTCCGCTGAACACGGAGATCATTCAAAGGAACGATCTCGTCTTTAGCGTTCGCCAGGCGCATCACGCCCTCACGATGCAGGTTGCCTTCCGCGTCGACATAGCCGCGCGGGAGGATGAACTCGTACTCGGTCTTCAATTGCATCAGGCCCTCTCAACCTTCTCGATGGCAAGCTCAATCTTCTCGATGGCCATCTCGCTTGAGTCACCATTGAGCTCTGGAGCATTCCACTTGCAAGGCCACCCTTCGTAGAAGTTGTAGCGGGCGACTTCCGTCTGGCCATCTTGGTCCAGGATGATGACGGAGCCAGCGCGGCGGTCAATCTTCCCATCCTCGATGTTCTTGCGCCACATGAACAGGTCATCTGTTGCTGTGTAGCCGCGCTCGAGCACGATGTTGGAGTACGTCGTACGTCCAGGCTTCTTGCGAACGATCATGTCGTTGCCCTGCTTGAACTCGATGATCTCAGTCTCTGAGTCCATTCCGGACACAGATTTGAAACCGCCGACGATGACGCGGTTGTCGTTGATGACACCCTGGATTTCAAGGAGGAAGTGATAACTTCCGTACAGTTCTTCGGTTGGCATTGTCTACCTCTTGGTTGGTTTGCCCGATGCACTGGTGGTCATGCACAGAGCGGATTGCAGTCAATGGATCAGACTTCTTCGATTAGTCCTCCACCGTCCCATTGACCGATGCTGAAGACGACAAACTCGGCAGGCTTGACCGGGCAGATGCCCACCTGAACGTTGACCTGACCCGCGTCGATGAGGTACCGCGGGTTTGTCTCGCTGTCGCACTTTACGTAGAACGCCTCTTCCGGCGTGTCACCGAAGAGCGCACCGGACCGCCACACACGCATCAAGAATGCGCGGACGTCGCGGGTGAGCTTCTTCCACAGTGTCGAGTCGTTCGGCTCAAACACTGACCATTGACTGCCGACCATAATCGACTGCTCCACCATGATGAAGAGTCGACGGACGTTGATGTACTTCCAAGATGGGTCAGACTTCGTGGCGAGGGTGCGCGCACCCCAGACCCGAATTCCCCGATCCTTGAACGCTCGGACCACGTTGATTCCGCGGTCGTTGTATTGACCCTGCTCCAGACGGTTGATTGTCTGGCTAAGGCCTGTGATGCCCATGGCGATCTCGTTGGCTGGTGCCTTGTGAACGCCTCGCTCTCCATCGACCCGAGCCATGATGCCAGCGATGTGTCCGCTGGGTGGAACAAACACTTCGTTCTTCTCACACTTCACGAGCTTGCGACGGTTGGCACCCGTGACCTTGATGTGGTCCTGGTTACCGTTGAACCAGCTGGGCTTGGTCGCCTTGAACCATGGCACGTACATCGCACCAAAGCCCTTCTCAGAGGCGGGAATGTCCATGTTGCCATCGGACACGATCGGGCCATCGAGAATGGCAAAGCGATCCTTTCGAACCTCGCAGTGCTCCAGGAGCTCTTTTTGCTGCGCATCAGCCAGGCCTGGCGTGGCCATGATGGCCATGTCGTCGCAGTCGTCGAAGGCGTAGAGGCCGAGCTTGTCAGCCTGGTTCTCTCGAATCGAGCAGTCCAGGTCTGGGGTGCCCATCAGGTAGACGTAGCACTTGCCGCCGCCGTTATCGTAGAAGCCGTTGACGGACGCCACGAAGTTGAAGACTGAAGGCTGTGACAAGAACGTCTGGAACTGCTTCTTCAGCGCTTCGTCAGTAGCCAAGGCCTCAAAGACCGCGTCAGCCGCCTCATCCGGATCGTCGTATGCGGAGCCGACCAAGTCCTCAATGGGCTGAGTCTCGAGCAGGTACTGAGCGAAGAAGCTCTGCAGCCAGCGGAAGAACTCAGCCTTGTTGGTGATGGCCATTGGTGGAATCGAGTACTCGGAGCGCATGGCAGACCCTGCCGCGCCAGAGAAACTGTAGCCGTACACCTCAAGGACATCAGAGGCTGTCTTGGGCGTGGCTGCTTCGAGGGCAAACGAGTCGTGGAGCTGGTTGAGAAGCTCCTCGACGAGTTGATCGTTCTCGGTGACGACCTTGCCTTTGACGTCCATGATGACGTCGGCGACCTCAGCAGAGGACTCCTCCCACGTGATCTTGACCCGCCCCTTGGACCCAGGCTCAAACTTCGGCGCCTTCGCACCAGACTTTGCTGCGCCATGCAGCTCAAGGTAGCGCTTGACGTCCTTGACCTGGTTGCGCTTGAAGCGGAATGCCGTGGTGATCGCGGTCGTGGCCTCGCCACCGTCGCCGACAACCTTGCCTTCCTTGTCAACCAGTTGAGGAACGACCTTCCCAGACAACTGCTTCGCGCCATCACTTCCTGCAATCGCTATGGCATCCTCGGTGGGATTGAAGTCGAACAAGCCCAGGAATCCTGGGACACTGGTCGCGGCTGATGCGATTGGCTTCGGGCCGCTGTCGACCTCTCGAATGTAGACGCCTGGGGTCTGGTAATCCATGCCTTCCTATTCCTTTGTTTCGGTTGGGTTTTCGGGTTGGTCCTCTGGAATCTTCCTGAGGTTTTTAGAATCTGGTCCTAAAGGTTTGCGATCTCTGCGCTGTGGCCGGTTCCCCGTCATGCGACCCGAGCGGGCAGCAATCGTGGGTTCCTCAGCCGGTGCGTCTCTTCGACCCAACCTTGGAATGCGGATTGTAGTCCCTCCGTCTCCGGCGACAAGAGGACCTGCAAGAGCGACCCGTGCTCGATAGGTCAAAAACGGCCTATACGGGGCTTCCTGGATGCTGAAAAAATTGATCGCATCACCAACCGTGAGATCGTCGCACATGGAGAGCGAAACCTTTTCCATGTAGAGGTCGTCGTCCGCAGGATCGGCATCTCCGTCGTAAGGCCGACCAACACTGTCCACGATTCGACCGTCCGGAAGATGAAACTTTCTGGGCCGGTAAACAAGGTGAGTTGCCTCGTTGAGGGCGAGCGTCACCCAACCCAACAGTCGCTCTGCATCAGAGCGGAACTTTGCGTGCACGGCGACCAAATAAAACAGGTCCATCATCAGAGGCGGACGGTGGTAAAACACCTCGTCAGCATTGTCGCCGTTGCTCTTCACGAAGACAGGCGCCTGGCGATAACGCTTGGCATTCTTGAGGTTGGGGTTCTGTGCCGCCCGGTACATGTAGATGTACACGACCTCTTCACGGTCTTTGGGCACAAAGCTCAGGTCCTCTTCAAACCGCGGCACCTGCTCGGTGAGGTCGTAGTGGTCGATGAGGAACTTGTGTACAGACTCAGTGACCTCGCCGATCACGTTTTGTCCCATCGTTGCGCCTTTCGCAGGAGCCAGCGTTGTCATCGCTCTTCACCGCCCTGAAGGTAATCGCCAATACTTGGTCGGGGCCGAGCCTCAGGACCACAGACAACACGGGTTGCTCGAGGCCATCGGGGCCGGGCGCCGGCCTCAAAGGCGGCCCGCTTCTCGGTACCAAACGGAATCACCTCGAGCTTGGTGTTCAAGGGCTGACGCCAAGGTTTCCCCGGCCGGGGGTGGGTTGTGTCCTCCGCGTAGGGGTGCTGAATCAGCCTCTTGAGTTGTGGCGCATTCGGTCCAGCCTCGACGATATTGCGACTCTTCCTCACGTCATGGCTCGGGAGCGTCTTGGGTTCGTAGACCTTGACCGTCCGAGGCTTGACGAGATCGAGGCGCTTCGTACGACGCATGATCTCTCGCTCAGCGAGGACGGACTCACCGAGATGAATTCGGTCTAAGCGCCTGGTTGGGTCCATCGTTCACTCCACGGCTTGCGTCCGCGACGAATGCCGCACGCTACCTGAGTTCGATCAGTTGGGTCAAGCCCAATGCTACAGTCAGATCATGCGCTCCAGTTCCAAGAAGCCCGAAGGGGCGAAACGTACCAGCTCTTCCAGCCGCTCTATGGACTCAATCGCGGCGGACAAATCAGGCGACAGCGCTCAACTCAGGCAGATCGCGAAGGTGATGGGCAATGACCACATCAAGGATGCACTCAAGGGGGGAACGACCCATCGCGATGACATGATGGCGCACATCTGCGCTCGGCTGAAGGTTCTCGAGAGTGCACAAGGTAAAGAGCAGTTGGCCCTTGGACGCGAGCGTGAGTGGTTCAAGGGTGTGGCGAGTGGACGGGATGGGCACCACTTACCAGACCTGACCCGATGGCATGAGAGCGCAAAGCTATACAAGAAGGCCGGCGAGGCACTGGCCCAGGGCCACTTGGGACGAGGGGCCCAGCTCCTGACCCAAGCTGCAGCAGCCGAGCAGGCAGCCTTCGACAGTGCACCAGACTTCGTGGCGTCTGAATTCGAAGAGATGGAGACGGCTGTCGCGGCGCCAGAGGAAGCCCATGCCATCAATGACGAGGCCTCCTGCTCAGGGTGTGCGGCACCCAAAGAGCTGAAGATTGCCGACCGCATCCTGTCGCGCAGCGCGCGGATGGACAAGGCTCCCCCGCTCCCTCGACGGAAGCCCGCGTGGTTCGAGGAGCAGGTTGAAGAGGACGAGGACAAGGCTGATGAAAGCTGACTCAGACCCGGTGTCGTTGCTCGAGCGCTTGGTCGCTTATCCAACGGTGAGCAACCGCCCCGTGGATGCCATCGTGGCCGACCTCGCAGACGGCGCAGAGACGCTCGGTGGGCGGGTGCAGGTTCTCGAATCATCACCCGGCAAGGCCAACGTCATCGCTCGATTTGGCCCCCCAGGGACTGACGGCTTGACGATATCGGGTCACATGGATGTCGTGCCCACCGATGGTCAAGACTGGGCCAGCGACCCCTTCAAGCTGTCCCGTCGAGACGGGCGGCTGTACGGGCGAGGAAGCACCGACATGAAAGGATTCTTGGCCGCGACAATGGCTGCATTATCCGACTTTCCGCTACAACAACTTCGGCGTGAACTCGCGTTGGTCTGGACCCATGACGAGGAAGTCGGGTGCATCGGATCGGGTGTACTGGCACAACGCTGGGGCCCAAACCAACCCGCTCTGCCCACACAGGCCTGGATTGGCGAGCCCACGGACGGCCGCATCTGCAGGATGCATCCAGGACATTGCACCATCGAGATCGAAGCCGTGGGTCGGGCAGCACACAGCTCACGTCCCTCGCTGGGCATCAACGCCATCTCGCTGATTCAGCGCACGCTGGCAGAACTGGAGGGACTCGCCGAACACTGGCGACGACGTAAGCAGTTTGAGGAGTACCTGGATGAGCCCTACACGGTCATGAACGTTGGCCTGATTCAAGGAGGGACCGCCATCAACATCGTGCCCGATGCATGCACCCTGCAGGTGGGCTTCCGACCCCTCCCCGGTCTCGACGCGTCTACATTGTTCGATGAGATTGAAGACAGCCTCGCTCGCGTACGCCAGCATGCCCGCTTTCTGGGTGGAGACATCCGGACGAGAAGGGTGCAGACCGGGCCCGCTCTGCTCACAGACGATGGCACCCCACTCCAGGCGGCCCTGTGTTCCCACGCAGTAAGCCATGAGACCACCGCCGCACCGTTCGCCACAGATGGTGGCAACCTCCAGCAAATGGGTATGTCTTGCCTGGTGTTTGGTCCCGGCAGCATCGATGTAGCCCACCGCCCAGACGAGTACATCGACGAGGCCGCGCTGATGGGATGTGTGGGTACCGTGCAGTCGGTAATCCGGAAGATGTGCGTGGATGAGGGGGGCACGCCTTGACCTCCGCCTCGCGCGTGCGCAAACTAAAGGTCTGAGAGGGGCGACTTGGCCAAGAAAGACCGCGAAGAGAGCGCAGCTGACCGGATTGAGGACCGCCTCGATCGCGCGGAGTTGCGGCGTGTAGCCATGCCCGATGGCGGCGAGGTCTATCGCGGCGCTGTGGCCTCAAAAGCGCTGGACGCACTGGGTGCACGGGCGTTCACGGTCGACCGAACCATCATCGTAGGGGACGAATTCGACCCCTACCGTGCCGAGGACGCGGCGCTCTACGCGCACGAGATGTACCACGTCGAAGCTGGCGACGGTGCAGGCGGCGGCGGCGGCGAAAACTTCCGCGACGCCGAAGAGGTCGCCGCGCGCGCGGTGGAGTCCCTGGTCTTGAGCCGCATGGCAGCCGGCGGTGTGGAGGCCGGCTACGCGGCAGGGGCTGGCGCCAGGAAGGGCGCGATACAGTCTGGGGAGAGCGGGGCTGGAGTCGGTGCACGCCCCGGTGATGCAGGCTCAGGCGCGGAGGACACAAGCAACGATCCCACGGCTGAAATGGGGTACGCCGCACTGGCTGCCCAGGGATACAGCCACAGCGAGATCGTCGACAAGCTGGCCAGGAGAGTTTTGCGTACACTGGACGAAGCGGCAGAGTGGAAAAACAGCCGCCAAGGAAACAACAAGGGATTCGCCTAAACCGTGGCCACCATCTTCGAGGAGCTTGCTAAACGGCTCCGTCGCACAGATCTCCTGCTACTGCGGGCCGTGCGGCGACAGCGGGCGCGTCCGGCCATGCGAGCCAAGGGACAGTTCTGGGGCTCCGTCATCACAGACGATGAGGTCGATGCGTTGCTTCGTGCTCACGGAGAGATCGACCATCCGGAGGGGGCCGATGGCCTCGAGGAAGCTGTCGGTGCAAGCGCAGCACTCCGAGACGACCCCTCAGGGCGGTTTGGACGCCTGAGGGCCGCGATGGACCTCGACGGAGATGACGCCGACCTGGTTCTCCTCTCCATCGCGCCCGAGATCAGCGCCGGCTACGGCAAGATCTTCGCGTACCTGAATGACAACCTCAACCAGGCCTACCTGACGGTCGACTTGGCGACACGGGTACTCCGAGGGAGACGAACAGAGCGACTGGCACTGCAGTCACGCCTCATGAAGAATGCTCCGCTCATTCAGAACAGGCTCCTGCTGCTGAATCCAGAGGAGGGCGTGGAGACACACACCGCCAGGCGCCTCCACCCATCCAGTCGACTGCTGCAATGGCTGCTCGAAGGACGGGAGCTCCCAGAGAGCGTAGGCTTCAAGCCCATCGACACCTCAGGCGAGGTCTTCACGCCAGCGGTCACGGGTGAGCGTCTCCGACTGATTGGGCCTAGCCTGCAGAAGCCTGTGTCCATCGTCATCACCGGAAGCACTATCGGCTCTCGGGAAGGCGTCGCCATTGACATTGCGCAGCGCGCTCAGCGACCACTCGTTCGCATTGATCTCGACCGGTGTCGTCAGTACATCGAGCAGCCCTATGACCTCATACGCGAACTCCGGCTCTCCGGAGCGCTCCCATTCCTGATCAACATTTCGGATCAGCAAGAAGACCCACAGCTGCGAATTCAAGTGCAGCAGTTGGGCGCAGCACTGTCAAAGCTTCCCTATCCAGTACTGGTGGGCGGGACGGACCGCCGCTCGGTGGCGGGCTTGCTGGGTGGTGACCGTCCCAGTCTGACCGTTCAAGTCCAGCGCAGTACCCTCGATGAGAGAATCCAGGCATGGACCGATGCCATGACTCGACGCGGCTGGAGTACCGCCAACGGACAAGACGTGGCTGAGCGCTTCTATTCGGTGGGCGGGACAACCATTCACCAAGTGCTCGAGCGTGCGTCTGCGGAGTGCGGCGGCCACGAACCGGACCTCGACGCCATGTGGGCTGCCGCGCGTGAGTGCTCTCGACCAGAGTTTCAGGGGCTGGCCGAGCACATTGTTCCTCGGTATGGCTGGGACGACCTGATCCTGTCCAGCAAGATCAAGGACCAGCTTCAGCACCTCGTGAACTACCTCTCCGAACAGGAGACGGTCTTCCACCGCTGGGGTGCACGGAGTGTCCGCGCTCGGGGCTATGGCATCAAGGCCTTGCTGAGTGGCGGGCCAGGTACCGGAAAAACCATGGCCGCTGAAGTCATCGCGGGAACCCTGGGGTTGGACCTCTTCCGCGTGGACCTCTCCAGTGTGATCAGCCGGTGGGTCGGCGAGACCGAGAAAAATCTCAAAGAGGTCTTCGACGCCGCAGAAGGCGGTACGGCAGTGCTGCTCTTCGACGAGGCCGACTCTCTCTTCGGAAGTCGAGGTGAGGTCAAGCAGGCACAAGATCGCTTCGCGAACCAGGAAGTGGGCTTCTTGCTCCAGCGACTCGAGGTCTTCGAGGGCTGCGCCATCCTGACCACGAACCTCCAAGAGAACATCGATGAAGCCTTCCTCAGGCGCTTCGGTGCGGTCATCGAGTTCCCAATGCCATCCGTCGAACAACGGACGCAGCTATGGCAACGTGCGATCCCGAAGGGGGCTCCCCTCGACGACGACATCGATCTCGCCGCCGTCGCCAAGCAGTTTGTGATCGCCGGTGGTTCCATCATCAACTCGGCCATCAACGCCTGCATCCTCGCATCCACTCTTCGCGAGCCAGTCGGCATGAAGCACATCGTGACCGCCGTCGCCCAAGAATACGTCAAGATGGGTAAGCAGGTGACCGCAGTACACTTCGGCGAGTGGCACGAGTTCGTGAAGACCCTGTAGGGTCCGCACTCCAGCCCAAATTAGGGCGTCGGCTCCAGTCTCGTTCCGTCCGCTGTCACCCGCGAGATGATGGTCGAAAACTGCGACGGCCTCAGCGTACCCAAGCCTTCCATGTTGGATGTGCTGTAGTCTGCGTCCGTGGCCACCTGGGCCCAGTCGAGGATGCCCAACTCGGTGTTGAACTGCGCGGACCCCTCAGCCGTGATGCGCAGCATCGAACTTGTCCCGGCCTCCAAGGTGGGTCCCTGAGCCACCGAGGCGCGTCCACTGCTCACGATGCGAGCCACGCCGTCATCAACCTTCGAGACCTTGTGCTTGAGGGCGATCCCACCGGCTGTTCCCTGACCACCAGCCAACTCAAAGACAAGCGGCGAGCCTTTTTGGCTCCACTTCTTGTTCTTGTCATCCCCCTTCTTCGGAAGCTTCAAATCCATTGGCGTAAACGCACGACGCAGCATCCATCGGATCTGCTCAAACACGACAGCAAGGTTGCTGTTCTTGGTGTCGATACCCACCAGATCAAGCTTCTTGACTCGACCGTCAGTCCCCATCCGCAAGCGAACACTCTTGCCATCGAGGTACCGCTCGTTTTGCTCAAATATCTTCCTCAGCGACTCTTCCTCACCTGGGAGAGCACGACCGGTGAACTTCGCATTGTCCAGCGAACAGTCCACATCCCAGAGTGACTTACTGGCCGCTGAGGCCGAGCAAGACACATCCACTTGAACCATTGTCCGCGTGGAGCGGGCGACCGTGTTGATCTCTGCGCTCCACATCTGCCCTCGTGGCGCATCAACAACCGTCTGCAAGTGATACTTCACAGGCTGGTCAGTAGACCAAGTCCAGGCCAGCCCAGTCGTGGCATTCGCGCTCAACACGCTCAACAGTATCAACAACATTCATTCTCCCACACGTTTAGAAGGTGAACCCAGCCCCGATCGTGAGCCCAAACACTGGCATGATGACCCCTTCTCCGCTGGGTTCTCCGTCGGCGTCCGTCACATTTCCATCGAGGTTGTTGTCACCCCTGGCCAGGTTGCGCTGGACCGAATTCATGGCCGCCAGGGAGAATCCACCCCGGAAGTCGGCGTCGATCAACGGACGAACACGCTTGTCAAAGGCACCAGGCATAATGGACCAGCCGAAGTGGAGCGTCGACTGCCACGCGTGAGGCAGGTTTGTGAAGCCGTTCCTCCACTGTAGGCGTGGCCCGAAGCCAATTCCTGCATCCCGTCCGAAGACTCCGCCGATGCCCATGTAGATGTGTCGATTCCAGTGCGTGACGTGGAACAACTCAGCGTCCTCGCAGCCGTAGGCGGACTTGATGGGGCCTGGTGGGCTGTTGGATGTTCTTGGGCAGTACACCGCTGTCGGGTAGTGATCCGATTGGTGCTTGGGCAGATAGTAGCGCTCAATCCAGTCTTGACCATCACGAGAATTGAGACCGAACTCCCAGCCAAAGCTGAGCATCAAGCGGTTGTAGTGGGCCCGAAGCTCAAGGTTGAACGGCACAAATGCGTTCTTGAGTACGTTATCGAAGCGCCCCGTGACGGCATCTGGACTCAGCGTGCCTGGAATCTCATCTTCATCGCTGGCATCCGCATCAAAGCTGCTCGCGGCACCGTTGAACATGGCGCCGGATGAGAAGACGAAGGCAAAGCGAACCGGGAAGCCATCGCCGCCAGCGTAGACCAGACGCAGGTGTCCTGCGTCCCGCACATAGCGCCATACGTAGGTCTTGTTCGGATTCCCTTTCTCGGGAACAGCGATGTAGATCTCAGCCTTCGGGTGGAGCTTCTGGTAGATGGCGAGGTATGCGAGGATGTCTCCATCCACCTCAGCAATACACTCATTCTTGTGCAAGAAAAGCTGCTGGATGAAGTCCACACCCATCTTCTTACGGGCCGTTTCTCGGACGAAGTAGACGTTTTCGTCGAACTTTGTGGTCTCTAAGCGCTCGCTCATACCGTGACCGGAGTCTTGGCGCTTCAGGTAGATATCGGTCCGTCCGAGGTACCCATCAAGCTGACCGTTGTCGTCCAGAACAACAGGAAGCCCGTTGAGTAAGACCTCATAGATTTGAGGGAACACGACCGGGTCAAACTGATCCTCCAACTCAAAGTCGAGCTTGAAGGATGGATACGCACCCTGCTGCAACTGCTGCAGATAGTACTGAACCATCGAAGAGAGCTCGGCCGTCGGAATCTTCGAGAGGAGTGCCGGCTCCTGATAGGCCAGCAGCGATGCCAGATAGAGGTAGTAATTCAGCGGGATGCCGTCGAAGTGATCGAAAAATGGCGGCGAGGGGTTGTTGCAGTTCTCCGCCGCCCAGCCGATGGCGACGTACAGCATGAACAACGGTTCTCGCAGCTCTGGTCTATCGACGAACCAGATCTGCTCTGCAAGCGCCTTGAGCTTCTCGGCTCGGAGTCGCCACTCAGCGGGGCTGAGTTGATCGTAGGGAATGGCGAGGGTCTGGTTGGCGGTCTGAATCACCGCAGGAATGTTGACGTCTGGAACTCGAGCAGGCTGCTGAACAGGAATCACAGTCCGATCTCGGACCTTACGACCGGCCTGGTACAGGTCCACCTCCGGAAAGAACATGGCATCGGGACGCGAGATTGCTGAGCGCACAATTCGAACGACGGCTTCGTTGTCGTACCCGGCAGAAGTCCCTTCCCACTTGAGGACGACCACTCGCGCCAACTTTTCTTTGCGCTTCTTCTCTTCTTCTTCCGCAGCGCGCTTCTCTTCGTCGGACATCTCCTCCTTGCTCTTTTTCTTGCCTTTCTCTTTCTTCTGCTTCTTGGTGTGCTTGATGGCACTTCCCGCGGACGACCGGGACACAGGCGGGCCAGCAGACCAGGCGGGCGTAGCAAAGCTAATCAGGAGGCAAAGCGCGAGTCGAATCAGCATGGGTCAACCTCCCTACTCATCCCTGCGTGGGATGCACCCGAGACGGTACCATCCGCGACCGCAGACCGGGAAGTGATGACGCCTATTTACAGACCGCTGTGGAACCAATGACGCTGCACGAGTAGGACCGACCAGCAGTTACTGGGGTGAACTGTGATGGCAGTCCACCCTTAAAGTAGAACGTACAGACCCCTCCGGGAACGCCCGAGAAGCTCGCGACACCACTGCTGAACGACTTGCGCAGTCGATAGGCACCGCCGCCACACACCAACTCAACTCCACTGGCTTGAGCCGAGTCTGGGAGCCGAACGATGACGTTGCCACCACCAATCGATGATGAGGACGATCGCTTGGCAGACTTCGTCCGGGCCGGAGTGGTTGTCTTGGATTTCGCACGGCTCCGAGAAGACGAGCGGGACGCCGATGAGCGAACAGGCGGCGCAGGCGGCCCTCCGGTATCCTTGGCCTGATCTGTTCGAGACGGGGAGGATGTCGTGCTCGCGACCGTCGTGGTGTTGGACGAGTTCGTCGTGTCGGCGTCGCTACCGCTGTCCCAAAAGAGGCCCAAGATGATCGCAAGGCCCACCACTCCAAACATACAGGCCACGATCGCATACACCCTGGCAGACTGAACGGTGCCATACGCCTGATCCGTGCCTCCGGCATTGGTCGTGTCCTTGAACGGCCCCTTGTGCGCCGACGGCGGTGCCGCTTGAGCAGCACCGCCCAGGTTTCCGGCTGCCACAAGCGGTGGCTGAGGTCCTCCAGGCGGCGGAGGTGGTGGAGCGCCGGGTGGCCGCGGCGGGCCGCTGCTCCCCATCGGTGAGGGCGGAGGCGGAGGCCCTCCCACACCACCAGGTCGAACGCTCGGGGGAGCCGCAGGCTTGGCCCGCTCTCCTTTGGGAATCTTCAGCGCAATCATCTGCGTAGAGTTGGGATCACCATGAATGTCCCTGAGATCGGCCTCCGCGTCACCAACGGGCATCATCTCGATCATGCCGGTCTCATCCGGACGTCTCTGACCTGCAACCTTTTGCTGGGGGTCACTTGCAGCCGACCGACCGGGCTTGAAGTCTTCAGTCTGACCGCCGTTTGAGCGCGTACGGCCGTCTGCTCGACGCTCCTGCTCGAGCCCCAAGGTCTTCTGCGCCTTCGCGTCCATCGACATTGAGGCCTGTAGCCGCTCGCCGATCGATCTCCTCTTCCGCTCAGCGGCCGCGCTGGCGCGTCCGGAGGGGGGTGTGGAGGATGTACTGTGCCTGGTCACCGGTGCTGGGCCGAGGTCAGCAAAGTCCTCGATCTTGGGCACCGGCTCAATGGCCAGGATGGGCCCAAAGAAGAACTCACAGAACTCTGAGAGGTATACGCCTCTGTCCCGATACAGCTGCCCCCGAAGTGCAACCAGAAGGTCCTGACCATTCTGGAACCGGTCCAGTGGTCGCGACTGCAGCAAGCGAGTCACGATGGGACCCAGTCCAGGAAGCCGCCGTTCTAGTTCTCCGCACTGCTCGTGTACGTCCCCGCTCTCAATGGCCTGGAACACTGCTTCGACGGGATCTGGCGCGTCCATCGATGCACGGTAGGCCGCCTGCTTCATCAAGAGTTCGTAGAGAATCAATCCCAGCGCGAAGAGATCGGTTGCATGTCCAACCTCCTCTCCACGCGCCTGCTCAGGCGCCATGTAGATGGGCGTGCCACGGATACGGTCGGGGTTGTCTCGTGCGAAGTCGGCGTTGTCGACACGTGCGAGGCCAAAATCGAGCACCTTCACCTCACCCTGGGGAGTGAGCATGATGTTGGCTGGCTTCAGGTCCCTGTGGACGAGCTGCAGCGGATTGCCATTGTCTCCTGGTGTGGTGAACGCCTGGTACAGCGCATCGGCCACCTCGATCCCGATCTCAATGACAGCCTCGGTAAAGATCTGTTCATTCTTGTGATTGAGCGCATCAAGGAGATCCTGGAGAGACACCCCGTGGATGTACTCCATAACGACCGCGTTCTCGTCGTAGAGGTATTCGAACACCCGCACGATGCCGCGATGTTTGACCTGCTCGAGGAGTGCAAACTCCTGAGTGAGCAGGGCCATGGCTTCCTCATCCGCATCCTCTCTGAGGGTCTTGATCGCGACGATGCGCCGACGCGGCGGCTTTGGACCGCGAGCCGGCACCTCGCCGATGGCCAGGTACACGGTCCCGTAATGGCCCTCACCGAGCTGCCGAATGACTTGATAGTTGCCGATGCTCTTGGTCACGGGTTTGTCCTCACTCGATCAGCCTCTCAAACCTTACGCGAGCCGCAGAGTAGCAGCAACTGTATGCCAATCTCCCGACCAACGTTTGGGCCGAGAGCGACCTTACACGGCCCCACCGTCTGGAGGAGCTTGGGCCTGTGCTTCAGCGCCACTCGGGGGGCTGCCTGTCGGCCTTACAGGCTTCCGGACATGCATAAACATCGCTCGCTTGGCGTTGGTGACCGCTGCCCCGAGGTAGGACAAGATCAACAACATCGCGAAGGCAGGGATGAGCAACACCAGTATCACCCTGTATGGGCGCTGAACTGACCAGCCGTCTTCACCCTTGAGGCCCGGCGGGGCATCCACCCATGCACTTGGGAAGAGATCGACGCTGGCCTCAGCGGTGGCGAAGGACACGAGTCTGAGCGTCGACTTGAAACTGCGGCGTAGATAGAAAGGATGAATTCGGTACCGAATCTCGAACCAGTTGTAGCGCGCCGCTGCTGCACCCTGGAATGCTTGCCCGAGCCCGCGACGGTCCTGTCGAACGTAGCTCTGGCCACCCCCAACACGAGCGATCCACTCCAAGCTTGCATTGTCGATGCCCCGATTCTCCAGGTCACCATTGATGCGACGGTCGATCTTGCGGCGACCACAGAGCGTCCCTGGGTTCACCGTGGTCGTGACTTCCCTCAGCTTGAATGCTGGTCTGAGCGGACGCCCAAGCCCGACCGTATAGACGCTCGGACGACGCCTCGGATCCGTCCCGCTGTCTGGGGCCCGTACCGACTCTAAGTGACTCAGGAGCGACTCCAGGCGGTCCGCATTATCACCGCACGTGTCAGCGGCGCGGATGTTGTTGAATCCGTCAGTCAGGGCCACCACTGTTGGGGTCATTTGGTGCAGGGTCAGCAAATCCTGGATGTCGGTGCGCTGTAAGAAGTCCCCTGTTGCGAAGCGGATCGCATCAAAGAGGTGGGTGTAGCCCGAGAGCACCCGGAGCTCAGATCGGATGGCCTGACGAAAGTCTCTTCGACTCTCGTAGACCTGAAGCCGTCCGCCGAGCGGAACCGGACCGCGGTCCGTGAACTGGAAGACCACGACGCCAGTCTTGACGTCTTCGGGGAAGAATGCCTGGACCACTTCCGGCATCATGAGTGCCTTCCGGACCTTCTCCATCCGCCCACCCTTTCGCATGGACGAAGAGCCGTCGATCAACAACACAAACAGCTGTGCTGAGCGCTCCGGATCATGGGGAACGACCTTCACCGTGTTGACTCCCCCACCCTGGAGCTCACGGCCCAAGTGGCCGATCTTGATGTGGTCTTCCGTCAGCGGCAATTGAAAGGGCTCCCCATCGAGACGGAACTGAAAACCGAGTCGAACCTCACCATTTGCCCGGTCTACGTAGGGCATACAGAGGTGCACATCATCAGGACTCACCTGACTTCGGCAGTCTGCGAGCGTGGTGAAGATCTTGAGATCGAGCTCCGTCCCACGCTCGACAACGGGCTCACCCACCCGCGTCGTGGTGTTGGGAATCGCGGTCAATTCACCCGCACACCCACTGAGCACGGCCACGACAAGCGCCCACATCACCCTCACTGCTCTTCCTTGGGCAGCATGATGAACTCAACCTCGGCCAACGAAGTCCCCTCACCCATCTCGATTCGGTCGCCCGATTTGAGCTCGGTCTGCAATGGCGCTGGACGGCTTGGGTCATAGCGGAGATCGATACGCTCGAGGAAGCGTTTGACCCGAGTCGGTGCACGACTGAGTCCCCGTACGGCGTACCGATGATTGTCATCAACCGCCACCGAGACATGCATCTCAGCCACACCGTCATCGGGTGCCAAGAACAAATCCAGCCCACGGGTGAAGTGGCCCACAAAGCGCTCCTGAGGCCCACCCTCGAGCGCGTCTACAGGGATTCGACGGCTGTACCGGTTCCAGGACAGCACCCGAACCCACCCGGCGTAAAGTTCGTCAGGGATACCCCAAACCAAGAGGCCATGGACAAACCCCCAAACGGTGCCGAGCGCCGCTCCGGCCCAGAAGAGGTCGGACCCATGTCCTTGAAAGTTTAGAAAGTGCCAAGCCAGGCCGCCCGCGAGCCCTGCAGCAGTCCCGCCTACGACATGCGTGGTCCATCCTTCCCCCTTCCGGAGAACCATGGGCCCCAGTCCGCTCGCCAGCCCAGCCAGCACGAACACACCCACGCGATACCGCAGACTCACGAGAGAGGCATCGACAGCATCGATGGCCGCCTGGTCCGAAAACAGCATGCGGTTCACGACCTCGGTCCAGAACCAGTACGCGAGCATGGACAGGCCCACCGCGAGACCCGTGGCGAGGAGTACGCGCCAGGAACTCTGAAAGATCGAGCGACGCCTCAACGCGGCCTCACCCAGGATCGATGCGAATGCCACAACCCCAGCGAGCGTACTGACGAGAATCGACCCGTCCATTGCTGGATGCCAGCCTGGCGACATCTTCACAAAAATGGTCAACACGACGGCCCAGCCTGCCAAACCCCATGCTGCACACCAGAACGCCATCGCGAGGTGCCGGAACCAGGTGTATGGGATGAGGAAGATGTTCACGGTGAGGCCGCCGAAAGCGCCGAGCGCATAATGACCGAACCATACCACCCCAAGACCGTTGCGCGGTGGTAGCATCCGGTGGGTGCACCCCACCCCAATGGCATGAACGACGAAGAAAAGTTCCCATATCTGCGCTTAAGCCCCGAGTTCGGCGGCACGCGCTTTGGTCCATACGAGGGCCTTGAGGTTCGACTGGGCTCCGACCCAGATCGGTGCCACATCGCACTTCGTGCCGACATGGGCGTCCATCCCGAGCACGTAAAGCTGTTCCGGGAAAGTGACCGAAACCTGATTCTTGCGCCGTCCGATCGGACCGCCCCCGTCTTCTTGTTCCGAGGAAATGGTGACAGACCGATTCAGCTGACAACGCCCACTGCCGTCAGGCCGGGCGATGCCTTCACCCTCGGCACCGTCGGAGGACCTCGCTTCATCATCGAGCTGGACCTGCTTCCGGAAGAGGTTCGCGAGGAGCGTGCCGCCAAACGCCGAAAGTCTGGAAGTCGCTCACGCTTGACCAAAGAGTCCATGGGGCGGGAGGCTAAGCGCCAGGCGTTCTCCTACATCTTGGTCATGGGTCCCGCCCAGCTGGCCCAGCGCGCCATCACCTTCATCAAGTCCGGTGCGGCATTTCAGCCTCGCTACATCTTTCTCGGCGCCGCAATGCTCGGGGGCTGGGTCCTTGGCGGGGTCTCGATGTGCAACAGCCGAGGTCTCAAATCGGATTTACAGGTCACCAACCAGCGCTACGAGAACTGTGAGCAGGAGCTCTCCTTCGCGGAGAATCTGGGCGGAAACTCAGCCGAGTACTCCTTTGATCAGCTCGCCGCGAACATCGTGGGCAGTACGCTTCTGGGTGAGGCGCTCGAGCAAGATGCAGCCCTCCGAAATCTCGTAAAGAAGAAGTCCAAGACCGTGTTCGCCAACGCTCGGCGATACAACTGGGTCATCAACAATGACGGTCCAAAAGCGGGACGTTTTGCAGAATGGCGAGAGCGCGTGATGAACGAGGGTGCCCTCGAGGATGACACGCAGCGCCTGCTGGTCTGGCTCGCAGGAACGCCTGGACGCCTAAACAGCGAATTCATCGACATGAGCGACTCCGAGGGTGATGAAGTCTGTGCCCGAGGTGGCCTTCAGATGACCTACAGGCAAGCCCTCAGCTTTGGGCTCGATGTACAGGCGGACGCCCTCGTGGAGAAGGACTATGAGACCGTGGCCGAAGACAAAGGTCTGCGTGAGAGTCTGCTGACCGACACCGTCAGTGCCGCGGGAGCCGGCCTTCCCGAAGACAGCTACTCGACAGAGTTCGACCCAGTCCGACAAGGTCGAGGGGCATGTCTGTACATCGAGGGCTCTGACGACAGAACTCGACCAGCCTCCATCCTGAGTCGGATGACCAAGCACCTGGATGATGCATCCGAGGACCTTCCACCGTTTGGAGCACCCAGCTCCTCGGTCTCTCGACTGGCCAAGTACTGGGCTGCCGACATGACCAGGGTGGACTACCGAAGGGGGGCGGGCGACATCGACTTCTCTCAAGCCCAGGTCGGTGCGGTACTCGATGGCTTTGATGCGCGCGGCCAGTGGGTCATGTCTCGTACAGCAGAGACCATCGCTCGCGCCATCGTGGTGCCTTGCTTGGCGGTTCTCCAAGGAGACTTGTCCAAAGCAGAGGGCACCCTGGGTGAGGGGCTCCCCAGTCCTGTAAACTGCCTCGTGTTGGACTGGAAGCTAAGAAACTGAGCGTCGCCGCGTCACAAGTCCCAGGGCGATCAGTACTGCGATGATGCCGCTCGGTGGCGATGACGTGGCACAGCCACAGCCCCCTGTCTCCCCAGCCAGCTCGGCAGCCGACTTTCCGCCGGTATCGACGGGCTCAACGTCTTCCTCAGGGTCGCCTGTGTCATCGTCGCCAGGATCACCGGTGTCATCGCCACCAGGGGCCCCCGTGTCGTCACCGCCTGGGTCTCCCGTGTCATCACCGCCGGGCTCTCCCGTGTCGTCACCGCCGGGCTCTCCCGTGTCGTCACCGCCGGGCCCTCCCGTGTCATCGCCGCCAGGATCGCCGGTGTCATCCCCGCCGGAATCACCCGTGTCGTCGCCAGTACCTGGATCATCCGGGTCGTCCGCAGCATCGTCGGGCTCACCAGTGTCCACAGGACCTCCTGGAGATCCCGTGTCATCGGTCGCGAAGCTGCCGGTATCAAATAATCCTGTGTCAGAAACAAAGGCCATCCAAGGATCCGCCAGTCCGGTCCGGGAGAGACCCAGCGCGAGCACACCCGCAATGGCAAGCGTAAGCAGAGAGCGTGTGTTGGGGCGGGCAGGAAAAGCCATGTCTTCAGTACTCCGAGGGGTCCGGTCGTCCCCTTAACGGACAGCCTGAGTGGAACTACAGTCAGATTCACACCAGGGTGGATGACCAATTACGTGGTCGGCTCGTCACCCCTACCGGAAGGCAACATGTCACAACGTATCGAGAAAGACTCGCTCGGCGAGGTCCCCGTCCCATCCGAAGCCTACTACGGCGCTCAGACTCAGCGCGCAGTGGACAACTTCCCCATCTCAGGGATTCGATTCAACAGAGACTTCATCCGTGCTCTGGGCTTGATCAAACGCAGTGCAGCCCAGGCCAACATGGAATTGGACCTGCTCGATGCAGAGCGCGGAGCCTCGATTGTCGCCGCCGCCCAAGAGGTGATCGATGGCAAACTGGATGCCCACTTCCCGATCGATATCTTTCAGACCGGATCGGGTACCTCATCCAACATGAACTCAAATGAGGTCATCTCCAATCGCAGCATCGAGCTGATGGGTGGAGAGATCGGCAGCAAAACACCCGTGCATCCCAACGATCACGTCAACATGGGTCAGAGCTCAAACGATGTGATTCCTACTGCGATTCACATCTCGGGTGCAGAGGCCATCCACAATCAGTTGATTCCAGCGCTCAAGCACTTCCATGATGCGCTCAGCGCCAAGGCCGAAGCCTGGGATCACATCATCAAGAGCGGGCGGACCCACCTGATGGACGCAACCCCGGTCCGCTTGGGACAGGAGTTCGGTGGGTATGCCGCTCAGGTCGCACACGGAATTCGACGCGCTGAGGCCGCACGTGATGCGCTGCTGGAGCTCGCCCTTGGTGGGACCGCGACCGGGACAGGTATCAATCGTCCTGTGGCCTTCCCAGAGTTGGCCATTCGCCGAATCGCCGAGGAGACTGGGCTCAATTTCGCTGAAGCAAGCAACCACTTCGAGGCCCAGGGCGCGCGAGACGGCGTCGTCGAGGCCAGCGGACAGCTCAAGACCATCGCCGCCAGCTTTATGAAGATCGCCAACGACATCCGCTGGCTTGGCTCCGGCCCCCGAACGGGCTTCTACGAGATTGCCCTGCCCAGCATCCAGCCCGGTTCGAGCATCATGCCCGGAAAGGTGAACCCTGTGATGTGTGAGATGCTCACCATGGTCTCAGCCCAGGTGATGGGTAACGATGTCGCGATCAACATCGGCGGACAAGGCGGAAACTTTGAACTCAACGTGTACCTCCCAGTGATGGCGCACAACCTGCTGCAGAGCGTCTCCATTCTGGCCAACGGTGCCCGCACCTTCACAGACCGATGCGTGGTCGACATCGAGGCGAACGAGGCCATTTGTACACAGAGCGTGGAGCGCAACCTGGCCATCTGCACGTCTCTGGCCCCAGCGATCGGCTATGACAAGGCAGCGGCGATTTCTAAGGAAGCATTCAAGACCGATCGTACGGTGCGTGAGGTCGCGATTGAATGGAATGTGCTGCCATCCGACGAACTGGACCGGCTGCTGGACGGCCGTGCCATGACCGAGCCAAGCTGAGGAGCCCCCACATGCTGACACTTTTCCTTCTTGCCCTTATCTCAAGCGGCCCAAGTTTTGCCGCCGACGAGACCAAGCCCCATCCCCACCAAGGGAAGAGCGAGAAATTCGCTCAGCCGACGCCAACCAAGTTGAGTAAGGCCGAGGTGGCAACGATCAAGAAGGGAGAGGCCGTCCGCCGCCAAGTAAAGAACGACACCGGCGGTAGAGGCATCGCCATCATGGACGTGAAGGCCAGCCCAGACAAAATCTGGACCACCATCGTGGACTACAAGGCCTACCCAAACTGGATCGATAAGCTCGACAAGACCTCCGTCTACGGTGGAACACCTGCCAGCGGTCAGAAGGTAAAATTCGAGCTCAGCGTGTTCGGAATGGACGTGGTCTATTTCATCGAGCACAGCTTTCACAAGAGCGAGGGGTACATGACATGGACCCTGGACTACACACGGGAGAGCGACCTCGATGATTCCACTGGCTACTGGCTGGTGTACCCATCCCCGGACACACCTGGCGCAACACGCGTCGAGTACACCGTGGACATGCGCCTGAAGGGCTGGGTTCCCGGCTTCGTGGAGAACATGTTGGCGAAGAAGGGCCTCACGATGGCCACCTCTTGGGTGAAGAAGCAGGCAGAATAGCTGAAACAGCGGATTCAACCATCAGACCTCGCACGGGTTACTGGACCTCCCTGGAGGTTCCCACCATGCTTCGTTTGGCCGCTCTCGCTCTGATTCTTTCCGCCTGTACCGACCCCTATGGAGAGGCCCAGAAGGCCGATACCATCGCCGGATGGGAAGCCTACATCCAGGACAACCCGCGCAGCCCCAAGAAGGGCATGGCTGAGATTCGTCTCGAGGAACTCTACCTGTCGGCAGCACGCGAGACCAAATCGCTTGAGTCATACGACACGTACCTGACCAAGTTTCCGAAGGGCAAGATGGTCGATGCGGCGACGAAGGAGCGTCGCGAGTTTCTGATCGAGTGGGCACGAACGACCGATACAGTCGAGGGCTGGGAGAAGTACCTCGCGGAGTACCCCGCCTCGCGTTCTGAAGGTGGCAAAGAGGCCAAGCGTCGGCTGAACATGGCCAAGCACAAGGACTCGGTTGAGTTCGGGCCCGTGAAGATGGAGCAGGTCAACCTGGCGGAGGACCCAAACGGTCCGCTGAACGGGTACGGTTTCTACGTTGACGTGACCAACAAGGGAGACGCCGCCATTGCCATGCTCAAGCTCGAGATTCAGTACCTCGATGATGCCGGACAGAAGGTCGGCTCTGGGAGTTGGCCGGTGGTCGCGACGCGCCTTCCAGGTGGTCTTCCCATGCCAGAGGGCTTCAGCAAGCCCATCGCGCCTGGAGAGAGCCGACAGTGGGAATGGACCGACGGTGAGTTCCCTGAGACCTGGGCCAAGAAGTCCAAGGTCGTCGCTACAGCCATCCAGTTCGTCGGCGAGTAGCGCCTTGCGCTTGGCTGCGCTGTTCCTGGTCGGCTGCGGTCCATCTGGACCATCCAGCGTCGATGATGTGTGTGAACCTGACCCTCCCGAGGACGGTGAGGTCCGGGCCAAGCGCATCACCTGCGCCGACGAACTCGCCGAGCGTGGCGAGGGTCGTATTGGAGACTGGCTCTTAGAGTCGGCAGACCTGAAGCTTGTCATCCGAAATACACCCAACCGCATGACTCAGCTCGATGGCGCCGGTGGAACCATCGTTGATGCCGCCGTGCCCGGCAGAGTCGACGCGCTCACAGAGATCGTTCCTGAGCTGACTGACCCCTGGCCAGACACACTCAGTATCAGCGCAGAGGACGGTGAGATCGTGTTGACAGCCACGGATGGGACCGACCGTGTCATCACATACAGCCTCGATGCCGAGTCGGGTTCGCTGGAGATTGATGGTGCCGTCGGGATAACGTGGGTTCCCGTCCCTGGTGCAACGGTTCGCGGAGGCTGGATAAACGCCAGCGGACTGGTCGCCACGAGCAACGTCGAGCTTGTGGACCACGGTGGGTGGGTCTACTGGCCCACCAGCTCCCTCACCATGGGAACCCCATCACACGTCTCGAGTGTACAGTCGGGGCCCGACGCCGTGGTCGTTCAAGGCACCAGCGATGGTGACTGGATCGAGGTCGGGGGTCCAGACGAGGTCATATTCCGTGCGCGAACCACAGAGGGAGCCTTCAATCTGAGCGTCCCGTCAGGCCAGGCTGTGAGGACCACAAAGTGGGGCCATGAGTCATCGCCTTGGACGGATCCCTCCCCGATGATGGACCTGGCCATCGGCGCCGAGGGGTTCCTCGCCCTGACCGTCTTGGACGAGAGCGGTGAGCGCATCCCTTCACTTCTGACTTGGAACGGTCGAACATTCTCCAGCGCTGACGACAGCGCACCGATTGGTGTTGGTCCGGGACTCGGATCCGGCTCGGTCTCCGCTGGACCTGAGTTCGGTCAGGCGGCTATTCCGGAGATGACCATTGAGGGTACAGTCGAGTACTCGGTCACCCTCAGCCGCGTACGCCCACCGGCCGCTTGGGCTGCATTTTCGGTTCCGGGCTTTCCAGACAAGTCTGAGCGACGATCAGCGTCTAGCCTGATGCGCAGCCTCGCCGCCCGAGGCGTCGACTATGCCGTCCTGCACGCAACGGACGAGGTCGGTCAGGCCAGCGGCGGGGCGGAAGTCGCCCACCTGATCTCCGTGTCTTCAGGGAGTCGATCTGGTGGACCACTCGGGGGTCTATTGGCGTGGCCATGGTCGGCTGATTCTGATCTGGCCGCTCACGGCGCCATCGACTGGAGAGGACAAGACGCCGCGGACCTTCATGCCCTGATGTCCAAGTCTGGACGTCGGAACACGGCAGTAACCACAGACTGGGTCGGGTCCGCCGGACCGCCATCTCTGTGGGACCCGGAGCCATACGCATTGATGATGGACGGCCCCGACGATGCGGGTACGCTCACGAGTCTGTGGGACCTCTGGATCACCATCGCTCCGATAAGTGACTACGCCTGGATTCACGTCGATGGCCGAAGCAAGACCGAGATCCTGCGGGGAATCCGGGAAGGAAAAATTACCGCATCGACCGGTCCGCAAGTCCACCTCACTGTGGATGGCGAGTCTCCAGGTGCGGCGTTTGATGAACAGACAGCGCGGACGGTGGTCATTGATGTCGACGAGCCGGGAGACATCACCACCCTGACGCTGGTTGGGGCACAAGGGGAAAGCCAAGGCCCGTGGGATGTTGACGATCTCCCCATCGAGACATCCGTCACCCATGGAGGCTGGGTGGCAGTCCTCGCTGAGGGAGCCACAGACTGGGCGATGACGAGCCCTGTATGGCTCAGTAGACCGTAGCGGGGCCCTACGCGTCTTCGTCCGGAATTTCCGTCGGCACCTGTTGCAGCACGGCCTCCATCATGGCGTCGACAACCTCACCCATGTCTCCCTCCATCACACGATCAAGCTTGTAGAGCGTGAGTCCAATGCGATGGTCTGTAAGGCGGTTCTGGGGGAAGTTGTAGGTCCGGATTCTCTCCGAGCGGTCACCACTACCGACCTGTGCACGCCTCTGTTCGGCCTGTTCGGCTGCGGCCTCAGCCTCTTGTTGCTCGAGAATACGTGATGCCAAGACCTTCATCGCCTTGGCCTTGTTCTTGTGTTGCGACTTCTCATCCTGGCACTGAACAACAACGCCAGTCGGGATGTGAGTGATTCGCACAGCAGAGTCCGTGGTATTCACAGACTGGCCGCCTGGACCAGACGCTCGGTACACATCAATTCTGAGGTCCTTCTCCTCAATGTTCACCTCGACCGCCTCTGCCACAGGCATGATCGCAACGGTGGCTGCCGATGTGTGAATCCGCCCTTGGGTCTCCGTGAGCGGAACGCGCTGCACACGATGTACACCGCTCTCGTGCCGCAGATACTTGTACGCGTCATCTCCAGAGATTTGGAAGACCACCTCTTTGTATCCCTGACCCGCTTTTGTCCCGCCTGCCGTGAGATCCGAACTCGAGATCACCTCGGTCTTCCAGCGCTTCGAATCACAGTAGCGGATGTACATGCGGAAGAGGTCGCCAGCAAAAAGGCCTGCTTCGTCGCCGCCTGTTCCCGCACGGATTTCGACCAGGATGTCGCGTCCCTCATACGGATCGGGAGGAATCAGCGCCATCCGAAGCGCCTTCTGGAGCACATCAACCTGCTCGACGAGGTGATCGTGCTCTTCCTGCGCCATTTCCCGCATCTCCGGATCTTCAAGGAGTTCCTTGGTGTCCCGAAGCTCCGCCCGAGCCTTGGTCAACGCGACCCAAGACTCCACGATGGGGACAAGGCGCGCGCGTTCTTGCGATACTTCCTTGAGCCGCTGCTGGTTGGACACCACCTCGGGGTCCATCAGGAGCTGGTCGATTTCAGATATACGTGTGGCGGCGTCGCGGGGATGCATAGACATGAAGCTGCCTTATCGCATACGGGCAGCCACCGCCGGCCACTGAGCCGAAGTTTGGCTAGCTCTTCATCTGGTACTTGCGCTTGAAGCGCTCGACACGTCCTGCGGTGTCGACGATGTTCTGCTTACCAGTGAAGAACGGATGCGATGCGCTCGAAATGTCGAGCTTAACCAGCGGGTACTCGTTTCCGTCTTCCCACTGAATGGTCTTCTCAGACTTCATCGTCGAGCGGGTGAGGAAGGCAAAGTTAGCCGACGCGTCTTGAAAAACGACGTAGTGATAGTCTGGGTGGATACCGTCTTTCATCTCAACTCCAAGGTGCGGTACTCGACCGCAATCATTCATTGGCCACTGGCAGGATCCCCTCCCGCGCGCGGCTGGACGGCCTTTATTTGCCGGTTTGGTGCATCTTGTCAAGGTGGAATCGCATCACGTCACTCAGTCGATCGCAGCGATTGCCGCCTCCATGTCCTGGCTGGGGTCGCCACCGAGTGCTGTTCTGAGTGCTTTGACCGCCTCCAACTCTTTTCCAGAAAGGAAGTTCTCGGTGGCTGTGGTGCGGCTGGCACGAAGGTCGAACGCCGGGTGGTGCTCTGCCGATTCGAGCCCATCGTCCATCCGAATGATGCCATTGGCAGCAGCCAGAAGATCTTCTGCCACAACCGCATCGAATCCGCTTCGGGCCATCAAGGTACCAAAAAGCGTGAGGCTGCCGCCTTCCTCGAGGCAGCGCGCAGCCCCAAAGACACGACGCACACACTGAAGTGCCGTGATGTCCACCAGTGAATTCATGAGCTTTCCACCAGCGGGTGTCGTGGCGTGAGACGCACGAGCAAGTCGAGACAGAGAGTCGACAAACAGGACAACATCCTGCCCCTGTTCCGCCATGCGCTTGGCGCGCTCGATCGCCATGTCTGTGACTTGGACGTGGCGCTCTGCAGGCTCATCAAAAGTGGAGAACAAGACGTCCGCCTCGACACTCCGTTGAATCTCCGTGACCTCTTCTGGTCGCTCGTCAAGAAGCAACATGAGGACAGCCGCCTCCGGGTGGTTGGACCGGATGCCATGGATGAGGTCACCATACAGCGCCAGGCGGTCGGTCTGCGGTGACGCAAGAACCGCAACACGCTGACCGAATCCCACTGGCAGATAGTGATCCATCAATCGGGCGGTGAGGTTGTCAATCCCGTTCGTGAACTGGATCTTTGTCTCTGGACGAATGGGTGTGAGGGCGTCGAAGATGGGCTTCGTTCGCATACCCTCAGGCCGAGCGTCGTTGACTGCTTCGATCTTGATCAAGGCGAAGTAGCGCTCCCCGTCCTTTGGGGCGCGAACCTGGCCACCCACAAGATCTCCCGTCCGCAGATTGAATCGGCGTATCTGACTCGGGCTGACGTAGATGTCGTCCGGTCCGGGCATGTAGTTGCACTCCTGCGATCGCAGGAATCCAAATCCGTCCGGAAGGATCTCAAGCACTCCCGCTCCCGAAGCAGCTTGGCTTCCCAAACCCCGGTGCCGAACGATCTCAAAGATGAGCTCCTGCCGCTTGAGGTTCGCAGCATTGTCGATGCCGATGTCGTGGGCGATCGCCACCAGCTCATTGATTGTACTGGCGCGCAAGCTGGTGATGTCTATGGACATGATCTGTGGACTTCGGGGAACTGAGTGGGGAGATTGACCTGGGAACCCAAGTCGGAGGCCCCAATCCTAACGGTCTCAACACTGGCTGTCCTCTACCTGTGGGAATTCAGATCATAAGCCAAATTTATGAGATCTATATTTCCCAATAAGAGAGAATGTTTTCAAAAACATAAGCTGTTGTATTTACTGATTTTTTATTGATTATCGCTACCTAAACAACGCCCGTGATCACACCTATGGAAAACTATGTGGGAAATTTGGATCCCATTAGAGTTTTCCACAATCGATGGACGTCTCGCCTGCCCATAGTTGGCACGGTCTGTGCAATAGATATTCGCGGCTTCGGGAATCCGGGGCTGGACCGAGAAATCGGATCCGGGAACAGGGCCGCAAGGCACTCGACCCATCAGATCTTTGACGTCACAAACCCCAAGAAGGTCGGCGGCTCCACAACGGGCCCAGCACCCAGCAACCGCTCCGGCGGGGGCCGGGAGGCAGAGTCCAAGTCGTCCAGGCAGAACCAAGGCATTCGCCTTGCAGATGCGGGACGATACGTCGCGGCGGATCTGTATTCACCGACGGACACAACAGTGGACGGCGAGGAACGCAGCTTCTGCAGACGAGTCATGGCTTCGTGCCAAGATTCAGGAGACACGTGAAGTAAACGCCACCTCGAACCGAGATGATCTCTGAAGTGCAGAGATGGAGAAAGCAGGACACCGACGGTGTCGGCGGGACCCGGAAAAACGCACAGGAGAGGTCGCTCGGACAGCTCAATGGCAGGCTGGCCAATGGTCGGCAGGCCGGTTCCCGAGACGTTCGCGTCAGAGGAATCGTGACCAGTAGCGCTTCGTGCGGACTGGACACAGGGACGGGCGAGCCTCAGGCTCGCTGGGCAACTGCCTCGGCAGTTGCGACGTTCAGGGCGCGGCCACTTCGGTGGACGTGGCCCAGAGCAGAGCCGCTACGGCGGCGATGCTCCGGGGCTGTCCAATGGGCAGCGGTATCGAGGGGAGCGCCTTGAAGGGGAACAAAGCCCAAGAGAGCATCGGGCTGGTGGACACGGGAAACCGGGTGGACCAGCAACGGATTCTCTGGAGGAGAAAGGCCATGAGGTCGAGAACTGCGAGCTGGAAACAGCGAGTAGAGCGACGGCGGGATGGCAACGGTCGCGGTGACGCGATGCGGCTTCCAGAGAGGAGAAAGCTTTGAAGGGTGTGAGGAGCGAGCCTGGGAAAGGCGCGGAGGACCACCGGTTGTGGAGACACAGCGGGCGGGAGGCTGCGACGGAAACGGCTCGAACCCCATGGCTGGCTGCAGGGCGCAACAAACCTGCAGAGCAGTTCGCGGAGCAAGCCGCCGAAGTCGGGAGGAACGACATGGGCGGAAGGTGTCGAGTGTTTGGCAACACTCGGCCGAAGACAACCCCTCGGGGGAGTCTGGACAGGACGCGGATTGTGGATGTCAGCGGAGGGGCGTTCTTTGGAAAACCACAAGAGAGGAAGTTCGGAGGAGAATCCGGAATGCAGCGAACCGAAAGGTACGCAGCTGGAAGGAGGAACCAGACGAACCGCACGAACCGACCGAGTCTTTGAAGGCGAGGTGAAGGAGAGAGGGTTGAACGGGGATGAGCGATCATCCAACGTGACCTCAGACCGGGAAGGCCTCGAAGGTCAGGCGTACAGCGCCCAAGACCAAGGAGGCAAGCAGGGAATGCCAAGTGACCTGCCCCTGGGAAGAGAATCGGAGCGTGAGCAGCACCTCGGTGCTGATCGCAAGCCGGCAACCTTGAACTCCCCGCCAACGCCATGAGAGGCCGATGACCACTGTGTGGCTCATTAGCCGGGACGATGCGAAAACCTCTGAAGTGGACCCCGATGGATTCTCGTTAGCCACCTTCACCCCGTCGATCTCCGGATCGGCGGGGTGAAAGGCTTTCCCGGTGGGGACTGGGAACTGCCGGGTGATGTTCCGGTGCAGGGGCACACCCAAACAAGAAAGGCTGGCGTCACTGCCAGCCTTTCTTTCGTGGATCCGATTGGATTCAGTTGATGAAGTACCGTGGAGGAATGTACGACACCGTGGTCTCGCCGCTCACCTTCGTGCTCAACACTTTCTTGGCGCCCGCCACGATGTCGTGTTGCGTGAGGATGGTTGCATCTTCAAGAATCAGCGACTGAGCGATACCAGGGATGTTCTTCTGGCCCAATGCGACTGTTGGCATTCCAGGGAATTGCTCGACGACAGGACCCTGGATCGAGCGAACAAATCCAGCGAAAGAGCGATCTTCTGAGGCCACCACCAATCGACCAGTCTTCTCGCAGCTCGCCATGACCGTGTCGAGGTCTGGCGGAACAAGCGTTCGGAGATCGATAACTTCGGCATCAACACCCTCCTCAGCGAGTCGCGCCGCAGCGTCGAGACTTGTATGGACCGCCCTACCCCACGCCACGATGGTGACATCGCTACCCTCTCGCCGAATGGCCGCCTTACTGAACGGAACTCGAACATCGGAGGGAATACTTGGAATTTCACCACGCATCAGCCCCTTACGAAGCTTCGAAATTGCCTCCTTGTCCGTCGGCTCTCCGGGAAACGCAGGACCAAGTGTTTGTCGGTACATCCACTTGGGCTCGAGAACCAAAACTGGGCCCCCGTAGTCCGCAGCAGTCTTGAGGAGACCGAAGGCATCGAAGCTGGTCGCTGGCATCAGGATCACCAAGCCAGGAATCGGCGCGAAGTAGCCGTCGATGCTCATCGAGTGGTACACAGCTCCACCACCAAAGGGATCAACGGGTGTCCGCATGATGGTGCGGAAGTTCGAGTTGCCGTTGGTGCACCAGTACAGGTTCCCCATGTGAACGAACCAGTGAAACGCGTTCAGGGAGTAGTCACCGAACTGGACTTCGGGAAGAATGGTGAGGTCTTTGTGGAGCCCCGCACCGCATGCTGTGCCCATGATCAAAGGCTCATTGAGCGGTGCATCAATGATGCGCGCAGCCTTGGACTTCTTGATGCCCGCAGTGGCCTGCATGACGCCGCCAAGTCGACCGACATCCTGACCCCAGATGGCGCCATTCTTCTCGTCAATGATCTGATCAAGCGCCGCACGGATGGCGCCAGCGTAGGTGATGTTCGTTGTCCCCTCGCCTGCCTGCTCCGTGACCTCCGGGAAGGGCGCCATGATGTTCTCGTGAATGCTCTCTGGCGGGGGATCGGGTTCCGCACGCACCTGAGTGAGCAAGCCCTTGATCACCTCATCCTCTGCCATCATGACCGAGCCCAATTCGTGGTGCGCGAAGAAGTCCCGGCCGGAGCCTTCGATGCGCCGCATGATCTCGTCGTTCTTCATCACGCCACGATCGACGAGGGCCTCACCGAATCGCAAGAGTGGATCGTCTTGGCCGAGGTCAAAGGTGACATCAGCTGCGGAGCTGTGCCCATTGAACCGCGGCAAGGAATGGACGTGCATGACGACTGGCAGTTGTGCTTCCTTGATGTACTGGAAGGCCTCGTACATTGTGGTGTAGACGTCCCAGAAGTCGCGACCATCGCAGCTGAAGTGCCGCATACCGAAGGCTTCTGCGTAGGCCTTGAAGTCCTTGATTCCTCGTCCCTCATCGGGGTTGGTGGAGATGGCGACACCGTTGTCCGTCACCATGAACATCGTCGGAAGCTTCCAGACACTGGCTGCATTCATTGCGTCATGGAGGTCACCCTCCGCGCTCGTTCCGTCGCCAATGATACCAACGGTGATCCCGTCATCAATGTCCTTGAGCCTGAAGCCCATGGCATATCCAGCGGCCTTGCCGAGCTGCATACCCACCGGGGACTGCACAGGAAGGATTCCCACGTCTTCCATGACGAGGTGGTACACCATCTGCCGACCGCGG